>Ga0208198_1001088_pt1 | contig 25657 bp, 17 predicted proteins | sample AD_JPNTR2_MetaG_FD_184446 | JGI IMG/M metagenome (GOLD analysis project Ga0208198, IMG submission 184446) | Active sludge microbial communities of municipal wastewater-treating anaerobic digesters from Japan - AD_JPNTR2_MetaG (SPAdes) (version 2) | ecosystem: Engineered > Bioreactor > Anaerobic...
AATGAATGGGAACTACGCTCAGGCTACGCCTTCGCTACGTTCCCATTCAATACAAAACAAATTCAAAGAAAATGATTATATTTGAAACCAAATTTAACTTACATTACACACTTTTAGGGATACTACCTTCGTGCTTCGGATATATTATCAATATAAACACCTGTACCAATCCAGGTATTCGTTCCCGGAATCATAGTACTGTAACTTAATTTATTCACTAAACCTTTACCGGGTTTATCGAATACGTAGGTTACAAAACCTCCTCCTTTTGATGCCTGTTGCGCCAATTCTCTAACAAAGAACACACCGTTGGGGTCTTTGACATCACCAAGATCTTTACCAACATTCTCCTTTTTGGTTGGTAATGCTATACATTTTGTCTCACGATACACAAAAAAATATCCCGAATTATCGCTTTCAAAACGTATATTTTCCACCATCGATCGAATGATATCTTCTCGTTCATCCTCATTCGCGGTTATCTTTATCCGATCGGCAATAGCAATGGCCATCGCATCGCTCGCTACCTTTAATTTTTGTTTTTGACCTTCGAGCATGGTCTCAACCGAAAATTCTGTTGATTGATCGGCTATCTGGTTGATTTTTGTGATATTAAAAACGATCACAAAAAGAAGCAGAACGCCAAAAACAAACAGAAGCAACAAAAGCCTAGAGGTAATTTTTATATTTCTCATATTTTTTTTAATTTATTATAACGTTAACAAAGACAACAAAAAAATTGTTTTAGATTTGCAAAAAAAAAAGCAAACCATGAACTCCAATATCTCTCCTAAAAGAGCCATGACAGGCTTAATCTTTATAGCAATAGGCGTTCTTTTGATTTTACGAAATTTAAACATTCTATCGCCCGATGTTAGTGATGTTGTATTTTCCTGGCCAATGATTTTTGTGGCTGTAGGACTGATTACTCTTGCGAATCGAAATTACACGGCGACAGTAATTATGTTTAGTTTAGCATCAATATTCCTGTTGCCCAAAATTTTTGAACTACCCGTCAATTTTTGGCATATTTTCTGGCCGGCTGTCTTTATCTTGATTGGCATTTCGATAATTAGCGAAAAAAAAAATCACGCTAAGATTATAACTGATAATGAAATACAGATTGTTTCGTCATCAGCCTCATTTGAAGATAGTAACGTGTTTAGTAACAGTAAAAAATCGTTTCAAGGGCAAAGTATTGAAAATGGCCGAATTGTAAATATATTTGGAAACTCAACCATTGATCTGACAAATATTTCAACCCCTTCAAACAAAATTAAACTTGAAGTGGTTTGTGTTTTTGGAAATGTTAAATTAATCATTCCCAAAGATTGGGTTGTAAAAAACAATATTATCAGCATTTTGGGTTCTACTTCCGATAAAGAAGATGCTATATTAAATGATACCAATACCCAATTATCGCTTTTGGGCAAAGTGGTTTTTGGCGAGCTGAAGATTGTACGGAAGTAAAACTTCAGTATTATCCATTAAAATGCTCGATTAATAAATTAAATTGAGAGATCTTTTTTTTTATCATCAAAATCAGGATAAAAAAACATTTTGTAAATTCACAAGGTAAAAAAGTCGTATGCGTTTTTTTACCTTCATATTTTTTCTTTTCATAAACTTTTTATCGGTTGTGGCACAAAACAATCTGACGTGCCAACATTTCACCAATAGCGATGGATTGTCACAAAGTGTAATAAACTCACTCTATGTTGACCATGCAGGAAAACTATGGGTTGGGACACAAAACGGCTTAAACCTCTTTGACGGTTATCAATTCTATCATTACAAAGGTTTACACGCCGATACAATGTTTTTAACCGATAGCTTCATAAGCTCAATTACAGAAGATTTTCATCAAAATCTATGGATAGGCACGCGATTGGGAATCAACATTTTTAATGAACAAACCTTCTCACTGCAACGTATAACCTCACAAAGTTCAAATGGACTTATTGAAAACTGGATTCGGGGGATTGTTCGCGGGCGAACCAAAATATTTGTTTTAACCGATAACTTTATTTCAACTTTCAAAAAAAATCTATCATCGATCGATTTCTTTAGTTGGAGAAAAACTGCTTATGATGTTAAAACTGATTACGGGCTTGCAGCAATAAACGACTCAGTGATTTTTTATAACGGGAATTGCCTTTATATTTTTCATAATCAAACTCTCGATTCATTATTTTTCAATCCGGAGATAAACGGAAATTTGCTTCACACCACCGTTCACGAAAAACTCAAAATTGCTCTTCTTTTCGACCGATCTCTTGAAATATTAGATCAAAATCTTCAAACCATCCAAAAGATTGCATTGGTCGATCGCCCAATTCGACTTTTTTCAGTCCATTCATCGCTCTACATTTTGACTTATAACGGAATATTGGAGTTAAAAAACGATAAACTTTCTCTTTTAGGAACTTTTCCAGAAGCAACAAAAAATAAGCTTTTGCTTGGAATACGAAGTTTTATTGTTGATCACAATCGAATTGCATGGATCGGCACAGTGGGAAATGGGCTGATTAAAGCCAACCTTAAGCCAAATTTGATAAAGGCCCTTATCCCATCGGAGTTTTTTAAAAATACAAAAATCAACAACCAAATTTCAACCATTTTGGTGCATAACCAAGATATTCTTTTGGGAGTTAGGTCTGTGGGGACAATAGTTTATGGGAAAAAGAGCCAAATAATTGATAGTCTGGATACTCACATTTATAATCTAATTCCGTTCGAAAATTATATTCTTTCTTTTGGATCAAAAGGCGTTACGTTGTTCGATAAAAATTATCGAAAAGCTAACCTTCGATCGGAATTCCCATACCTGTTTCCGGCTCTGAATCAGCGCCTATCGGTCTATTCTTATCAGTACATCGGTAAAAAACTTTTTATTGCAACACAACAAGGATTAATTAGGGTTGATCCTCAAAATAAAAAGGCTGAATTCATTTCAGAAATCAACCAATATATTGCTTCTAACATAAAATACGTTTTCTCAATCGCAAACCTTGATAGTGTAATATATTTAGGGACTATCAGCGGACTTCTGAAATACAACACAATAAACCAACAAATCAGCAAAGTAGATCTGTCAGCCAATCCGTTACGTTTTGGAAGCAATACAGTCTATCAACTTTTGATTGACAAAAAAGAAAGACTATGGATTGGAACCACGAATGGATTATATCGTGTTGACTCAATAAAGAAAAATGTTATTGCTCCTATTAGACTTTCCATTCTCGACAATAAGGTAATTTACACCTTAAATGACGATTGTTTTGGGAACATTTGGATTGGAACTGAAAATGGACTTTTCCGGATTGATGCAGATTCCGAAAAAATCCAACAATATTATCCCCATCAGGGATTGCCCAACCAGGAATTCAATCTTGGATGTTACTACAAATCCGATAATGGCACTATTCTTCTGGGCACTCAAGGCGGAGTAGCTATCATCGATCCTATATTGATGCCGGTGGATACCTTCAATCCAAAACTATTTGTATCGAAAATTGAATTTCTCAGAGATAACGGTACCGAAAAACTGAGATTCAATCCTTCAAAAACGCTTGTTGCTGATCCTCAGGTAAAAACTATCAATATCCACTTTTCGTCGCTTGACTACAAATATCCGCCAATGAATAAATATCGTTACAGAATTAACGAAAACAACTGGGTAGAATTGGAAAATCAAAACTATATCTCGTTTGTAAATCTCCGACCGGGAAGTTACAGAATATCTATCAATGGCAGCAACTCCGACCATCAATGGAGTCGCTATTATGCCACCGTTCTGCTGAAAGTAGAGCCTCCATGGTACCAAACTCCATATGCATATTTTATCTATTTTGCTGCGCTGATCTCGCTCATTGGTTTCATTTTCGAACTTCGACTTAAAAAGCTCAGAAAAATCAACCAAATTCTGCGTGAAAAAGAGTTGGTGGCACAGGAAGTTTTACGACAAAAAGAATCACTATCAACCCTTAACCGCAACATCACCGACAGCATTCGATACGCACAACGCATTCAGCGGGCGTTATTCCCAAAAGAATATGAATTAAAACAATATTTCAGCGAATCGTTAATCCTTTTTAGGGCTAAAGACTTTGTGAGTGGCGATTTCTTCTGGATCCACAATTTCGGGAATCAACGCGTATGTGTTGCTGCGGTTGATTGCACAGGACACGGAGTTCCCGGAGCTTTGATGTCAGTTATCGGCATCAAACTTCTTGAAGAAATCGTTATAAAGGATCAATTTGACCATCCCGGCGATATTCTTCAACAACTCGATGTCAGAGTAACTTCGCTATTCAGTCACCACAGCGAGGAATATTTTCTTGCCGAAGGAATGGATTTAAGCCTTACAATCTTCGATTTCCAAAGAATGACAGTTGAATATGCCGGCGCTATCAACCCATTATACCGTCTGCGAAATGACACACTAGACGAATTTAAGGCAGACAAAATGCCCGTGGGAATAAGCAACTTTACATCAGGATATCCTTTTAAAAACCAAGAAATTGACTTTCAAAAAGATGATATTTTTTACTTATTCACTGATGGATATATTGACCAATTTGGAGGTCAAAAGGGGCAAAAGTACAAAAGCAGCAGATTCAAAGAATTTTTAATCGGGATAAGCTCTATCAATTTGGATATGCAGCGAGCAATGCTTGAGAACAACTTTGAACGATGGAGAGGCAACAATGAACAAGTTGATGATATTTTAGTAATCGGAATAAAAATTTAGCCATGAATTCAATTTATAAACAGCTTATTAATTTGATAGATAATCACACTCCTTGTGTAATTACCTTCCTTATCGATGTTCAGGGTTCTACCCCACGAAAACCCGGCACAAAAATGATTGTTACCGGCGATGGAAAAATTGTGGGGACTATCGGCGGTGGCAGTCTTGAAAAAAAAGTGATTGAAATAGCTTTGGATGTGCTCCGCAAAGGATCACCATTGACAAAAACATTTGATCTTGAAGACGACCTTTCGATGCATTGCGGAGGCACAGCTACCGTTTTTTTCGATCCGGTACTTCCTGCTCCCACGGTTTTTATTTTTGGGGCGGGTCATGTTGCCCGAGAAGTTGGAAGTTATGCCTTTGATTTAGGATTTCAAATTCAATTTATCGACCCACGTCCGGGAATTTTTACCGAGTTTCGTTCAGATTATGCCCAGTGTCATCCGGTTGACTATTTGGAGTTTGCCAATAGTTGCAATTTTTCTGAACGCGATTATGCTGTGGTAACCACCCCGAATCACCAATTCGATGAAAGCTTGGCACACACGCTTGCCCGGAAAAACCTACTCTATGTTGGTGTAATAGCGAGCAAACGCAAAGCTGCCATTATCCGCGAAAATGCTATTAAAAACAACATTCTAACACCCGAACAGGCAAACCGAATCGACATGCCTATCGGAATTCCGTTTAACGCACAAACTCCCAAAGAAATTGCCATTAGCATCGTCGCTCGTTTGATCGACACAAAAAACAACCAAACGCTATGAACAAAGGATCGATACGATTTATTCGTAATTTCAAAATCGTTGAAATCGATTTCAACCAAACCAATTTTTTGCCTTCAACAACAATATTAAACTATCTTCGACAATCGCCCGATTCGAGAGGGACCAAAGAAGGTTGCGGGGAAGGCGACTGTGGAGCTTGCACCGTAGTGGTAGCAACGTTGTGCGACGACAATGTCTGCTATCAATCCATAAACGCCTGTCTAACATTTTTGCCTGCGCTACACGGTAAAATGCTCATCACCGTGGAGGATCTTTCAGACGGGTATCGCTTGGAAAACATACATCCCATACAACAATGGTATGTAAAAGAACATGCCAGCCAATGTGGTTTCTGCACCCCCGGTTTTGTAATGTCAACTTTTGCCATGGTAAAAAACAAAGTTGTCCCCACAAGAGACAACATCACTGATGCCCTGGCCGGCAATTTGTGTCGTTGCACCGGATATCAATCCATTTACACCGCAGTGGAAAAATCGTTGCAAAGCTCAATTTCCGATAAATTCGACGCACGCACAGATGAAATTATTCATCTTCTGAAATCAATAGAAACTCCAGAATCCGGAATTGAAATTAAAACAAGAAAACAAACCTATTTTTTGGCTAATAATCTAACCGAAGCCCTTCGATTTAAGCAAGCAAACCCAAAGGCTGTTGTGGTAAATGGTTCAACCGACATTGCCGTTCAGCAAAACAAGAAATTCCTATACCATCCAATAATTCTTGATCTTTCGCGTATTAACGAACTTAATAACATTATTGAAGACGATAAAGAGATTAATCTTGGCTCGGGAGTTCCGTTGGAACAATTAAAACAACAGTTCGCTACCAAATTACCGATTTTAAAAGAAGCACTTACTTTTTTTGCATCGCAACAAATCCGAAACGTGGCAACTTTAGGTGGCAATCTCTGCAACGCATCGCCGGTTGGCGATTTGATTCCGGTGATGATTGCCCTTAAAGCAAAAGCCATTATTCAAAACTTTGCAAAACAACGCGAAATTCCATTCGAAGAATTTATCGTCGGATATCGCAAAACCGCCATGGCAGACGATGAACTCCTAACCCGAATCATCATCCCGAAACCTTCTCAAAAGGTGCATTTATCGTTTGAAAAAGTATCGAACCGGCAACACGTTGATATTTCCACCGTTTCATTGGCGGCGCGATGGACATTTGAAAAAGAGACTATCACCGAGATAATTCTTGCCTACGGAGGAATGGCCGATCGTGTTAAACGAGCTAAAAACACAGAGAGTTTTCTTATGGGAAAACCCTTAAACGAACAAACCCTAAAACAAGCCTCCGTGGTCATTGAAAGCGATTTTACCCCCATTTCCGATTCCCGATCCGGAAAAGAGTTTCGCATGAATGTTGCAAAAAATTTGCTGTTGAAATGCCTGCTTCCTCTTTGAAACAATCCACGCCATGAAAAACCCAAACTACCACAATAGTGCTATTCAACATGTAACAGGCAAAGCACAATACATCGGGGATATGAGCCTTTCAGAATCAATGCTGATTGGTCGAGTGTTTTACAGTCCGGTAGCTCATGCCAGGATATTGCATTACGATCTGAGTGAAGCAATGAAAGTTCCCGGAGTTATTGATATTCTTGATTTTACAAGAATTCCCGGTGAGAATCAACTCAATCCCATTGCCAACGACGAACCGTGCTTAGCGGAAAAAACCGTTCAATGTATCGGACAAGCTATTTTCTTAATAGCAGCTGAGAACGAAGACGCAGCTGTGGAAGCGGAGCGTAAAATCTACATCGATTTTGAACCGTTACCTGCAATTCTGTCAATTCAAGAGGCCATGGCAAAAAACAATAAATTGGCCCCAACACGGAAATTTGAGAAAGGAACTCCCGACATAGCGTTTCAAACATCGCAACATCAACTCGAAGGCGAACTCTATATTGGCGGGCAAGAACATTGGTATCTTGAAACCCAAGCAAGCATAGCCATTCCCTTGGAAGACGGCGGAATGAAAATTTACAGTTCATCGCAAAATCCAACAGAAACACAACTTGCAGTAGCTGAAGTCTTAGGTTTACCGGCCCATAGCGTTGAATGCGAAGTTTTGAGAATGGGCGGTGCTTTTAGCGGGAAAGAATCGCAGGCAAGCCATTTCGCCGCTTGGACTGCACTCATTGCACATGCCGCCAAACGCCCCGTAAAACTGGTGCTTCACCGCGACGACGATCAAAAAATTACCGGGAAACGACACCGATATTATGCAACATACAAAATCGGATTTACTTCTGAAGGCGAAATAACAGCCTATATCGTTGATTTGAATTCAGATGCAGGTTGTGCAACCGACCTTTCCATGGCCATTTTGGAACGCTCCATGTTTCATGCAGAAAACGCCTATTATATTCCCAACGTACGCATCACCGCGACCGCATGGAAAACCAACCTCCCATCAAACACTGCATTCCGTGGTTTTGGAGGACCTCAAGGCATGGCAGTCATCGAAAATGCTATTGATCGCATGGCACATTACCTTGGAAAAGACGCTGCTGAAATAAGGCTGAAGAATTTCTATACCGAACAAAGAAACGAAACACCTTATGGACAAATCGTTACCGAAAACCGACTCCATGCTATTTACCCTGAAATCATAAAAAAATCCGAATATTTCCAACGTCGCCAACGGATTACAGAGTTCAACCTCAAGCACCAATACCAAAAACGAGGATTGGCTTTAACTCCCGTAAAATTTGGCATATCATTCACAACATCGTTTTTGAATCAAGCCGGAGCATTAGTAGTGATTTATAAAGACGGAACCGTTTTGATTAATCATGGCGGAACAGAAATGGGACAAGGTCTTCACACCAAAATAAAACGAATTGCTGCCGAAGAATTAGGATTGGAAGAATACATGGTCAAAGTGAATGCAACCAACACATCAAAAGTTCCCAACACAAGCCCGACAGCTGCATCAAGTGGGACAGATCTGAATGGAATGGCGGTCAAAAATGCCATTGAAACCATTAAAAACAGACTTACCCCTGTAGCCATTAAGATGATCAAAGAAAAATTTAAGATCGAAACCGTAGAAGAGTTAATCTATAAATCGGGGACTGTTTATGATTCACGATTCCCTGATAAATACATAACATTTGCCCAACTGACCAAACAAGCGCATTTTGAACAGGTAAGCTTGAGCGCAACCGGCTTCTACAAAACCCCCGAAATCTTTTTCGATAAGTCAATCGAAAAAGGAAAACCATTCCACTACTATGCTTATGGCATGGCTGTTTCAGAAGTTGAAATTGACCTTTTCACAGGCAGAAGCACAATTTTAAGCGTTCACATCATACATGATGTAGGCAATTCCATCAATCATGATATCGACATGGGACAAGTTGCCGGTGGCTTTATCCAGGGAATGGGTTGGGTTACCATGGAAAAATTACGATACAACGAAAAGGGAGAATTGCTAAACTATTCTCCCGATACCTATAAAATTCCCACGATCGGCGATTTACCTAAAGAATTTTCGATAGAACTTCTGGAAGGCTATCCCAACCCAAAAGCTGTAATGCAAAGCAAAGCTGTGGGAGAACCTCCGTTTATGCTTGCCTTTTCGGTTTGGTTAGCCATAAAAGACGCCATATCGGCCGTTGGCAATCATAAGTTTGAACCACCATTTGAACTCCCTGCCAATGCCGAAATTATTTTACTGGCGACTAAATCTTTACAGGAAAAATCCGCAAATCTGTTGACGAAGCAGGATCAATAACGCTAAGCAATGCAAAAAAGAGGAATGTTTTAGCATTCCCCTTTTTAATTCTAAAAAAGCTTATCGTAGTTTAGCTCCAAACTCACGATCAAAAGCCGCAACTAATCGCTCCATCGTTTTGTCGATTTGCTGATCGGTCAATGTTGCGTTTTCATCCTGAAGGATAAAATAGAGTGCATACGATTTTTTGCCGGCATCGATTTTATCACCGGTGTACACATCAAATAATCCTACGTCTTTCAAAATATTCCGCTCGGTTCTGTAGGCCACCTCTTTCAATTGATTAAACGTTATTTGATTATCGACAAGCAAAGCTAGATCGCGACGAACCCATGGGAATTTGGGCATTTCTTTAAACAAAATTGAGTTGGAGGCAGCAATAGCTAAAAGTGTTTCCCAATTCAACTCAGCATAAAAGATGGGCAGTGAAAGGTCGAAACCTTTGGCTGTTTGGCTTCGAACAGTCCAAATCTGAGCGAGCTCATTAGCGTTGTAAACATATCGTAAACCTTCCAAACAATATTCATTCTCAATCGATTCAACAACCGTACGTTGTAAATTTACACCCATTTGACGAAATATATTTTCGACGATGGCCTTAATGTCAAAAAACGAAATGGCTCGTTCGGGTTCATTCCAATTCTCATCGTTGCGATTTCCGGTGGCAATTAAGGCTAACTTATAGGCCTCTGCGTATGATTTTAATTCATTGCTTTTTTCAGGTTTTTTAAGCCAGTAAGTTTTACCAAATTCAAAAAACTTCATGTTTTGCCGCTGACGGTTTTTGTTTCGCTGAAGAGTTTCAAGTGCTCCAAAGAATAAGGTCATGCGCATGCAATTCAAATCGGAGCTAAGAGGATTCATAATACACACTAGCTGCTTACGATCGAACCATTGATTATTATCGTAATATGAAGTTTTTGATATGCTGTTGTTCATCATTTCCACATATCCGGCAGCTACAAGCATTGTGCTGATTTTATCCTGCAAAAGTTCCGGATTAGGTTTTGGGCTTGTGGGAACGCTCATGGTAATACGCTCGGGAATCGGAATATTATTGTAGCCGTAAATTCGAAGAATTTCCTCACTGATATCGGCCTGCCGCTGCACGTCAACTCGATAGGGAGGCACTGATAATTTCCAACGTTCGGCAGAAGTTTTTTCGATTTTTATTTCGAGAGCTTCTAAAATTTTTTCAATCTTTTCAGGGGCAATATTTTCGCCTGCAAATGTGTAAAAACTTCTCAAATCGAAATCGATTGGAAAATTTTCAATCGATTTGTTAACCACATCATAGATATCGGAGGTTATGTTTCCACCTGCCACTTGCTTAATTAGAAGAGCTGCCCGTTTTAGGGCTATAATCACCATGTTGGGATCGGTTCCACGTTCAAAACGAAACGATGCGTCGGTTGATAGTCCGTGACGACGAGCAGTTTTTCGTATTCTCACCGGGTTAAACCACGCACTTTCAAGGAAAAGTCGTGTGGTGTTTTCAGTGACGCCACTGTCAAGCCCCCCGAGTATTCCGGCCATACACATTCCTTCCTCTGCATTACAAATCATTAAATCGGTAGCATCCAGTTGACGTTCAACGCCATCTAAGGTAACAAATTGAGTTTGTGACGGTAATGATTTTATAATAACCTTATTTCCTGCAACTTTATCTAAATCGAAAGCATGTAATGGCTGTCCAAGTTCGTGCAATACATAGTTTGTAACATCAACCACATTATTGATTGGTTTCATGCCAAGAGTGGTCAATCGATCTTTTAACCATTTAGGAGATTCTTGCACGGTAATTCCTTCAATGGTTAATCCTGCATATCGGTAACAGCCATCGATATCAACAACCTCAACGATTACGGGATTTTTTTTCTGATCGACCGAAAATGTTGAAATATCAGGCATTTTCACGGTTCGGGGGTTACGAATGCTGAAATAAGCGGCCAAATCGCGGGCTACGCCAATATGCGAAGCGGCATCAACACGATTTGGGGTTAGGCCTATTGAAAAAAACCAGTCACTGGTTAACCCAAAATATTCGGCCGCAGGCATTCCCACTGTTGCCGTCTCAGGTAAAACCATAATACCATCGTGTGAGGTGCCTATACCAATTTCATCTTCGGCGCAAATCATGCCATAAGAGTTTTCACCTCGTATCTTAGCCTTTTTAATTTCAAACTCTTTATCGCCTGAGTACAGCTTAGTTCCTACGGTAGCAACGACAACCTTTTGACCGGCTGCCACATTGGGAGCTCCACACACTATGTCGAGCAATTCACCTGTGCCAACATCAACTTTGGTTAAATGAAGGTGGTCGGAATTTGGATGAGGTTTGCATTCCAAAACTTGTCCAATAACAACTCCTTTCAGCCCACCTTTTATGGATTCAACTTCTTCAAAACCTTCAACCTCCAATCCGAGCGACGTTAATATTTCTGCTAATTCACTCGGGGTTTCCTCCAGCGATATATACTCTTTGAGCCAATTGTAAGAAATTTCCATTGTGCCTAAATTTTTGCTGCTGATAAAATGTTTTGGCAAAGTTAGAAAAATTATTGGTGCACCATTTCGCATCGGCTTAAAATCAATTGAAAAGCCCGATTTTTGCTAAATCATTTTGATTTTTTATCCTTTTCGCTTATCTTTACTTTTTAGAAAGCGTAAGTCAGTTCATTATGAATGAAAAGCTGCCCAGAATCATGATTGTTGACGATCATGCCATTTTCAGAAAGGGACTGATTATGTCTCTTCAAAGCTACAATTTTTGTAAGATTGTTGGAGAAGCCGAAAACGGACGGGCTTTTATTGATAAACTTCCTGTTTTAAAACCCGACCTGGTGATTTTGGACATCAAAATGCCGGAAATGGATGGCTTTGAGGCAACTCAAAAGGCTTTAAATCTGATGCCTTCATTAAAAATCATTGTATTAACCATGTTTGAAGAAATTGCCTATTTCCAAAGAATGGTTGACCTCGGAGTTGTGGGTTTTCTTCTGAAATCATCGGATCCAAGGGAACTTAACAAAGCTATTCAACGTGTTTGGTCGGGCGATTCGTACTTCTCGCCCGAACTACTCAAAAAGAACATGTACGATGCTTCACTCCCATTCCATGGAGATAAACTTACTTCCCGTGAATTTGAAGTGCTGAGTGAAATTTGCAAAGGATTATCCACTCAGGAAATTGCTGAAAAACTCAGTATCAGCCCAAGAACCGTCGATGGTCACCGTGCTAGCTTACTCGAAAAAACCGGTTCAAAAAATACAGCCGCTTTAATTATCTTTGCAATAAAAAACGGATTAATCCCAATTTAGAAACATCTTTCTGAAACATTTCGTTTCCTGACAACGTTTATTTTTTACGGACGCAATCGCTGATTCAAATATCTTTCATTGAAGGCTATGGAAACCATTCCGAAAATATTAGTTGTTGACGATTCTGAAAATAATCTTTTCCTTTTGGAAGAAGTACTTCAGGAATACAACTACACTGTGATCAAAGCAAGGAATGGCAAAGAAGCTCTTGTGCAGATCAAAAATCATCGCCCCGATTTAATCCTGCTCGACATTATGATGTCGGAATTAAGTGGCTATGATGTTTTGGAAGAATTGAAGAAAAATCAAGAAACAATTCCGGTGATTGTCATTTCTGCCCGCTCGTCCGCAGAAGATGTCGAAAAAGCTTTTGCACTTGGAGCTAAACTTTTCATAAAAAAGCCGGTAATCATCACCCACATTTTGGCTAAAATCGATGAAGTACTGATGCTAAATCGGAATTAACGCTGCCGATACAATCCTATTTTTTGAATATAATTCCAAACCTCCGATGGCAAAAAGAATCGAATGTCTTTTCCTTCGGCGATAGACTTACGGATAAAACTTGAACTTATTTCCATTAAAGGCGCATCAACAATGGCAATGTCACCTTTGACTAAAGAATTTGACAAGCTGTGTCCCGGACGCGGATAAACCAACACCGGACAAAGTTCAAGGAGTTTCTCGAAATTTTTCCATTTATGGAATGTCTCAAGATTATCGGCACCCATGATAATTGAAAACTTCTTTCCGGGATATCGATCGTAAAGATATGCAACCGTATCGATGGTGTACGAAGGTTTGGGCATATAAAATTCAATATCGGTAGCCCGATAATGTACCGTGTCACCAATGGCAAGATTCACCATCTCTAATCGATGACGATCATCCGCTAAAGTTTGATGCTTTTTGAAGGGGCTTTGGGGGCTTACAACAAACCATAATTCATCAATTGGGCAAAATTCAAGCATATAATTTGCAATGATCAAATGTCCCATGTGAATTGGGTTAAATGTTCCAAAGAACAGTCCTATCCGCTTACCGGCCATGGTATTTTCTTTCCTGCTACTCATAACGGACGTTAAATACCGAGGAAACGTTTAACTGCCGCCACCAATTCCGGCTTTGATTTATCTAACGTCTCATTGACTATGACTGTATCAAATTTTGAGGCGAAATTTAATTCGTAGGCAGCGCGCTCCAATCGTGTCTTGATTTCTTCATCGGAATCGGTTCCACGAATTCGAAGCCTAAGCTCAAGTTCTTCAAGGGATGGTGGTTTTATGAAAATCGATAAAGCTTTTTCTCCAAATTTTTGTTTCAAATTCACGCCTCCCATCACATCCACATCAAAAATTGCTACCTTTCCCATTCGGTGGATACGTTCAATTTCTGACTTCAGTGTGCCATAGAATCGATTGGGATAAACTTCCTCCCATTCTATAAATTCGTTGTTTTCGATTTTACAACGAAAATCTTCTGCCGATAAAAAATAATAATCTTTGCCATTGATTTCACCTTTACGAGGCTGCCGACTGGTGGCTGAAATGCTGAACTCAAAAACCGGAAGTACTTCCATGAGATGTTTGATCAGTGTGGTTTTTCCTGTTCCCGAAGGCGCGCTGATAATTATGACTTTGTTATCGTTCATCAAAGTATGTTTAAAAGTTGTTCTTTGATTTGTTCGAGTTGATCTTTCATTTGCACAACTAACTGTTGAATTTCAAAATTTGAAGCCTTCGACCCCATGGTGTTAATCTCTCGTCCAATCTCCTGGGTTATGAAACCCAATTTACGTCCCACAGCTCCGCCTTGGTTTATTGTTTGCCGAAAATAATTAAGATGCTGAATCAAGCGCACCTTTTCCTCGTTGATGTCTAAGCGCTCAAGATAATAGATGAGTTCTTGCTCGAAACGAGCCGGATCAAACTTTTCAGGTTGGGAAAGGCTTGCGAAAGCGGCCATTAAACGTTCACGAATTAATAATTGCCGTGTTGGATCGTGTTTTGAAACTTCATTCGATAATATTTCAATTGCATCGATTTTTTCCATAATGTCGCGTTTCAGGGCATCACCTTCTGTGGACCTGAATCGTGCGCATTCTCGAGTTGCTTGGGAGATAATTGCTTCAACCACCTCCCATTCCTCGTCAGAAAGAGTATCTTTGGGTTCTTCAAAAACTTCAGGGAAACGTGTAATGGAAGCTAAAGCCTCAGCTTCCACTGCATAACCCAATCCGGAATAAATATCCTTCAGCTGACGATAATACTCATCGAAAACTTCCCGATTTATTTTTGCGACCGATTTGTCAACCTTCAATTCAACCATCATTATCAGTTCAATCTTTCCTCTAAGAAGTTTTTCGGCCAAATGGTTTCGTATCGAAAACTCTTTTTCGCGGTAAAAAGATGGCATTTTCAGATTTAGATCCAGAGTTTTGCTATTGAGAGTTCTGATCTCAATGGTAATTCGTTTATGTTTGTATTGTCCTTCGGCACGACCAAATCCGGTCATTGAAAAAATCTGCTCCATGTTTCTTGATGTGAGAGTTTTATCGTGTAAAATTACTAATTTTTTAAGTGTAGTAAAAAAACAGCCCGAAGGGTTTTCTCGGGCTGTTGGGTTTGTATTGAAAACGAAGGTTATTATTATTATTCCTCCTCCTCTTCTGTGTGGGCTTTGATGAGTTTTTCCTGAATTTCACCCGGTACAGGTGCATATTCAAGAAATTCCATGGAATAGATGGCTTTTCCTGACGTCAATGAACTTAATGTTGTTGAATATTTGTTCATTTCGGCCAAAGGAACTCGAGCTGTAATTTTCTCGTGTGCACCTTCACTCGACATGCCTTCAATCATAGCACGGCGTGTTTGTAAATCGCTCATAACATCTCCCATATAATCGGCAGGCACAAAAACTTCAACGCGATAAACGGGTTCAAGGATTTTGGGTGCAGCATTTCGGAAAGCCTCACTAAAAGCTTTACTTCCTGCAAGTTTAAACGAAATTTCGTTGGAATCAACCGGGTGCATTTTGCCGTCGTAAACAATCACTCGAATATCGCGGGCATAAGAACCGGTTAAAGGGCCACGTTCCATTTTTTCCATGATTCCTTTCAGAATTGCAGGCAAGAATCGTGCATCGATTGCTCCACCTACTATACTGTTCACAAATACAAGTTTTCCACCCCACGGCAGATTGTGTTCTTCAATGCCACGAACGGTAACAGAGACCTCTTTATTTGGGAATTTGAATACTTTAGGTTCGGGCATGCCTTCATAGTAAGGTTCCACAACCAAATGAACTTCTCCAAACTGTCCGGCTCCTCCTGATTGCTTTTTGTGTCGGTAATCTGCTTGGGCAGGTTTGGTAATGGTTTCACGATAAGGGATCTTAGGATCGATAAACTGAATCGGTATTTTGAACAACTTTTCGATTTGCCATTTCATGGTGTTTAGATGGAATTCGCCTTGCCCATGAACAATCATCTGACGAAGTTCTTTACTCATTTCCATAATGATGGTTGGATCTTCGCTTGACAATCGGTTAATGGTTTCAGCCAATTTTTCCTCATCGGATTCGCTGACAGCCTTTACAGCTGTGCGATATTTGGGCGCAGGAAATTGAATTGCCTGATATGTCCATTCGGCATCTTTATCAGAAAAAGTGTCGTTGGTTCGACAATCTTTAAGTTTTACGGCGGCGCCTATATCTCCGGCATGAATTTCAGCAACCTTGGTGCGATTTTTCCCGGCTACATGGTTAAGTTGTGAAAAACGTTCTTTATTTCCTGAACGACGATTGATTAAATCTACCCCTTCTTTTAAAACTCCGGTAATTACTTTGAAATAGCTTACTTCCCCAATGTGCTCTTCAACAGAAGTTTTAAACACAAAAATTGAAACCGGTTGGTTTGCATCTACCGGATGAGCCTTACCATCGGTGTCAAGCATGGGTATTCCTTCTAATGGATTTGGAGCAACATTGTTTACAAACTCCATAAAACGACGAATTCCCATATCACGCTTGGCTGATAAACAAAAAATGGGGAACATGCTGCGGGCAATAATTCCTTTACGAATTCCCATACGCATTTGATCTTCATCGAGCGACCCTGACTCAAAGAATAGTTCCATGAGTTTATCGTCATTTTCTGCAGCAGCTTCAACAAGTTTATTATGAAGTTCTTCAGCCTTATCTTTTTCGCTTGCAGGAATTTCTAGTTCTTCGGGGTAACCACCTTCAGGTTTCCATTTATACATTTTTAACTTTAACACATCAATCACCGCATTAAATCCCGATCCTACAGCGGTCGGATATTGAATGATTACGGCTTTACTTCCAAATTTTGCATGTAAATCATCGATGCATTTGTCAAAATTGGCTTTTTCATGATCCAACTGATTGATAGTAATAAACATGGGTTTCTGAATTCGTTCAATATTACGAACTACCAATTCGGTTCCCACTTCATAACCTTGTTGTGCATTGATGACCAATATAGCACTATCGGCAGCTACCAAACTGCTCACTACTTGCCCCTTGAAATCGTCTAAACCGGGAGTGTCAAAAATGTTAATTTTTCTATTTTGAAATTCGGTGTAAAGCACAGTGGAATAGACCGAACGTCCCTGTTCATGTTCAATTTCTCGATAATCCGAAACTGTGTTGTTGTTTTCAATATCGCCTTTACGAGCAATCACTCCACCTGCAAATAACATTGCTTCTGCAATGGTTGTTTTTCCGGAACCCGAACTGCCTACTAATGCGATGTTCTTTAGTTCATTGGCCTGATAAACTTTCATTGTTTGTCAATTTATGGTTATTAATTTTCTAATTTGTTCAAAAAGTGCGCGTAAATTTACGAATAATTTTATAACGCAAAACAGTTGTGCATTTTTCGAAATCCTTCAAGCGCTTCCAAAATTCAAATTGGTTTCGTTTCCGGCAAACGTATCTCCGTAAATCTAATTCGGATTTGTTCAGTTAAATTTTTTCATTTTTTCACGCGTTGTGGCATAATCCTTGCCCATAACTTTCCGGACAAGAAAAAACCTATGGAACGCATTACCCCAATCTTTCCCTGGGCAGCAAACATGGTGGTAGATTCTTTGCAATTAGCATCTTCTGCCCCCCCATTTGAGCGATATATCGAACCTTTTTTCGGAGGTGGACAGTTTTTTTACACGCTTTCTCCAAAAACCGAGTCGTTATTGAACGATAAAAATAAAAATCTCATAGATTTTTACAAGCATCTGCAAAATCCGGCCTCACCATTGAAACAAGAAATCTTGCTATTGTTAAACAACTGGCGACTTTTCGATGAGTTTTTTGAAATCATACACTCGGATATTGCTGTGGTTGAACAAGATTTGAAATCAAAAATTATCAATCTTTCGGATGTTCCCTATATTTTAAGAACCATTTTTGCCTTAAACCTTACACACAGCGAATTTGACAGCCTTTATTCCGACAAAAAGAGTCTGAACGGTGATCTTTTAATCGAGAATATGATATCGGCCTGTGTGGCCTATCTGAAAAATGCTCTTAAGAATCATAAAAATTACGAGCTGTCAAGTAGAATTCTGCAAAACGGATACTATTATCATCTTCGACAACTTCTCAACAACAATCGCCTAGCATGCACTATTCCTAAAGAAAAAAAAATTGCTGTCTGGTATTTTATTAATTTGTTGGGTTATTCTGCACAAGTAAACTATTCACAAGCCGAAATTTTACATTTGCCAATCTCAAACAATGTCCCGTCATACCATGAAATAAATGGAGAAATAAACCGGGTCTTCAACGAGGAAACTTTGGAGCGATTCTCAAAGTCGCAATTTTTTAACCTCGATTTTTTCGATTTTCTTCAGTCGATCGAACTTTCTGAAAATGACTTCGTGTACGTTGATCCACCTTTTAACAGTAAATGGCTTCATTACGAGGATTCAATCTTATCGGAAAATCAATTTAAGCAGTTGGCCTCTATTCTTGTCACCACCAAAGCTCAATGGATGTTAGTGATAAAAGAGTCGAACTTCAAATCCGAACACTTTAAGGGGGGTGCCTATCAGCAGAGAGTTCTGAATACTGAAGCTAATACAAGCGACCGATTTCTGATGGTTACCAATTATTGATAGCCTGATGCTGTGACCATTTCCGAGGGAAGATATTCATAGCTATTCCCAACTGCATTCATATATTTCCAAAAGTCAGCAGCTTTTAGGATTAATGTTGCCCTATTGTCGTTGGGGTGAAAACTTAACTTTGGAGCAGTTTTCAATACCGGATCAAAATAAACATGAACATGATTTTCCTTATCGTGAATAAGGCCAAACGGGGAAACCGAACCATGATTTAATCCCAAATAGGTTTGCATTCGTTTTTCAGATGCAAAACTCAATTTTCCTTGTTTCAAAAATTGCTCCAGCATTCGCAGATTAAATTGAGAGTCGTGATGCAAAATCACCAGATAATGCTTATTCCCTTTATGATTTCGAAAAAAGAGGTTTTTACAAAATACTGCATCGATCCACCATTTGTGAATTTTGGCATCTTCAATGATTGGGATAGGCGGATGTTCAAAATATTGGTATTCAATGTTAAGACTCTGCAAATATTGATAAACAATGGGTTGGCCTATCATTTTTTTTCCGATTTTTTTTCGCAGAAACGTTTAATAACATTGTATGCTTCAACAATTCCCAACTGTCCTGCCCTACTAACATCGAGACAACCACGGTCGGTTTCTCGTAAATAAAGGAATGTTAAACCTCGATTAAAGTAGGCCTCAGCAATATTTTCATCCAAATCTATAGCTTTGGTATAATCATCAATAGCTTCCCGAAAATTTTGGTTTTGAATCTTTATGTTGCCTTTATTATACCAGGCTAATGAAAAGGTCGGATTTTCTTTAAGAGACTCATTGAGAGCTTCTTCGGCACGATTATAATCGGGGATAATGGTTTGGCTACCGATTTTTTGAGTGGCTCCGCTCTCGGTTAACTTAGTTTGTGATGAAATATCGATAAAAGAATTAACATACTCGTTCATAACTGCTTCGATGGTTCCCTCCAAAAAATAATATAGCCATGTGTGTTGAAATTCGTTTTTATTTTTTCTCAATAACTCTAACGCATTATAATAATTCAACTTATTTGCTGAGGCCAATACTTTTTGAAGCACAAAAAGTTCTATGTCGGAAATCGAAAGCGAATCGTTCGATTCTAAATCGGGTTCAAATTTAGCTAACAGCTTGGGATATAATTTCCACGTTGAATTTTTTCGTTGATTATAAGCAAATAACGCCTCAATAAAAGGAAGATTTTCTTTTGGCGGTGTTTGTTCGAGTGCAAGCAAATAATATCCTTGCCGCGATATTTGCGTGGGTCTGTTTTGCAAACGCGACCGGGTGAAATTATTGCTAAATTCGCTGTCAAAATCTAGTAGTTTTTTCAAATTATAGGTTGTGTCGCGTAAAATAGCAAACTGAGAAGTGTCGTTGGTAAACTTGCGATGTTCGGCTATCAACTTCTCAGCCCTTAACTGATCGAGATATGCCCCTTTTTTATCACCAAGCATCGATTTGACATAAGATCGGTTGAAGTAGGCTGTGGCAAAATCGGGAAAAATCTCAATGGCTTTATTATAATCGTTTAATGCGCCTCGATAGTCTTTTAGTTCAATCTTCACTCCCGCCCTATTGTAATAGATCAAAATGTTGTCGGGGTTAATCAACATAGCGTTTGTGTAATCGTCGATGGCTTCTTTAAATTTTCCTAATTCAGAATAAATCAAGGCTCGATTGTAATAAACCAAAGCATTATCCTTTTCCAGATCCAAAATCTTTTGCAAATCGGTCAACGCTTTGGAAAAATCGTGCAACTGATAGTAAGCAATAGCCCGTTGGAACAGAATCATTGTATTGTCGTCGTCGAGTTCAAGTGCTTTATTAAATTGCTGAATTGCCAATGCATATTGTTCTTTTTCGTAATAAATGGTTCCTAATCGACGATAAGCTTCTGCAGAAAAAGGATTGATACGCAAACCTGCTTGAAGGTCGTTGATGGCCGCTATCGTATCGTTCATATGAATAAAGCAGATTGCTCGATTAAAATAGGTATCGGGATTGGATCGATCTATCTTTAAAGCTTCGTTAAAATAATTATATGCTTTTTTATACTCATTCTGCATAAGATGGATAATTCCCAAATCGGCGTAAATTCTTCCGCTGGTTGGGTTAAGTTCCAATGCTGTCAACAGATCTTTGCGAGAGTTGTCAAAATCGGCAAGTTGTTCGTAAGTAATACCTCGATAGTGAAATGCGTCAGCAAAAAAAGGATTAATGGTTACGGCTTGAGTAAAATCTTCTAATGCGCCCCGATAATCAGAGAGATTGTACTTGGCAATTCCTCGCAAAAAATATGCTTCCGATAAATTGGGTTTACTATTGATCACCGCCGTAAAACGTGATATAGCCTCCAGATAATTTTCTTTGTAAAGATCGTATCGCCCTGCTCCCAGATAGTAGGCAATATTCAATTGACCATACGCAATTTCACCGATTAGAAAAAAAATGAAAACTAAGCGTCGCAAAACCGTCAAATTTAATGATGGTCAAAATAAATACATTTTTTGAACTTTTCCAATATCAACCCCAAATGTAAAAAATTACTGAGAATCGAACTGTGGGACAATTTGGTATGATTCAAATAATCGACACAAAAAATTTTCTGCTTTTAATTTTTCCATAAAACACAAGTTTCTTTTTTAAACCTTGCAAAAAATAGCAACAAACAATATTCGTTTTTTTGACCAAAGAAAGAATTCCTTTGACAAAGAAATAACATAAGGTCTATTTTTTGCCGTACCTTTATAAACTAAATTGTAAAAAATATGAAAAGACTATATCTACTCTCACTTTTCGTTGTTATTGTTGGACAGCTACATCTCAATGCACAAACAGGCCCGGCAGGTGTTGGGAACATCAGCGGAACTAATGGTCATCCCATTCTTGGGGTTTGGTTTGCGGCAGACTCTCTCTCGCTTGCTAACAATAGCGCTGTAGATGTATGGTCAGATCTTTCTAAAAACAACCGGCATGCCGAACAATCTGCAGCTGCCTATCAACCAACCTTTAAGACTAATCAAATCAACGGAAAACCATCGGTTCATTTTGATGGCATTGACGATTTTCTCCCATTTAACGGAAATGCAGCCGTAGCCAATAAAGATTATACTGTCATTTTTGTAGGAGCACGAAGAAGCGATGGAGCTATGCAAATAATCTTGGGTGGAACCACCATGTCGGCCAACCAAAATCTTCACCTTTATTGGTATAACAATACTCAATTTAGGGCACATCAATACGGTAACGACCTTCAAACCGGCATGTATACTACTTCTCCATTCAACGGAGGGACATCGGCCAACTCATACGGTATTTTCACCACTTTGCTCCAAAGCTCGGGGACAAACAACCGACGCAACTATCAAAATAATATTTCTCTAGGGACATTGAATAACAATACGCGTCTTAGCTCTTGGCATGGTTCTGCCATTGGCCGTTTTGGTACAACCTTTAGTCCGGTAAATGTTGCTGAGATCATCATTTATAGTTCTGCTCTTAACGATGCACAACTCCAGATTGTACATCAATATCTTAACATAAAATACAATATCCCAATACAAAATAGTTTATATACCCCAAATGCTAGCTACGTTCACCATATTGCCGGTATTGGAAGGAAAAATAACCAAGAGCATACATTGACACAAAGTGCTGGTCTTTATGTTGAAAAAAACGGAACACTATCAAACGATCAATATATTTTTATCTCAAATAATAACGCTACAAACAATAGCTATACCTTCCGCACCGGAACAGAAGTAACGGTTTCAGGTGCCCAAAAAGCCTTTAATCGGGAATGGCAAATCAAAAAAGTAGGAACTCCCAATGCGAAAATTAGTTTTAAACTTCCAGAAGCCCTTTCCGACGGCAATTATCCGGGAAATGCTGCCGGTTATGTTTTACTATACAGGGCAAATCCAACCGGTAATTACACCAAAGTTAAGAATGCCGATAATATCGAAAATAACACAAACATTGTATTCAACCTTACTACAGCTCAACTGTTGGATGGTTTTTACACCTTGGCAACAGAAGACGATGTAAACAGCCCGCTTCAAGGACGTTCGGGGAAAAAATGGTACCCTCTAATCTCCGGCGATTGGGACAATTGGGAAACATGGACTCTCGACCCTTCAGGAATGCTTCCCGACAATCCCGATATGTTGACTCCCACCACAAGCCCAACATCAGCTATTGATGAAGTTACAATTCTATCCGGAAAAGTAATCACCATCCAACCCGGAAATAATAATAAAAATAATTCCCGGCTGATCGTAAACGGTGAGCTTAATTTCACGACTACAACCGGACACTCCTTCTCAAGAATCGAAGGAAATGGAAAAATTTATCTTTCAGGAGATAACTTCCCTTCAGGCGATGCCACTTATTTCACAACCAAAGACTTTGGAGAAGGCACGGTAATTTTTAAGGGAAGCTCTCGTAATTTGGCGAATGCAAGTTCAACCTACACATTCTTTAACGTTCAAATAGATCTAGACAATCCCAACGAAACTTTGGTTTTATTACGAAATTTTCAAGTTAACGGTTCTCTCTTAATTAATAGAGGAAAACTTCAAATCAACGACAATTCTACTGTAATCCGAAATATAGTTGTTGAAAACAATCTAACCATCGAAGCCCAAGCTGCAATTACAGTAGGCACCGGAAATACTATCGGAACATATTCCATTCCATCTAACATGCCCGCAGATCCTGAAAGTTATCACGATATTTATCATCAGTTCATAGTCAAAGGCGATATCACTAACAAAGGAACTATAAAGTTTACTAACCAAAATGCTCCGGTTTACAATCAATTTACCAACACAGGAGCCGTAACCTTGAGAATGGAAGGAAGTTCTGATAACAATTTTCTATGCTTCGGGCCCACAGACCTCTATAATTTTGTGATTGACAAAGGGAGCGATAAAACTTATGTAGTTACATTGTATGCCTCTAACTCAAATTATTTCCGACTTTTTGGACCTAACAACGTAGGAAGATATGAAAGCGGAAATTATTCAAGTTCCAACCCTTTGGTTAGAAAAGCATTATTCATTAAAAACGGAACATTAAAACTAACCGGCTACATAAAAATCCCAACTCTCTCAGAAGGGGATCAGGTATCAGGAAATGGTGACTACGCCATAGGACAGAATGCCAGGTTGTGGATCGCCGGAGTTGACGTGGAAGTTTTTTCCACAGCTTCTTCCGTAAATCAAATCTATGGATTCACAAGTTCGGATAGCTATCCAGCGCAAGGTGTTAATGCAGGCTCCAGTAATCAAGCCATTTCGGTTTTTGGAGAATTTATCATCAGCGATGGATTCTTTGGGACACGCAATAGTGCCGGATTTATTTTCTGGTCGGCTACCAACGCTCAAGTAAAAATTGATGGAGGCACTGTTAACACAGCCCAAATACGTTCTGCTCACGGCGGAAGTGGTAATGCTTCTTATACTCAAACCGGAGGAACTGTAATTGTAAGAGGAAATAAAACAGAACCCGGCGAAGTAACCACATCATATCCAATTTTTGGGTTCGACACTCCGGATGGGATCTTCAATATGAGTGGCGGAGAAATTATTTTTTACGATCGAACCGGAACCAATACCAATGGATTATATATTCCTTCAGCAGAAGGCAACTACAATGTCACAGGAGGGAAAATCACTATAGAGGTTGACTCAGGAAACGATTTTGAAATCGGCTCGAACGCTCCAATTTATAATTTACACCTTAAGCGACGTGGTACAACCGGAACATCAACCATAAGACTTACTAACGACCTTAAAGTTATTGGTCTTTTAATCATCGATTCACTTGCAACCCTCGATGTTAGGGATGATTTTGACAACTCAATCAAAAATCTAACCGTTGAAGGAGCGTTCAACCTTCGCAACGGAGGAACCTTCCTTGCTCGAACAGGTACCGTTTATTTCACAGGAAATACCACCAATATCAATATCTACAACACAAGCGCAGCTACTCCTCTACAATTTCACAACGTTGTGATTGACAAATCATCTATGACCGACCCGACTCAATATTACGACGTTCGGATTGTTGGTTTCACACGACCGTCATCAAACCCGGCTGTCCAAATAAACGGTTCGTTGACTATTGAAAGAGGAGCATTAAATGTTCAAAACTGGAAAGTAAACCTAAAAGGAAATCTTACTATCATCGATGGCAGGATAAAAGCAAATACCAACGGGCGATTAGTTTTAAACGGGACTACACAACAATCGATCGAAGGAAGCATATCCGGCAAAACTGAGTTTGGCCGACTTGAAATCAATAACTCTGCAGGAATTCTTCTGAATTCAGGAATTAGAACTACTAGCATCGACCTTCAAGCCGGAATTGTAAATATGGGAACCTACAGCGTTTTTTGCAGTGGTGATATAAGTGGTGCTCCATTCTCAAGTAGTAAAATGTTTATCACTGCAGGAAGCATTTCAGATGAAAGTTTATCCAGAGAGATCGACTTTGGCAGCTTAAGTGTTGGTTCACAAATTCTATTCCCAGTCGGAACCGGCACAAGATACACTCCTGCTATAGTTACCAAAGCCGACAACAATTATAATTCAACCAACATCGTTACGGTAAAGTTGGATAACATTAGCCATCCAGCAACCTCCGATCCGTCAAAAACTATTCCTTATTACTGGAGAGTTAAGCTAGCCACAACTACAGGAGTACCTCACTCTTCATTGCAATATACCTTTATCCCAAAATTGTCATTAGAACTCGAATAATGGAGGTGAGTTGATATTATTTACCCCCAACCATAATCCCGTAAACCATTCTCGTCTTTTCATCGCCAGGGATAATTTCAAAATTCGTTGGTTCCCGTTTCGGGTGATATAACCTCCTATTGCAAACACCTTATAACGAAGTGTTTTCA
>Ga0208198_1001096_pt1 | contig 25526 bp, 21 predicted proteins | sample AD_JPNTR2_MetaG_FD_184446 | JGI IMG/M metagenome (GOLD analysis project Ga0208198, IMG submission 184446) | Active sludge microbial communities of municipal wastewater-treating anaerobic digesters from Japan - AD_JPNTR2_MetaG (SPAdes) (version 2) | ecosystem: Engineered > Bioreactor > Anaerobic...
CAATCGCGCCATCTCTATTTCCATCATGCTCTCCCTTACCCGAAGTGTAGATGAATGCCATATTAAAAAAGACTTCCTATATTTTTTGAATTATCTTTGGAAGTGCTCCGTTAATGCGAAATGCAGGCTCTATCCATGCCATCCCGGATGATTTTCATATTATTTAATCATTTTCAAGCATATAAATCAAAAAATATATAAATTAAAAATGATTTCAATTCAATAGGCTAATTTTTGAGAAATATAATAGGAATAACCCTACAGGACTGCCTCCTTTTATAGGAAACAGCTTAAATAGTCAATCCCTGGCAAAATTATAATGGAGGCTACAGTTCTGAAAAACCAGCATAAAAAAATGATTTCATGGGGCCACGGCGATTTGAACGCCGGTCACAGGACCCCCAGTCCTGTAGGATACCAGGCTACCCTATGGCCCCGCGTAGCTCTCCTTAGGATGCAGAAGTGGCATATAAGTGTTTCCCATTGGATGAGATCTGCTCCCGCCTCAAGAGATATCTGCTGCCGCCTTTATGCGCCAGAGGCAGGAGAAAGCTCTGTGGCTTGGACTGCTCCCCCTCCCCCGGCGAGAAGCCCTCCAGAAATATAAGCGGGTTCTTATTCGATATCAGCCATTCTTCACACCCACGTAGACCATCCACAGGCCGACCACCACAGTGAAGCCGAACAGCACCAGACTCTCGATTGCCAATCCATTGGGCAAGTCGATGAGCACCACCATCCCCATGATCACAGATCCTGTCCCCATGCTCATCACCCCAACCCTGGCAGTGAGGGGATAGATCAGAAATCCAAGGGCTATAAAAGCAGCAGCTAACAAGAGCGGGGCCGAAAATAGAGGGATGGATATGTCCATAGCCTGCAGTCCCCGGTTGGCTACTTATAGTTTCTCCACAGCTCTTCGCAAAGATGTGTGATGATTCAGCCAAGAGCCAATCCCCCTTTGCCCATAGGGCAGTGAATGAACCTCTTATCTGAGTTCGCCATCTATTTACCCTCAGCTCTCATAAGAAAGACGGATGAAGCGCATTTACATGGACCATTCCGCCACCACCCCTGTGGCGCCCGAGGTGCTGGCGGCCATGCTGCCCTATTTCAGTGAGAAGTTCGGCAATGCCTCCAGCCTACACCAATCAGGCCGCGAGGCCAGGCTGGCTTTGGAGGAATCAAGGGAGGAGGTAGCAGGCCTGCTGGGGGCAAAGCCGGAGGAGATCATCTTCACCTCCGGGGGCACAGAGTCAGACAACCTGGCATTGAAGGGCATAGCCCGCAAAAACCGAAAGAGGGGAAGGCATATCATCACCACCCAAATCGAGCATCCGGCAATCCTGGAGACCTGCCGCAGCCTGGAGAAGGAGGGCTTTATTGTGACCTACCTGCCAGTAACTAGGGAGGGGCTAGTCGATCCCTCCGCCCTGGAGGGGGCCATCCGCCCAGAGACCATTCTCATCTCTGTGATGCACGCCAACAACGAGGTAGGAACCATCCAGCCTCTGGAGGAGATCGGCCGGCTGGCAGCAGAAAAGGAGATCTATTTTCATACCGATGCCGTGCAGAGCGTGGGCAAGATCCCGGTGAATGTCAACGATCTAAAACTCGATCTGCTATCCCTTTCCGCCCACAAGCTCTACGGGCCCAAGGGGGCAGGAGCTCTGTACATCCGCAAAGGGACAAAGATCGAGAGCATCATCCAGGGCGGAGGGCATGAGCGCCGCCTGCGCTCCGGAACTGAGAACATCTCCGGCATTGTGGGCCTTGCAAAGGCGGCGGAGCTAGCAGGAGAGAGGATGGCTGCCGAGGGGGAGAGGTTGACCGGCCTGCGCGACCGCCTGGCTGAGCAGGTCCTGGGCAGGGTCAAGGAGGCCTGGATAAATGGCAGCATGAAACGGAGGCTTCCCGGAAACCTGAACTTCGGATTCAAATATGTGGAAGGAGAGTCGCTGCTACTCTTTTTGGACACCAAGGGCATCTGCGTCTCCACCGGTTCCGCCTGCTCATCTCATAAGCTTGAGCCAAGCCATGTCCTCCTCTCCCTGGGCCTTAAGCCTGAGGAGTGCCACGGCTCCCTGAGAATCACCCTGGGGGCGTCCAACACCCCAGATGAGGTGGAGTATGTGGCGGAGAGCATAGCCGAGGCGGTGGAGAGGTTCAGGGGGATATCGGCGCTGGGGAGATGACTCTGCTTTTCAACTCTCTCCTGATTTTTATTATTTGGATTTTTCCGATAAATTTCTCAATAGAGGTCTCATCACTTAATTATTAGTTCTAATAGATAATAAGGACATTAAAGCCATCTTTATGTGTCCATTTTCACCTCAGCGCTTGACATAATCGTCTATATAAGTATGGGACCAAATGGATATGTATGTAGCATATGCGTTAGCAGGTGAAAGATTATTTATCTGTATATCTATTCAGGGGATCATGCCTGCTTAATATCAATCCGCTTTTTGATCTACAAGCTATGCTGAGACTCTGATGATATGCATGGAGATATACTGATGGCAAGAAAGCCTATTTCGGCTGGATTGCATTATGAGTTCGCAAGGAGAGAGACAATGAAAAGAAGCAGACAAGAGATCTTCTCCCAAATCCTGAAAATATGCCTGGATGGGGCAAATAAAACCAAAATCGTATATCAAGCTAATCTGAACTTCAGAACGGTAAATTCGTATCTGGAAATACTCATCAGGAATCAGCACCTAATAGAGACCGGTCAGGGAGAGCTGGTGTTGTACAAAACCACAAGAAAGGGGGAGGATCTCCTGGAATGTATAGACAAGGTCAACGATACATTATTTCAGAAATGATATGCAGCCTCATTGAGGGCAAAGAGAGATAGCCTTTCTGGTTGCATATCGATTCCTGGAGGCCGGCATCCCGGTCTCAGGAAAGCCGGCCCCCCCAATTCCATCCCGCCTCACATGATATCGTTTGTGGCAAGCGAGGTCACAGTGGGCTTAAGAGTATCCGGCGAGGCATTGCCAGTCTCCTTACCCTCCTTGGTCTTCTTATTCAATCTCTCACTCATAGCGGCAAGCCTCTCCTTGCTCTTGCTGACGCTGGTATGGATGTTAGTGGCCACAGTGGCATTCAGGCTGGTGGTATTGTTAGCAGGGGCCCCTGCTGTTGCACTCTCGTTTGTCGTTGCAGCCACCACAGGCAACGGCTGGACAGCTCGCCCGGCGGGCTGAGATACGCTCGCATTCTTCGCTCCAGCCGCCCCGTAGACCTGCTCATCTGTGAGCGGGATGTAATCGATATCAAAATCGATGACAATGGGATTGCTGGTATAGTAGCCATATACCAGAGCCGCAGGCCTGCTCTGCAGAGAGATGCCGCTGAAGCCCACCAGCACCCGTTCCTTGCTTGCTTTTCCTTGAGCTATGACCTCAGTATCGAATCCTGCTGTAGCACTGTAGGGCCAGCCCCACTGATCAAGAAGTACGAAATCCTCCGGGCTGAATACCACATCCTGGGTGCCATTGTTCTGGCCACGGAGCTGGACCACTATTCCCTGCTCATCGGGATTGATCAGCCAGTCTACGATCCCATAATACCTTATCAACAGATCCTGATTGCTCTCTTTGGGTGTGGCCCACCAGTTGATATCGATCGGCCTTCCCCCCTCAGGAGTCGCAGTGATCAGCTTGAAGAGGCTGTTCTTTGGGACCACGAAGTAGACCAACTGCCTTCTCTCGTTCAGGGGTTTGTACATCGCTGGATCGTAAACCGAGCCATTCTGATCCATCATCTGATAGGTGGCATTGGGGGCATTCAAAAGCCCGGTGTCCACCTTCAAGATCTCCTCGCTGTAATTCAGATCATAGGGCATCCTGATTGCCCCAAACAGGATGACCGTAGCATTTCCATCACTGGCCTGCAGAGGTCGGGCTCCAGCCGTGCCCATGGCCAGAGCCAGTAAGAAGGTCAGAGTAATTATGCACATCTTATTCATTGAATATCCCCACTATTGTCATCATCTCTTTAATAGGGCAGATTTAATGCTCTCTGCCTTATCTACATTTTGCCATTGTCTGCATTCCATCACCCGTTATATACATTTTATCCAGGACTCTGCATCCAGGACTTTATTGGGAAATCTATATCTCCCTGTTCTATCATATCGATCGGCGGTGTTCTCAATTGTCAATGCCTATCCTTGTAACCTGCGGCCTCCCTTATGCCAATGGGCCCTGCCACCTGGGCCACCTAAGAACCTATGTACCAGCGGATATCTTCGTCCGGGGATTGAGAAAGATGGGCAGAGAGGTGCTCTTCGTCTGCGGCTCAGATGCCCATGGGACCCCGATAGTGGTCAACGCCGAGGCTCAGGGAATGACTCCCAAGGCTCTGGTCACCAAATATCATCAGCACTTCGATGAGATCTTCCAGGGAATGGAGGTCGATTTCGACTTCTTCGGCGATACCGATGGCCCTGTCAGCCACAACCGCACCAGAGAGGTGGTGGAAGCCCTCATGGAGAATGGCTACGTCTATCCCAGGGAGATAGATCTGGCCTACTGCCCGGAGTGCGAGCGCTTCCTGCCAGATAGATATGTGGAGGGGGAGTGCCCCTACTGCGGCAAGCCCGCCCGGGGCGATGAGTGCGACCTGGGCTGTGGCCGCCACCTGGAGCCAGGAGAGATCAAGAATGCCATCTGCAAGGTCTGTGCCGGCAAGGCGGAGTACCGCAAACAGACTCACTACTTCTTCCGCCTCTCCGGATTTCAGGATTTCCTGCTTGAGTACCTGCAGACCCTGGAAGGAACAGCCTCGGCCAGAAACTATGCCATGGAATGGGTGCGCTCAGAGCTCAAAGACTGGTGCATAAGCCGCAATATGACCTGGGGGGTCAGATTTCCAGGCAACGATGACCTGGTGGTCTATGTTTGGGTGGACGCTCCCATAGGCTATATCGCCTTCACTGAGGAGTGGTGCACCAGATCGGGCCGGGACTGGGAGGATTACTGGAAGAAGCCTTCCCAGATCATTCACTTCATCGGCGGAGATATCGTCTACCATCACTGCATCTTCTGGCCGGCGATGCTCAAAGGAGCGGGATACACCCTCCCCTCGGCAGTGGTCGCCAGCGGCATGCTCAAGATCGATGACAAGAAGTTCTCCAAATCCCGGGGCAATGTCATCTGGGTGAAGGACGACTACCTGGACAGGGGATTGCATCCCGACCTCCTCCGCTATTATCTGGCCAGCTACACTGCTCATAACAAAGAGGTCAACTTCGCCTGGAATATCTTTGCCGATAAGGTCAACTCCGAGCTGGTGGGGGCCTTCGGCAACTTCCTCAACCGTGCTCTGACCTTCAGTGTGAAGAACTTTGAGGGAGAGGTGCCAGAGGGCAAGATCGATGCTGATGTCCTGGCCAGAATAGAAAAGATCCTGGCCGAGGTTACATCCAGCCTGGAGGAGTATGAGTTCAAGAAGGCTGCAGACAGTGTGATGGCCCTGGCCGATTACGGTAACACCTACTTCCAGAGCCATGAGCCCTGGAAGCTGATCCGGAGCAACAAAGAGGAGGCAGGATCGGTTCTGAAGAGCTGCCTGCAGATCGCAAAAGCAATGATCATTCTGATGGAGCCGGTCATGCCGGCAAAGATGCAGGAGGCCTGGAGGCAGCTGGGCATGCCCGGGGAGGTCAAAGAGAGGGCCTTCAGTGATGCCATAGCACCCCTGGCCTCCGGCCAGAGCCTGGGCACCCCCGAGATACTCTTCGATCGCCTGGAAGAGAAGTTCGTCAAGGATCTGGAGAGCATCTTCAGGGAGAGGATTAAAGAGGCCGAGTCCAGGGAGAGAGAAAAAACAGAGAAGAAGGAAGAGGTGAAAAAGGAAGAGATCTCCTTTGAGGACTTCCAGTCCATGGATATAAGAATCGGGGAGATCAAGAGTGCAGAGGCCATCAAAGGCTCAAACAAGCTTCTCAAGCTCAAGGTGGATATAGGTGGAGAGGTCCGCCAGGTGGTGGCAGGCATCGCTCAGTCCTATTCAATGGATGATCTGGTAGGGACACAGGTGGTGGTCCTGGTCAATCTGCAGCCTGCCAAGCTCTTTGGAATAGAGTCACAGGCTATGCTCTTAGCAGCGGATGTGGCAGGCAGAGCAGTGCTGCTCAGGCCGAGAGAGGCTGTGGAAACGGGAACCAAGGTGCGTTAGGAGGTTATTATTTTGCTCCAGATAGAGAATCTTTCCAAGACTTACAGGTTAGATGACAGAGATGTTGAGGCCTTAAAAGAGATAAACTTCATCGCCCAGCCAGGCGAGATTCTGGGGATAGTGGGCAAGAGCGGTGGCGGAAAGAGCACCCTGATGAAGATACTGCGAGGCATGGAGAGCTTCGATTCCGGCAGGATCATCCTGGATGACATCACCATCACTCCCACCTCCAGCGAGGAGGAGATAAGGGCGCAGATGGCAGCCACAGCCATACACCTGCAAAGAGACTTCGCCCTCTGGACGGAGTCCGCCCTCAACAACATAGTAAGAAGAATCCATTCACGCAAGACCGGCTATGAGGTTCTGCCAATACCTGAGGATGCTGATTACGAAGAGATGTACAGAGAGGGGCTCTTTTACCTCAGCCTGGTGGGCCTGGAGAAGAAGGCCAACCACCTGGCCACCATCCTCAGCGGCGGGGAGAAGCAGAGGCTTGTCATTGCCAGACAACTGGCCAAGAAGCCCAAGGTCCTATTGCTGGATGAGCCGGCCACTATGGCCTGCCCAGCGACAAAACAGGAGGTCTTGGATTCAATAAAAAATGTCCGGGATAAGCTGGGCCTGACCATCATAGTCGTCTCCCATCTGCCTGAGATCCATGAATATCTGGCAGACAGGCTGATCTGGCTGGAGAAGGGGAAGATCGTTGCTGATGGGAAGCCAAGAGAGATACTGAATAGGTTCCTGGCAGGAATTGGAAAGCCTGAGCCTCTGGCGCCAAGAAGGAATCTCGGTCCGGCGATCAAGGTGAGAGATCTATCCAAGAGGATCTGCCAGGTCTGCACGGGAGAGGTCCTTGAGGTCCTCAGGATGGAGAAGCTCAACCTAGACATAAACAAGGGAGAGATAACCTCATTCATAGGCAACAGTGGCGGGGGGAAGACCACCCTCCTCCAGATAATACAGGGTATCAGGCTGCCCGATGAGGGGGCAGTCTATTATCGCTATGGTGACGACTGGGTGGATATGCTCACCTACTCACCTCAGAGGATGAATGTACGCCGAACTTTAGGAATTATGTACCAGGAGTTCGCCCTTTATGCCGGTGAGACCATCATCGATCAGATCGCTTATCATATGGGCATCAAGAGCATTGATGTGATCGGATATGCCCGTTCAGTGGCCGAGGAGATGGGCATAAGCGACAAGGTGCTCGATATCATCTATGCCATGACTGACATGTCAGAGGAGAACGCCAAGGCCGCACTCGAGTCTCTGGGGCTTACCAGAGATATATTCAATGATCTATTCCCCCGCTTCCCAAACAGCGAGGCGCAGAAGTTCGCTGAGCCGATCTTCGAATTGCTCTCTTTGGATAAGAGCGTGTTGTGGAAGCTCCCCGGGCATCTGTCCGGCGGGGAGCTGGTTAGAGCCTCTCTGGCCATTCTTCTCGCTGCCAGGCCGGAGGTTATGATCCTGGACGAGCCTTTTGGAGATATCGATCCCATCACCTTGCGGGAGGTCTCCAATGCCATAAAGAAGATCAACTCGGAGTTCGGCACAACCATCATCCTGGTGAGCCATCATGTCGACTTCGTGGAGGAGGTCTCCCACCGGGCTATTCTCATGGAGAACGGGGCACTGATTGCAGATGGCGATCCCAATGAGGTCTGCAATGCTTTCATCTCTCGCTGCAATGCCCCCTATCTGATAAATATGCAGGAACGCTATGCTGTTCATGGATGATCGCTGATGGATTCGGATTTAGAGGAGATCTACTGTCAGGTGGCAGAGAGCATATCGCCTGAGGAGTTCGAGGAGAGGGTGAAGGAGAAGGTGGCCCTGATGGCCGGCCTGTGCGACCAACGGACTGCGGCCATGCTGGTGGCCAGAGATCTGGGCAGCCCTGAGGTTCTGACCAAGATCGGGAGCATCAGACCGGAGATGGGTAATGTCACCTTCAGCGGCAAGGTGATCGCCGTCTCTCCGCTGCGTGAGTTTCAGCGATCAGACGGATCTTTGGGCAGAGTGGCCAACATCACCCTGGGAGATGAGACCGGCTCGATCCGTGTCGCCCTCTGGGATGAGGAGGCGGAGCTGGTCAGGTCGGGAGACATTGCCGTCGACCAGTGCCTCAAGGTGAAAGGGGTGGCCAAAGAGGGGTATGCCGGAACTGAGGTGAGCCTGGGCCGCAGCGGCGGATTCGAGGAGATAGATCAGGATATTCGTCCCCGAATCGAGCCGTACATGATCGGTGAGCTGAAGAAGGACATGAGCGATGTCAGCCTTCTGGCTGTGGTTGTAGATCCGGGTGAGATAAGGGAGTTCGAGCGCCGAGATGGTGGCAAGGGGCTGGTTCGAGGGGTGACGCTGGGGGATGAGAGCGGCAAGATCCGGCTGACCTTATGGGATGAACAGGCTCAGATGCCCCTTCTCAAGGGGGAGACTCTGGAGATCGTGGGGGGCTCTGTGCGGGAGAGGTACGGCCTGCTGGAGATCCAGACGACAGGGAGCACGGCGGTGCGCAAGAGCAGCAAAAATCTCGATTTCTGTGAGAAGATAACCCCAATCGATGAGCTGAAAGAGGGAATGCTCTGCAGCGTATCCGGCTTCGTCTCCGGCTTAGGAGAGGTGCGGGAGTTTCAAAGGGATGACGGTAGGACGGGGAGGGTGGCGAATATCTACATCTCTGATGAGACCGGCCGGATCCGGGCTGCTCTATGGGGTGAGCATGTCGACCGACTGATGGAGGTGGATCTTGGATACAGAGCGGAGATCATCGATGCACAGGTGAAGAGCGGCTGGAACGAGGGTCTGGAGCTCTCCTGCGGATGGCGCACCAGGATTACTTTCGCCCCGCCTGAGTAAGGAAGTTAAGTGAGTTATGAGATCATCTAACAGAGGAACTGTGAAGATGGCAATAAAACTACTGGAAGACCTGCCGGGCGTTGGTCCGGCCACTGCGGAAAAGCTGCGCGATGCGGGGTACAGCTCAATTGAAGCCATTGCCGTTGCCTCTCCTGGTGAACTGGTTGCTGCGGCTGAGGTTGGGGAGGCCACCGCCGCCAAGATCATAGCCGGTGCCAGAGAAGCAGCAGACGTAGGGGGCTTTGAGACCGGAGACCGCATCTTAGAGCGGAGAAAACAGGTGGGCAAGGTCACTACCAGCAGCAAGAGCTTTGATGAACTGTTGGGCGGTGGCATGGAGACTCAGGCCATAGTGGAGCTCTATGGAGAGTTCGGATGCGGCAAGACCCAGGTCGCCCACCAGATGGCAGTAAATGTCCAGTTGCCGGTGGAGATGGGGGGGCTGAATGGCTCCGTCATCATAATCGATACCGAGAATACCTTCCGTCCAGAGCGCATCGACCAGATGGTCAAGGGACTGCCCCCAGCACCCGATGGCCGGATCTGGGAGACGAAGGACTTCTTAGAGAATATCAATGTAGCCCGGGCCTTTAACTCCAATCATCAGATCCTCCTGGCGGAGAGCGCCATGGACCTGGCGGAGAAGGCGAAGGAGTCTGAGAGGCCAGTGCGGCTGCTCATCGTGGACTCAGTGACCTCCCACTTCCGGGCAGAGTATATAGGGCGGGGCACATTGGCAGAACGCCAGCAGAAGCTCAACAAGCATCTGCACGACCTGATGCGTTTCGGAGATCTGAACAATGCCCTGATCCTGGTGACCAACCAGGTAATGTCCAAGCCGGACACCTTCTTCGGAGATCCGACCAAGCCCGTGGGAGGACATGTCCTGGGTCATACCTCCACCTTCCGGATATACCTAAGAAAGTCAAAAGGAGAGAAGCGGATCGCCCGTCTGGTGGATTCGCCCAGCATGCCCGATGGGGAGGCTGTCTTCTCAGTGACAACAGAGGGATTGAGGGACTGAAGACAGGGAAGGTCCCATGTAGCTTCTCATGGGCAATCCTGGGATCGCTGTCTGTCCCGTCATGGCGTCTTTTCCATAAAAACATGCCTCAAAAACCGGGGGATACCAGCCATATCCACCCGGCCAGACTCCTCTGATCAGGGCCACCTTATTGATCATCATATGCTTAGCTCTGATCCGCCTGCGACCAACTGCAAATTAAGCTGACCGGGTACGGATTCAGGGGGCATGATACCCAACTCAACCCAAAGCTTTAACGTCTCCAGCGCTCTTCTTCTGCCATGAACCTAGGTCGCCTCTTCAAACCGAAATTCAAACCACGCATAGCGGAAAGCCCGCCATTTAATTATCTGGAACTGAGGAGCAAACCCTTCTATATTGTGGCCTCAGTGGAGGTGGGCAATACCACCACCAAGTGCATCCTCACTGCTACTGATCTGAATACCGGCAAGACCTACATCGTGAATAAGACGGTGAAGATGACCAGAGATGTGAGGCCGCCAAAGGCTGGAGAGGAGATCTTCGCCCATACCATCAGCGGCACGCCCCTCACCAAGGAGTCCGTTGCCGAGCTGGTGAAAGACACCCTGATCGAGAGCCACGAGAAAGCCCGGCTGGACATCAAGACCGATCTGGACTTCGTGGTGCGCTCAACTGGCGTTGTAGCTGAGCTTGACTCCCCTGAACAGGTGGGAATATTCATTCAGGCCCTGGCCCAGGGCTGCCTCGATGCCGGCGTCCCCCCCCGGCTCATGACCCCGGCGATGAGCATCCATAACATCCTGGATAAGTTCAAGAGATATACCATGATCGAGAAGGTCATCTTCATGGGAGCAGTTGCCTCATGCTTCCCTCCCCAGGGGTCCACTGGAGTGGAGGTGGTGGCCAATGAGATGGAAGGAGAGCTTGCCACAGCCGGAATAAAGGAAGGGAGCCGCTGGACGGATGTTGACTTCAGAAATCCCTGCCTCTCCATGGACTTCGGCACCACCCTCGATGGCAGGGTGACCAGCGAAGAGCTGCCCTATGCCCATACCATAGGCAACCTCCTGGGTCTGGCAGGGGCCATACCCGATGCCGTGGTCCAGGGAACAGGGCTGGTGGACAGGAAGATAGGTGCTACCCTGGACATATTCGATGCCGGCCTGAAGCCCGACTATGGAAAGAAGGCCCAGGATTATGCCGGCCGGATCGAAGAGCTGGTGATAATCGAGAAGGTTCCGCAGAATCGCAATAAATACGGCCTGGTGCCGGTTAACCCGGAGGCTGCTGCCAAGAACAATGTGGTTCTCATCGGCTGCGATGTGGGGGTTAACGGCAGCGACCTGGAGAAGCTCTCCGAGATCGGCGCGGATATCAATAGCGCCAAAACCCGTGACCTGCGGGTCCTCTTTGGCGCTTTGGACCTGGTCATGGCCCGGGTGGCCCGCCGGCTGGTCCAGGTCGGGATCGATGAGGGCATAGTCACCGGTCACACTGCCATCGGTGTGACAGGAAGAGCGGGCATCACTGGCAACAAGCCCCGTCTGATATTGGAGGAGATAGACAAGCTCGGGCTGTATGACCAAACGGACAGGAATGTGGTCTTCGTGGATGACGGCCTGGCCAGGGGAGCAGCGGTGATGGCCCGCTGCATGAACTCCATGGGAACTCCCAGAAATCCATTGGGCGGAATTCGCAAAGGAGGGTGCATCCTCAAGAAAAGGATGAGCTATGAGGTGGAAAAAGGCCTGGTCCCCGCCCCCCAGGAAGCCAGACCGGACAGGGATACCCATGCTTATTTTGAGGGAGGGCATAAGCGATAGAAAAAATATAAAATAAAAAAAAAGGGGTTAAGCAGAAAATGCCGTCTTCCAGATCTCACCCACCGGCCAGGTCAGAGGAGGAGACTCCCGTATCAGTGCTGGCTGTTGAAGAGCAGGAGGAGAAGATATGGGTCTCTTCAGAGGCGGTTTCCGTCAGCAGATTTCCCCCCTGTATAAAGAGCATAATAAGCGGTGTTGAGGGAAAAAAAGGCATGCACAGAAGGGGAGCGATCCTGGCCGCATTCCTGGGCCAATGCGGCTGGAGTCATGAGGAGGCAGGCATCCTGTGGCAGAGTGCAGTATCAGCAGAGGAGAGGATCTTCAGGAAATGGTTCCGGAGGATGAATTGCCCGAGATGTGAGACCATGAAAAAGCAGAGCAGAGGCTATCCTGACCTGGGAGTTGCGGATCTGATGCTATGCAGGCCGGATGAGGTGTGCCAGAGGATTAAAAGCCCAGTAGAGTACGCCGCCCAGCTATTCTCCCAGGAGGAGCAATCCAAAGGAAGACAGGAGCATATTCGAACCACATTCCTGGTTCGTCTTTTCAACTGGAAGACTGGCAAAGAGTTCGATATCGACCTGACAGAAGCTGAGAAAGAGGAACTGGAGAGCCTGAAAAAAAAGCAGATGGAGAGGAACAGCCCCAACGCCATTCTAACCTTCAACTGGTCCAAGTCCAGGGGGAGGCTCCGTCCCAGGTTTCGTCTTATGGAGACGGAGAAATATCCGCTCCGAAGGAGGATTCTATCTGAACTTCTTTAATGGCTCAAGAAGGACCAGGGCCCGGTTCGAGGACATTTATCTGCAGAGCATCCTTGAAGCTCTCCCTTCCCTGCAATGATGTAGCAGATATGCTGATGCTGTACCTGCCCGGTGGGACGCGGGCAGTCCAGATGCCGGTGTACTCATTCTCCGATCCCTTGATCAGGACCACATTTCCCGAATTAATCCCGGCAGAATTCCTGATAATGGCGCTGGCAGTGATGCGGTTTTTGCTGTCGGAACGGCTGAAATTACCGACATTCTCTCCCTCACTGGCAGTGGCAAAGAGAGCAGTGATATTGACAGCGCCACCGGCGGTCACATTTATCGGATCGGCATTGATTCTTTCCAGGATGATGGAGGGGGTGGCGGCAGTGCCGAGAATGGCTCTCGTCTGAGCGGAAGTGGTAGTTGCTTTGTTCTCTTGATCTTCGGATTCTTTCTCAAACTGAGAGCTGGTCATGCGCGCTGCCTTGGGCCCATAGTCCTGTTGGGTTTCATTGATGGGAATACCCTCCAGAAAGCTGGTCGCGCTCTTAGACCAGTCCTCTTCCTTGGAGCAGGTTGAGCAGGCGGCTGAGGCGCTGAAGCTCAGGGCTGATATTATCATTGATATGATCATTATAACCATGATGCCAAGCGGTATGAACGCGGATTTCTTCATATTCGGGCCCGTTTGCACTTTATTTATATTATCCTAGCGCCCGAGAATGCTCCATCAGAAATGTCTCTCATCCATCCATGGCAATGATTATCCAGGCAAAACGATATAATCATATATAAGGAGCATCAAATTTCTATACAGATGAAGAGGCTAACTGCTTACGTCTCTGGCAATGTGCAGCATAGCGGATATCGTGCCAGGGTCACGGATATAGCCCGCATGCTGGGATTCAAGGGGACTGTCGAGAACCTGGATGATGGCCGGGTTAAGATCATAGCCGAAGGGGATGAGGACAAGCTGAGGTGGTTTGAAGAAGCCATCTGCATCAAAAATTCCCTGATTAATGTATCCAGCATAGAGAAGGAGTACTCCTCGCAGAGAGGTGATGTCAACCGGTTCTATAAGCTGGTGGAAAAAGGAGAGACTGATTCTCGTCTGGATACAGCAGCGGATCACCTTAAAAGTCTGATCGTTGCTGTGAACCGTATGAATGATAATCTCAGCAGCAAGATCGATCAGATGAATGATAATCTCAGCAGCAAGATCGATCAGATGAATGATAATCTCAGCAGCAAGATCGATCAGATGAATGATAATCTCAGCAGCAAGATCGATCAGATGAATAATAATCTCAGCAGCAAGATGGATGTAATGATCGATCTGCAAAAAGATGCACTCTCCGGCCAGGAGATTCTCATCGAAGAGGTGAGGCAGTCCAGGGAAGAGATAAAGGGACGCCTGGACCAGAGGTTCGATAAGCTGGAGAGCGAGGTAGCAGAAATGAGGGGCGCCCTTAAAAGCAAGGGCATCATATAAAAAATTCTGTGATATTTTAAAGCATCGGGTAGCCCTTTTTTCTTGCTTGACCTACTGGTTTTGCGCTTCCGCAAGCCACGCGAAATCCTGGATGTACCTCGTCTGTGTGCAGCAATGATTCTGAGGAGCAAATGATTCAGTCCTGTTCATATTGGCCCAACCAATGTGGTTGTTTGCGAACTAAATTCTACTCGCCTTCGATCCTCCTCTTCCATTGTTTTGCCTCCGCTGCAACCTCTGGCCTCTCCAGCACACCGGCCACAGATTCTATGGCCTCCAGATAACGCACCATCTGGTCTAAATAATTGATCAGATCGCCCTGGTAGGCATACATCCCATATCGATCGCTGAAGCAGTTGATGATCTCCTCCGGGCTATTGCCCTCTGCTCGCAGATCGAGGATGGACAGTGATATGCTCTTTTGGACGCAGCCGCAATAGGGAGACTCTTTGCAGGTGCAGCGGAGAAAGTCGCGGATGAAGTCCAGACAGTATCTCTGAATCTTCCTCTCCAGCTGGTTCATATCGGAGCTGCTTAATAGATCCAGAAATGAGCCGTGCATTGCCCTCTGGGAGATCTGCATACGCAGCTTGGTGGATATATGCTCAGCAAACTTCAAATAGAGAGCCTCAAAGCCCTCCAGCTCCACCGCCACCTCCAGAGCAGATCTGCCTTTGCCGATCATCCGGACGATGAGATCCGCCTGGTCCGGGGTGAGAAAATGGGCCGCGGCTGCCGCCCCCAGGCGGGTGGGCTCAAAACCTCTGACCAGACCGCCCCTCTCCAGAGAATGCAGGGCGCTATCCAGGTCATCCAGGCCCAGAGTCAGATGATGCAGCCTCTCCAGCTCCTGGCGAGACCGGGCAGCCACTGCATTTGCCAAGACCTCCTCTTGCTGCTGCTCATCAGAGAACTCCGGGGCCACATCCTCCATAGCGCCATGCAGAAGGGCAAGGGCCACCTCATCCTCTGACTCCCCCCGGCCGGAGCTGAAGCGGCGGCCCGGCTCGGCCAGGATATAAACCAATCCCAGGTCATGATAGCCCGGCCTGCCCGCCCTGCCCAGCATCTGGTTGAACTCGTGCACATTCAGCCAGTTGATGCCCATGGCCAGGGACTCGAAGACCACCTGAGAGGCAGGAAAGTCCACCCCAGCCGCCAAAGCAGCCGTCGTCACCACTGTACTGATCTTTCCCTGGCCAAATAGCTCCTCAATCCTCTTCCTCTCAGGGTACTGCAGGCCGGCATGATAGGCTGCCGCCCCGGGTATGGCCTGAGCGAGATTATAGCAGTTTTTGCGAGAGTTGGTGAAGATGATGGTCTGGCCGTGGTAGCCGGTGGACGATGTCAGCCTCTCCGCCTGAGCAGCCAGCTCCCGCAGGAGCTTTCTCTTCTCCTTTCCCGCAGAGAAGATGAGATGACGTTCAATGGGCACCGGCCGCACCTCATACTCCACCAGGGCTGCATCCAGCCGCCTGGCCAGAGCCCCCGGATTTCCCACTGTGGCGGAGAGAAAGATGAACTGCGCCTCAGGAGCGGCATTTCTCAGGCGGGCGATCAGTCCAGCCAGACGGTGGCCCCGTTCAGCATCCTCCAGCATATGCACCTCATCTATCACCACCGTCCCCACCCGCCCCAGGCTCTTTTTTGTGCGGATCACCTGATCGATGCCCTCATAGGTTCCAGCGATGATGTCGGCGTCCAGCCTCTGAGCAATCCTCCTGCCCTTCCCCAGACGGATGCGGCTTGTTCCCACCCGGATGGAGGTCTGAAAGCCCAGCTCATTATAGACAGAGAGCTGGTCGTACTTCTGGTTGGCCAGGGCCACCAGGGGCACCAGAAAGAGGAGCTTGCCCCTTCCCTGCAGAAGGTTCTTGACCCCCGCCATCTCGCCGATCAGGCTCTTGCCAGTAGCAGTGGCAGAGACGACCAGTTGGCTTCTCCCCTCCAGGAGGCCGGCCGAGATCGCCCTGGACTGGACGGGCAGGAGCTTGGTCAGCCTGCGGCGCAACAGCTCCCTGAGGGGGGCAGGAAGTTCGATTGAATCCAGGGGCAGGCCGGAATCCTCCTGGCTAGCGGGAATGAGGTCAAACCGGGTCAGCTCCGGCTGGAGCCTCTGCAAAGATAGCAGGCCGATGACATCATCCAGGATTCGCCTCTTCTTCAGAATCCGGGCCAGATGAGACCGGGCGGGGCGGCTCAGATGATGAAAATCGGCCTCTCTGAGAAGCTCTGCTGCTGCACAGTTCTCGCAGATCCGGGCTCCTTTGTAGGTTATGGCATCCCGCCCCACATAGGTCACCCTCTTCTGCCCCAGGCAGTGGCCGCATACCTGGACGAATCGATAGGAGAGCTGATAGGAGTCCAGCAGCTCCTGGAACTTCTTTTCCAGTGCCCCATCTCCCCGCACGAGGTAGATGGCCGCTGCTTTTCGAAGCAGCCTCACAGCATCCTCCGGAGGAAGATACCTCTCCCCTTCATTCTTTTTTCTGACCAGGAACTTGAAGACCCGCGGCCCCTGAGGCATATCCTTCAATCGCAACTGGCCCTCAAAGAGGACATTATCCCCGCTTTGGGGCAGAAGAAGTATGCGAGATCTGTCCGCCTGGGCTAGAACCTGAAAAGTCATATTTGGATCTGCGCATCCAGTTCAATCAAGGGTGAGGTCTACCAGCTCGTACTTCAGACCCTCGGACTCCAGACGGGTGAGAAGGCTGGGAATCTGCTCGTCCACGCTCACCACCAGAGAGCTGATGCCATGATATGCCGCCTCCACTGCGAACTCCTTGGCTCCAAAGAGAACATCCGGCTCCCGTCCGGCTTTTCTCAAAGCCACCAGGGCCTCAACCCCCAGGCATCCCACCATCCTCTCCCCTGAGAGCTGCCTCTTTAAGATCGCCAGGTCAATGCCCCTCGATCCCCCCATTTGAACCCGGGGGACCTTGCACAGGGTGACCCTCCCCTCCTCCAGGCTTATCATTCCCTTCAGGTCTGATACGCCCACATCCTCTCCTGCGCAGACGCTGGCGATGACCGTCCCGCTGGCCTCGATATCCTCTCTCCTGTTGGCATACAATAAGCCGTTTCTCATCTCTAAAGAGACCCTCTCCCCCTCGGCCAGGTCGGATTCCGCTATCGCTGTCCAGACGGATACATGGCTGATGATCTCCTCCATAACCACTCGAGCATAGCGCTTCAGCTCGGCGGCATTCTCCAGCAGCCACTCCACACCTTCTTTGGTGATGCTGTAACGCATCCGGCCGTCGGTGGTGACCAGGCCGTCTGCCACCAGCTCCTTGATGTACTCAGAGATGGCCTGTGGGGTGACACCCAGCTTGTCTGCCACCTCCTTTTGGCGGAGGTTAGGCTGATGGGCGGCGATCTCTACCAGAATCTGAAAACGAGAGCTTTCCCTCTTGCTCTGCAGAACATTGACCATCAGAAATCCTCTTCATAGGGCTCTATCCTCTGCCCTCGCACCGCCAGGCCTTCTGCCCTCTTGGCCACGCCACGAATGAAGACCTGACTGAGTCCCAGCTCCCGGGAGAGGTTGGAAAGTGAGTTGTTGCCTTTGTTGACCATCTTCTGCAGCTCCTCAGTTGCCTCCCTGAGCTCCTCATCGGACATGAAGGTGAGACCGATCAGCTCGCTCAGATCCTCCATGGTCGCACCGAAGTTGGCCTGGATGCGGGAGTAGGTGGAATGATACTCCTTCTCCGGGCTGGCGCCGGGCTCCGGCACCCTCCATTTCGTCTCTATCAGGCCGCTCTTGCGCAGGAGAGCTATGCTTCTGTGAACACCTGCCTCATCGCCAAAAAGCTCAACCAGCTCCCGCTCAGTGTGCCATTCCCGGCTCAGTTCATCGAACACCTTTTTATGGACGGCTGAGCCGAAGGCCTGCAATAATGGAACCAGATCTGATGGATCATTGATGATCCGTGTTCTTTTTCCAGTCACTAGAACCTCGCAGAGATAACCGGGATTGACATTATGTCTTTTCTTTGATAAAGCTTTTGAGGATCAGATCAGCCTGATCGTCTCCAGGTTCATGGGAGCCATGGTGGGAATGCGGAATCTCTTATAGATGGAGCTGGCCAGATCCAGGCAGTTGCCCTCTTCGCCGTGGTTGGTCAGGACCCGGCCCGGCTTGGGATAGATGCGCCGTATGTACTCCATTAGCTGCTGGCGATCGGAGTGGCCGGAGAAGCCATCGACTGTGGTCACCTCCAGGTTGATCTTAACCGTTTGGGTCTTTCCATCCACAGATAGCGGAACCTCCTTCCAGCCCTTCTGGATCCGCCTGCCCAAGGTCCCCTCCGCCTGATAGCCGACGATGACCAGGGTATTCTTCTCATCCGGGCCCAGGCGCTTGAGATACTCGATCACCGGCCCACCATTGAGCATGCCGCTGGTGGCCAGTACCACGCAGGGCGGCCCCTCGACTATCTCCGTCCTCTGCTTGGGAGACTCCACCTGCACAAAGCACTCCGCCAGGAATGGATTGATGCCCTTATGGAATATCAGATCCCGCAGATCGCTATTGAGATACTCAGGATAGGTGGTATGAATGGCAGTGGCCTCATAGATCATGCCATCCAGGCAGACTGGCACCTCATCGATCACCTTCTTTCTGATGGCCTCCTCCAAGACGACCATAACCTCCTGGCTGCGGCCCACAGAGAAGGCGGGGATGATGACCTTGCCCCCCCGGTTGATGGTCTCCCGTACCACCTTGATCAGATTGGCCTCCGCCTCCTTGCGAGAGGGCTGAAGGCTGTTCGCCCCCCCGTAGGTGGCCTCGGTCACCAGGGTCTCCAGGCGGGGGAAGTTGCATACCGCCGGATCGAAGAGCCTGGTCCTCTCGAACTTAAAGTCTCCCGTGAAGGCCACATTGTACAGGCCGTCACCGATATGGAAATGAGCTATGGACGAGCCCAGGATATGCCCGGCGTTGTGCATGGTCAGCTTGGTATCGGGAGCAATGTCGGTAACATCACCATAATTGAGGGTGATGGTATGCTTCAGCGCCTCGCGAATCATCCCCGAGTCGTAGGGAAGACGGTTCCCTTCTCGGCCGGCGATCTCGATATAATCCAGTTGCAATAGAACGAAAAGATCCCGGGTGGGCGGGGTGCAGTAGATGGGGCCCTCGTAGCCGTACTTATAGAGCATTGGAACAAGGCCGGCATGGTCCAGATGAGCATGGGTCAGGACTACAGCATCGATCTGATTTAAGGGGTAGACCTCGGGCACATAGAGGTAGGGGGTGGCTGAATCATCCGATCCCACATTTATTCCGCAGTCGATGATGATCCTGGACTCTGGTGTGGAGAGAAGCATACAGCTCCTTCCCACCTCGCGACAGCCGCCCAGGGTGGTTATTCTCACCCACTGATCCTTGGAGGCGATATCCCGATGGATCTTCCTGCCCACAGTGCGCAGGATGCTCTTTCTCTCGCTCTGTACGCTGCGCAGGTAATCCTTGATATTGGCTATGGTCGCAGATCTCACCGGCGGGGTTCTGACCACCTTTGGCGTCCAGCCGATGAGCTTTGTTATCTCTCGCAGGGTGGCGCCATGGCGGCCGATCACCAGCCCGGGCTTCTCCGCCTCGATCTGCACCTCTCCGGTCTCGCCATCGAAATAGTAGTTTGTGAGGACAGCCTCTTTGGGCACGACCTCCTGAATCTTGATTATTGCTGCTTCAGGGTCTGCCAATACCTTCAGGTCAGGCCGGACCACCACTCTCTTGCGAAGCTCTTTGGCGAGGTTTCTTATGATCTCGCCATCATCTGCCAGCTTCCTGGGATCATCGGTGTATATGACCAGCTCCGGGCCCTCGAACTCCAGCCCCGTGACATTTATCTCCGGGGGCAGCTTGCTCTGCACCTTGCGTTTGAGCTCAAAAAGTACTTCTTCTACCGACAATATTACACTTCCAAAAAAGATTAAATGATATTCATTATCTCCGTGTACTCCGGCTCGCCTACCTCCTCATATTTATCTGTAATCCTAACGAGCTCGATCTTATCGCCGGAAGCTGAATCACGCTTCAGAGCATTGCGAATTGCCCTGGCCGCGAGGACTGTGCCTTCCTCGACGCTGATTCCAGGTTTGTACATGGCCTCCAATACTCCATAGGCGACTGGAGAGCCAGAGCCGGTGGCGACGATCCGCCGTTCCTCTATCTGGCCTCCCAGGGCATCAAGAGAATAGATCCTGGGGCCATATCTATCCACGCCGCCCATGATCAACTGAACCATGAAGGGATAGTACCGCCTGGATGAGAGTATATTGGCAAGCATGGTGGAGACGGCCTTGACCGTCATCCCCTCGCCTCTCTGCATCTTGTAGAGCCTGGCCTCCACCTGAACCATCCGGACCAGAGACTGGGCATCGCCTACACCTCCCGCAGTGGTCATGGCTACCAGGTCGTCGATCTGATAGATCTTCTTGGCCTGGCTGCTGGCTATGAAGCTGCCCATGGTAGCACGGCTCTCCGATGCAAGGACCACACCTCCATCACAGAGTACACCTACCGTAGTTGTACCTTTGAACACCTCGACCATTCAATTACCTCAGCTAAAATCAGAAAATGGACAAGCATGCTAGGGGTTCTGCAATATAAATACTTTTTGCAAGCCCTTCGATCGGCTGAAATACGAGAGAGGGCAATGGCATGATGTGATCGATTCAGGAGGCTGGAATATAGCAGAATGGAATGTGTCTGGCTGGGATATAGCAGAATGGAATGCAGCAGGCTGGAATATAACCGATTGGATATACAGATACTACATCCACCCCATAATCTATGACACCAGCTACAACCCGGTGGACACGATCACCTGGGGGCTGCTGCTGGGACTGGCCGTACTTGGACTGGTGAGGCTCTTTCGCCGCTATAACCTGGCGATGGACGAGCGGCTGGTCTTATCCACCCTGCCCTACATCCTGGCGGGATCGAGCTTGAGGGTGGTCGAGGATGCAAGGCTGATCGAGCCGCCCTGGAGCTATCTCTTGATCACCCCCATCATCTTCTTCCTGGTCTTCTTGGTCACAGCCGGATCCTTGATCATCACCAGAAGGCTTCTGGGGGAACAGTTCCATCACTGCTACGCTGCCATAGGATTTGTCTGGACTCTGCTCAATCTCATATTGCTCAGTGGGATGGGCCTGGAGAACGGCTGGGTCATCGGGGCGGTATTCCTCCTGGGCTCCGCCCTGGCTGGAGGATTGCTCCTCTGCCGCCGGGCTCTGCCCGCTCTCTCCTTCCTGGACGATGGATTCAACCGGACGATCATCTACGCCCATATGCTTGATGCCAGCTCAACCTATCTGGGGGTGGACTGGTTTGGCTACTATGAAAAGCACGTCGTCCCCACATTCCTCATCGACCTTACTGGAACGGCGGCGGTGATGTTCCCCCTGAAGCTGCTGGTGCTCCTGCCCGCCCTTGCCCTGATCGACAAGACCATTGAGGACCGATCCTTGAGAAACCTCACCAAGCTGGCCTTGATCACCCTGGGCCTGGCCCCGGCGGTGCGAAACACCCTGCGGCTGGCACTGGGAGTGTGAAATGCCATTGGGATGGGGATAGAAGATCGGGAGCACAATGAAAAAGCAGGGCGGCCGCGTCGGCAGCCAGGGGAGCGAAGGGGATAGAAGCGGTGAGCAGGGCGGCGAACCGGTCAGGCGAGGGTCAATCCAACCACAGAGAGATGAAGGGTGAAGGGCGAGAAAGCCTCGCCGTCTTCCTGTTGAACCCATCTCACATACTCTATCTCACATACTCTATCTCACATACTATATCTTACATACTATATCTCACATACTTCACCCCTCATACTGGATCGATTGCCATCCTCTTCATCCCCCAGTGCCCTCAATCCTGATGGCTTTCCGTCTCGTTGCTGGAGGCACATACCTTTTGAGCAGCAGGGAGAGGGTGACCACAGTCACAGAGGAGAGGGCCATGGCAAGTCCGGCCAGCTCCGGCCGGAAGGTGATGCCGTAAACAGGGTAAAGAGCCCCTGCAGCCACTGGAACCAGCAGGGCATTGTAGGCGAAGGCCCAGAAGATGTTCAGCTTGATTCTGGATATGACCTTGCGGCTGAGTTGAATAGCCGCCACAGCATCCAGGAGGTCATCTTTCATCAGCACGACATCCCCGGTCTCAATAGCCACGTCAGTGCCACTGCCTATGGCTATTCCCACATCCGCCTCTGCCAGAGCGGGGGCATCATTGATCCCGTCTCCCACAAAGCCCACCCGGCTTCCCTCCTCCCTCAGCCTGCGCACCTCATGAGCCTTCTCCTCAGGCAGGACCTCAGCCAGGGTCTTTTGAATGCCAATCCTCTCTGCCACCCTGGCCGCACTGCGGGGATTGTCTCCGGTGATCATCACCACCTCCAGATCCATCCCTTTCAGCTCCTCGATCGCAGAAGCAGCCGAGTCCTTCAGCTGGTCGGATATGGCCAGGACGCCCCCCGCCCTGCCATCCATGCCCTCCCTGCCTTCCACAGCCAGCAGCATGGCCGTCTTTCCCTCCTCCTCATAAGCAGCCGCCTTCTGGAGGAGGTCATCAGGAAAATCGATATTCATCTCCCCGAAGAGGATCCGGTTTCCTGCCACCACTCTCTTTCCGTCAACTCTGGCAACCACCCCCTTTCCAGGGAGGGCCCGGAACTGCTCTGCTGGAATGAGATCAAGCCCCTCTTCCTGGGCCCGGCGGACCACCGCCTCAGCCAATGGATGCTCACTGGGCCTCTCCGCCGAGGCGGCAAAGAGGAGCAGCTCTCTCTCATTCATCCCGAGAGCGAAGAGATCGACTACATCCGGTCGGCCCACAGTCAGGGTCCCGGTCTTATCAAATGCCACCAGGCTCAGCCTGTCTGCCGCCTCCAAAGCCTCGCCGCTCTTGACCAAAATACCCAGCTCAGCTCCTCTTCCAATACCCACAGTTATTGCCGTGGGTGAGGCCAGCCCCAGGGCACAGGGACAGGCCACCACCAGGACGGATATGAGCGCAGTTAAAGAGAATAGAAGGGTATTGTGGGCAATGAGATACCAGTAGACAAATGCCGCAGCAGCGATTGTCAGGATGGTGGGGATGAAGTAAACCACCATCCGGTCTGCAATCCTCTGCATGGCAGGCCTTGAGCCCTGTGCCTCCTGGACCAGTGCTATGATCCCCGCCAGGACGGTATCCTTTCCCACCCGGGTAGCCCTGAAGGTCAGAGAGCCGTTCTTGTTGAGGGTCCCGCCAACCACCTTCTCGCCGGCGGACTTGAAGGCGGGGAGGGGCTCTCCAGTGATCATGGACTCATCCACGTAGCTTTCTCCCTCCACCACCAGGCCGTCTGCTGGAACCTTCTCCCCCGGCCGGACTAAGACCAGGTCGTCTACCATGACCTCTTCTGCCGCCACCTCGATCTGCCGGCCCCCTCTCAGGATTGTAGCCTTCCTCGGCTGCAACCCCACCAGCTTCCTGATGGCCTCGGAGGTGCGGCCCTTGGCATTGGCCTCCAGGTAGCGGCCTAAAGTCAGGAAGGTGGCGAGCATCACTGCTGTCTCATAGAACATGAAGTCAGGGGTGAGAACGATATTGAATGTCCCCAGAATGCTGGAGACGTAGGCCACCCCGATGCCCATGCCGTACATGACATCCATGTCCAGGGTTCGATTGGAGAGAGCCCTCAGGGCGGCCTTGAAGATGGGATAGCTGACATAGACGAAGACAGGGAGGGATACCACTAGCATGATCAGGTTCATGGGATTGGGCAGGGCAGTGAATATCCAGGAGGGGATGATCTGATGGAGAGGAAGATGCATCATGGCCATGAGAAGAATGCTGGCCGCAAAGCCGATGATTATCCTTTGCTTTTTCTCGGAGAGGTCCTTCTCCCGAAGCTCCTGTTCTCTTTTTGCTGCCTCTTCCGTCTCCTCTCCGGCAACTCCCAGGAACTGGTACCCGGAGTCGATGATGGCCTTCTTCATCTCCTGCAGGCCGACCATGCTGGGATTATAGGTGACATAGGCCTTTTCCGCCGCCAGGTTCACCCTGGCCTCCACCACGCCATCCAGGTTGCTCAGGGCTGCTTCTATAGCCCCGACGCACATGGCACAGGCCATTCCTCCTATCTTCAAGATGGCCTGCTGGTCGATCACCTCGTAGCCCAGATCGCGAATCACGCCCTCGATATCAACGAGCTTCAGCTTCCTGGGATCATACTCCACTGCGGCGCTCTCACTTCCCAGATTGACCTGGACCCGGGAGACTCCATCCAGGTTCAGGAGGGCCTTCTCGATGGCTGATGTGCAGGCAGCACACATCATCCCTCCCACCTTCAGATCTGCCCTTTTTCCTTCCACCATGAACAGCTCTCAGCTCTCATCAGCTTTAAATGAACCTCTCAAATCTCTCCTTGCCCGCTTTGCAGATGGGGCAGATCTCGGGAGGAGCCTCTCTGCCGCAGAGATAGCCGCAGACAACACACCTCCAGACGGGATAGGAGAGCTTCTGGCCAGGCAATCCGGCCTCTGCTCCTGATGCCTGTTTCCTGGCCTGCAATCTCTGCCTCTCCTCCAGTGATGGCCTCCTCTCGGGGATAGACCTCAACTCCTCCTCCCCCTTCAGGACGGCATTGGAGACATACAGAGCACAGTAGCAAGCCCCAAAATCGGTGATATCCGCATCTCTATAGTCGCAGGGGCAGATGATATCCATATCCAGGGCCTTATCCCCTTCAGCCAGCCGGCAGGGGCAGGCTTGATAGCCGTACCGCTGCGTGTTCACAATCAGCCCCTTCACCAGGCCCTTGACAAAATCCACATCAGGGTTGAGGTTGTACCCCCCCTGCTTTGCATCCTTGGCCAGGCGGGAGTACAACTGCTCTATCTCCTCCTGCGTGGGCTCATCAGACTCGCTCATATTCCCAGAGCCTCCTCGATCTCCTTCTCCCGAAAGCCTATTATCACCTTCTCTCCGACCACAAGGGTGGGAAATGAGGTGCTGGAATTATACTTCCTTAGATCGGCAATGGCCTTGGTCCTCTCCTCGCCTTTCAAAAGGTCCACATAAATGTAGTCGAAAGCGACGTTCTTTGAAGAGAGGTATTCTTTTGTCTTCTTGCACCAGATGCAGGTGCTCAATGCATACAGCATGACCTTACCCACATCCCTGCCGGCTACATGTTCGAGACTCATAAAATCACTTTAGATCTGAAAAATATCTTGGGTGGATAAATAAGTGATTATTACAAAGGAAATCGTAACTATTCAGCCCTGCTCGCGGAATCATTAAGAATTCAGACCGCTATCAAAGTTCTCTGAGGAATGAATGGCTTCCCTTCAAAGGCTCCTTGAATAGCATCGATAACTGAACTGGAGTTCTTTTT
>Ga0208198_1001100_pt1 | contig 25480 bp, 20 predicted proteins | sample AD_JPNTR2_MetaG_FD_184446 | JGI IMG/M metagenome (GOLD analysis project Ga0208198, IMG submission 184446) | Active sludge microbial communities of municipal wastewater-treating anaerobic digesters from Japan - AD_JPNTR2_MetaG (SPAdes) (version 2) | ecosystem: Engineered > Bioreactor > Anaerobic...
CGATTTTGACGCGAAGGACAATCCTTGATCTTTTCAGTACAGAGAATTCGCCGGACATATCGGTCTCTAAACAGCTATGTTTTCAAGGATTTTGAAATTAACCGGACAGCAGTGATCTGAAACCTATATTACCCTAACGGTAAATCCGCTGATTAAACAATTCTCTGGTCTTGTAAATCTGGAAGACCTTATCAGCAATTTTTATTTAAAGGATCTTTCGATTTTATATAAGGCCGTAGAGGATGTGGGGATCGAAAAAATAAACGATTTGAAGCTACCAGCTAATCCTGAAGAACGGATGTATCTTATTAAAACATTTTTAATAGATGGCAAGGATCTTCAGAATAATGACTTAAAGAATTTGGAAAAAATATATCTGATTGAATATAAAAATGGGGTCATCTGGTTGACTACTCGGTTTGAAAACAAGGACCAGAGCAACAAATTTCTTGAGCTGGTAACATTTGCTGTAAAAAATAAGGTTAATGAGTTATTACTTCCCATTGCTAAAAAAGAAGTAGAAGATTATGAGCGGCTCCTGAATGAGGGGAGTAGGGGGGCTGCAAATTTGTTACAGAATACTTTAGCTGTCCGTTATCCTACCTATTCTTCGGCTCAACATTATCTAACGGGTAGTCAGATTCCTATTATTATTAGTAATCCCACCACAGTTGAGCCTGTAGAGAAACCTATGAGTGTAAAAACGATTAGCCTCATAGCCTTCTTTGCAGCCCTTTTCTTTGCAATTCTTCTTGCCTTTGTGCTCGAAGCAATAGAGAATATAAGAAAGGATCCTGAGGCAATGGCTAAAATACGGAGTGCCCTGAAAAAGGATTCACAGTAATGATAGCAGGCCCGGTGTAAGGAGGCACCTCTATGAAACGAGCCCTGTTTATGCTCTGGTATATTTTGTGGCCCCTTATACCGGTCTATTTGTATCTACGGACTACTGGTACGGAGATTAATCAATATACTCTTTCGGTGATACTTGGAGTCTATGCCTTCGTTTGGCTGAGCAATCAGTTTATCCTCGCTGCAAAACCGAAGTTTCTTGTAGAAATCCTCGGGACAAAGGGCCTGTTAAACCTGCATTCGACTATGCCGATCGTCATAATAGGGCTTGCGGGAATTCACAGAATACTTAAGGCTTCCTATGGATTTTCACTGGAAACCATTCAGGCCCGATTTGGCGGTTTTTCCTGGTGGCTGTATGCCTGTATAATCCTGTTCACCCTTCTTTTTATGGCCAACACGAAGTTGATGCATATTTCTGTGCTTAAAAACTTTAAAGATTTTATATATAGAAAAACGGGGCTCACCTATAAACGGGCCAGATTATTGCATAATCTTGCCGTTCTGGGTGCCCTTACGCTTTCCATCCACATGACCATGGCTTCTTCTTCAGATTTTTCCTATAATCCTTGGGGTGTAAGCTTTCTTATGCTCTGGATGCTCGTATCCCTTTTCTTGTATGCACGATATCGTCTGCGGGGCAGAACATCCTAGTCAGTAGGGACTTAATTTTCCCCGTATGATGATACTGTTTCGGCTTGCCCGTTCTGACCAATGTTCCGTATCTGATATCGGTCACCATATGGAAGTCTCTTCACCTGCAGCGAGCCAACTCTTGGATAAACTGGTAGAGGCTGGCTATGTCTCTCGGGAAGAGAATAATGAGGACCGGCGAATTAAGAATATTAAAATTACTCCCAAAGGCCGTGAATTGGTAGAAGAAATAAAAAATGAACATCAACAAAAGCTCAATGAGATGATAAAAGCGGTACCTGAAAAAGATCGGGAAAACCTGCAAAAGAATCTAAAGATCCTGAATGGGATTTTAAGGAGTATGCATTAAGATGTTGAAATTGATGAACTATTTAAAGCCCTATTGGCTTTCGATACTGGCGGTGCTCATCCTGCTTTTTGTGCAGGCCAATTTTGACCTCGCCCTTCCCGACTATATGTCCAGGATAGTAAATGAAGGTATCCAGCAGGGGGGTATCGAGAGTCCAGTCCCCAGGGTGCTCAGTGAAACCAGTTTTATACAATTACATCGTGTACTCAACAATACAGAGTCTAGTCTTGTCGTAAGGGTATACCGGAAGGTCTCCAGGGATCAGGTTCGCGATGTGCCTCTGAAACTTGAGAATACTGAAAAAACAAACTCCAATGTATATGTCCTCGGTCCGGTCAGTAAGGACGAGCAAACAGAATTAGAACAAATAATGGCCCGCTCCCTTTCAGCTATTACTTTGATGCAAAAGATGCCGGCCGGTATGGGGCAAAAAAGGGAAGTTCCATCAAATTCCATTTCAGAGATGGATGTATCCCAGATGCAAAAAAAGCTGACTGACGCAGTGAATGCCCTGGGAGAAAAGGCAATGAAACAAATGGCCATAGCCTGGGTGCATCAGGAGTATGAACACCTTGGGGTGAATCTGGAGCAGCTCCAGATGTCCTATATTGTCAGGTATGGCCTTATCATGATTCTCATGACCCTGGGTTCCATGGCAAGTGTCATTCTGGTGGGGTTCCTGGCATCGCGAACAGCGGCCGGCGCCGCAAAACAATTAAGGCGGGATGTGTTTGGCAAGGTCATCAATTTTACCAACGCAGAGTTCGATACCTTTTCTACCGCCTCCCTTATCACCAGAACCACCAATGATATTACCCAGATGCAGATGGTAACCTTCATGTCCATGCGAATGCTCCTCTTTGCGCCGATTATGGCCGGTGGAGGGGTTATCCGGGCCTTAGGCAAGGCTCCCTCCATGGCATGGATTATAGGCCTTGCGGTACTGGTGTTAATCGGTGTAATTGGTCTTGTGTTTTCTATCGCCCTGCCAAAATTTAAGTTGATGCAAAAATTGGTGGACCGGCTCAATTTAGTTGCCCGGGAAAACCTGAGCGGCCTCATGGTAGTCCGGGCCTTTAATCGTGAGTCCTTTGAAGAACAACGGTTCGGCAAAGCAAATCAGGATCTGACCAATGTAAGCCTCTTTGTAAACCGTGTCATGGTAATCATGATGCCCTTTATGATGATACTGATGAACGTTCTCAGCATAGGCATCATCTGGGTCGGCTCCCATCGGGTAGCCCAGGCCAGTATGCAGGTAGGGGATATGATGGCCTTTATGCAATACGCCATACAGATCGTCATGTCCTTTATGATGCTCTCCTTTATGTTCATCATGCTGCCCCGGGCTGCTATTTCGGCTAACCGGATTGCAGAGGTTCTGGAAACTAAGGGGTCCATTACAGATCCGGCAGCTCCGGTCCCCTATAAGGCTTCTGCGGCCCAGCGGGGTACCGTAGAATTCCGGGATGTTTGTTTCCGTTATCCTAAGGCGGATACGGATGTACTCTGTCATATTTCCTTTACTGCCCCTGCAGGTAAAACGACGGGTATTATAGGTCCCACCGGAGCCGGTAAGAGTACCCTCATCAATCTGATACCCCGATTCTATGATGTCACTTCCGGTTCCATATTGATTGATGGAATTGACATACGGGACATGACCCAGAAGGAACTGCGCAGCCTTATAGGGTATGTCCCCCAGCGAAGTCTCCTTTTCTCCGGTACTGTGGAAGAAAACCTTCGATTTGCCGATGAAGGGGCATCTCCAGAGCTGCTTACCGAAGCTCTAAAAGCAGCCCAGGCCGACTTTGTGCTTGAAAACCCGGAGGGCCTTTCAGCGCAGGTTGCCCAGGGTGGGGCTAATTTTTCCGGGGGGCAGAAACAGCGGCTTGCCATAGCCCGTGCCTTAGTAAAGGATTACCCCATATATCTTTTTGATGACAGTTTTTCCGCCCTGGATTACCGTACCGATGCTCGGCTGCGCCGAGCTCTGGATGAGCGGGCCCGCGGAAGTACCCGCATTATAGTGGCCCAGCGGGTGGCAACTATTATGCGGGCGGATCAGATTATTGTTTTAGATGAAGGCCGTATTGTCGGCCAGGGAACCCACAAGGAACTCATGACAACCTGTGAAGCCTACCGTGAAATTGTGGAGTCCCAGTTTAAGGGAGAACAGATAGCATGAGTGATTCACATACTACAAATACAGGGCGCTCTGCCCAAAATGCAGGCCCCGCAAAAAACATGCGGCCCGGAGGTATGATGGGCCGGGGCGGCGGTCCTATGGCAATGATGAAGGGTGAAAAAGCAAAGAATTTTAAAGGGACCATGAAACGGCTCATGGTTTCCCTTAAGCCCTATACGGTTCGGATCGTAATAGTGTTTCTCTTCGCCATACTATCCACCATATTCAGCATTATTGGCCCCAAAGTAATGGGGAATGCCACTACGGTGCTTCTTGATGGGGTATTGGCCACATTACGCGGCACCGGGGATATCGACTTTGGTCGGATAGGAACCATACTGCTCACCGTACTGGCCCTCTATGTATTTTCAAGTCTGGCTTCTTTTATCATGGGCTGGATTATGGCAAAGGTATCCACAGACCTGGCCTATCGTTTCAGGGAACAGATTCAGGCAAAGATTAACCGAATCCCCTTCCGTTACTTTGATGCTACCACCCATGGGGAGACCCTTTCGCGGATTACCAACGATGTGGATACCATCAACCAGACCTTGAACCAGAGTCTTACCCAGATTATAACCTCCGCTGTGACCGTCCTTGGGGTGCTTGTAATGATGCTCTCCATAGACTGGCGGATGACCCTGGTAGCCCTGCTCATGATACCCCTCTCTTTCGGTATCATTGGCTTTATCATCGGGAAGAGCCAGAAGTTTTACAAAAAACAGCAGGAGTATCTGGGACATATTAATGGCCAGGTAGAAGAAATGTACGGCGGTCATATCGTTATGAAGGCTTTTAACCGGGAAGAAAAGACCCTTAAAACCTTCGATGCCACCAATGATACCCTCTACGATGCAGCCTGGAAGAGCCAATTCTTAACCGGCATTATGATGCCCCTCATGAACTTTGTGGGAAACCTGGGGTATGTGGGCGTGGCGGTGCTCGGTGGCTGGCTTGCCATAAAGAAGGCTATCACGGTGGGAGATATTCAAGCCTTTATTCAGTATGTGCGGAACTTTACCCAACCAATACAGCAGATTGCCAATATCAGTAACGTACTCCAGCAAACCGCTGCCGCCGCAGAGCGGGTCTACGAATTCCTTGATGAGACGGAGGAAAGCGCCGAAGCCTCTGAGCCGGTAGAACTAACAGAAGTCCATGGACAGGTAGAATTCCGGAACATCCGGTTTGGATATAACCGGGATAAACCAGTTATTAAAAATTTCTCCGCCCTGGCAAAACCAGGGCAGAAGATTGCCATTGTAGGCCCCACCGGCGCCGGGAAAACCACCCTGGTAAAACTCCTCATGCGTTTTTATGATGTTGATGAGGGGGCAATACTCCTGGATGGTCATGATATCCGTTCCTTCCGGCGCAGAGACCTGCGAAAGAACTTTGGTATGGTCCTTCAGGATACCTGGCTCTATAATGATACGATTATGGAAAATATCCGCTACGGCCGTCTGGATGCTACCGATGAAGAAGTCATCGCCGCGGCTAAGGCTGCCTATGTGGACCATTTTGTGCATACCCTTCCTGAAGGCTACCAGATGGTACTGAACGAGGAGACGAGCAATATCTCCCAGGGGCAGAAACAGCTTTTAACCATAGCCCGGGCCATCCTGGCGGATCCGCCCATCATGATATTGGATGAAGCCACAAGCTCCGTCGATACCCGGACCGAGGTTCTTATCCAGAAAGCCATGGACCGGCTTATGCATGGCAGGACCAGCTTTGTTATAGCCCATCGGCTTTCTACGATTCAGAATGCGGACCTGATTCTGGTTCTTCGGGATGGGGACATCGTTGAACAGGGAACCCACAGGGAACTGCTTGACCGGGGAGGGTTCTATGCAGAACTCTACAATAGCCAGTTTGAAGTCCCCGCGGTTTCAGAGGCATACAATTGAGTAGTAAGGGGTCCCAAATGCTCATGATTCAGGTGTTGATAGAAAATAACCTGTCCCTGCAGACTCTGAAGTCTGGCGGGAATTCACCTCCTCTGGTGGCTGAGCATGGACTTTCATTCTATGTTACAAAGGATGGCCGCTCCCTCATCTTTGATACCGGCAAAAGCGGTGCCATTGTGAAAAATGCTGCAGAGCTCGGTGTGGACCTCTCTCAGGCAGAGGCCCTCGTGGTAAGCCACAGCCACTACGATCATGGCGGCGGGCTTCGAGCTTTGGCGAAAGAAGCCGGTTTCCAGGGCCCCCTGTGGACAGGACCCGGTTTTTTCGATGCCAAATGGTCCGATGAGTCACCCCAACCCCGCAATCTCGGCCTCGATGTCGATCAGGCCTTCCTGGAAAGCCATGGGATCCGCTGCAAAACCCTGACTGTTAACAAGACCGGAAGTATACAGGAAATACTTCCGGATATGTATATCCTTGGAAATTTCCGCAGGACCCATGGTGAAGAAATCATCGCAAAACGTTTTATAGTAGAGCGGGGCCAAAGCCAGAAAGCAGTTTCCCGAGAGGTCGATGATTTTAGAGACGAAATCGCTCTTGTGATTGATTTTAAAAAAGGACTCGTGGTTATTGCCGGTTGTGCCCACCCAGGGCTTATGAATATGCTGGATACCGCAGCAGAGGTATTCCAAAAACCTCTTTACGCTGTCTTTGGCGGGTCCCACCTGGTCGAAGCCGAAGAAGAGAGGATTATTAAGACCCGGGAGTATCTAAAAAAGAGCGGAGCCGCCCTTATCGCCCTGGGCCATTGTACGGGACCCACGGCCTATGACAAGCTCCGTGAAGAACTTCCTGTCCTCCAGGCCCTCTTTACCGGGGCCCAGTTTATCCTTGAATAAAAAAATGTAATACAGGCTGCTACAGCGGCAGCCGGGCCTATAGCCCGGCTACCGATTTTTTGTCTACAGAGCCTTCTTCAGATTTTCTTCGACCTGTTTCCAGTTCACCACGTTCCAGAAGGCCGCAATGTAGTCCGGCCGCTTATTCTGGTACTTAAGGTAATAGGCATGTTCCCAGACATCAAGACCAAAGATGGGTACGAAGCCGTTAGTCAAAGGATTATCCTGGTTCGGCAGGGCCAGGAGTTGGAGCTTTTTTTCTGGACTTACAACCAGCCATTCCCAGCCGCTTCCAAAGAGGTTTGCTGCCCCTGTACTGAACTGCTCCTTAAAGGTATCTAAGGAGCCAAAATCCCTGGTAATCAGTTTCCCGAGCTCACCCAATGGTTCGCCTCCCCCCTCTGGAGAAAGTATGTTCCAGAACAGTTGATGATTATAATGCCCGCCCCCATGGTTCCGTACCGCCTGCCGGACCTTTTCGGGCACCTGGGATAATTTTTTGAGCAGGTCCTCCAGGCTCCAGCTTTGCAGCTCCGGTGCCTGTTCCAGGGCTGCATTCAGTTTTGCCACATAGGTCCCATGGTGTTTATCATGATGAATTTCCATGGTCTTTGCATCTATATAGGGCTCAAGGGCCTCAAACGGATAGGGTAAAGGATCGAGTGTAAAAGCCATTTTCATTGCCTCCTGTGTAAATATTACTAAAATAGTAATAAAAAGGCAAAGTAAAAATCCTCTCGTTTTTTTATATTGATGAATCTTACCAGGTTCCCCGGGTCATGCCGCCGTCTATAGTAATAAGCTGCCCCGTTATGTAGGATGCTGCCGGGGAGAGGAGCCAGCAGGCGGTGCGTCCAAATTCTTCGATGCTTCCGTAACGGCCCAGGGGGATTGCCGCTTCTGCCTTGCGCCGGGCCTCTTCCGGTGTGCAGTGGAGCCGCTCCGCAGCGGCCGCATCGACCCGTTCAATCCGGCTTGTGGCAAAACGTCCCGGCGCAAGGCAGTTTACACGGATGCGCTGAGGCGCCAGCTCCCTGGACAGGGTTTTTGCCATAGCCACGGTGGCAGAACGAAGTGCGTTTGAGAGGATAAGGCCCTCAATGGGTTCGGTAACTGAAGTAGAAGAGACGATCACTATGGCCCCGCCCCGTACAGCGAGACCGCTCCGACAGGCGCGGACCAGGCGGACCGCCGACAGCAGGAGCAGTTCAAAGGCACTCTGCCAGGCCTGGTCGTCAAAATCGGCAAAAAGTCCCGGCGGCGGTCCGCCTGAGTTTATCACAAGCCCATCAATAGCCTCACCGTAGCGGGATTGGGCCGCTGCTACCCAGGCTTCGATGGAAGACCCCTGGGTAACATCCAGCGGGGCTCCATCAACCTGACCTGTTCCTGATTGTCCCTGGACGATGCTGCCCTTCAGTTTTTTCAGGGCTTCCTGAACCTTTTCGCTGTTCCGGCTGCCGATCCAGGTATTGGCTCCTTCCTGAAAGACTGCCTGAGCGGTGCCAAGACCCAAGCCTTCGCTGGAAGCTGCAACCAGCACTGTTTTTCTTTCTAATGCTATATTCATGGTATAAACTATAAACCTTGTTGCGTTTTCTGACAAACTTCTTGATAGGATTCTCTAAGCGCTATAGGATTACATTGAATTGGAGGGCCAATGCAGGGGGGCAGACATACTATAACAATAGGTTTTTTAGCTGCCCGTCTTGATGAACCGTACCAACATTCTGTATGGAGAGGTGCTGTAGAGGAGGCTGAAAAGCTGGGAATTTCCCTGGTGTTTTTTGGGGGGCAGCGTTTAGGCAGCCCAGTTGGGTATGAGTCGCTGGATAATATTGCCTTTAACCTAGCTGCCCGCAGCGGTCTTGCTGCCTTGGCTGTTATGACTAATGTTATTGGCACCTATTTAACCCAGAAGGATCTGCTTGAATTTGTAAAGGGCCTGAAAAAGGTTCCGCTTGTATCGATTGGGGTGGAGATCCCGGGTATCTCCAGTGTAACCATAGATAATACGGGTGGTATGGGGGCAATTGTAGATCATCTGGTACAGATCCATGGCCGCAGAAGGTTCCTTTTTCTTGCGGGTCCTGAAAATCACAGTGAATCCCTTGCGCGGGAGGCTGAGTTTAACGATCGGCTATTTTCATTGTTAGGCAAGGGTGCTGTTGTAAGAATTGAACACTGCAATTTCCAGGAAACAGAGGCCTGGGAGACTACAAGCAGGCTTTTTTCACAGGGAATCCCTTGCGCAGGAGGCTGAGTTTAACGATCGGCTATTTTCATTGTTAGGCAAGGGTGCTGTTGTAAGAATTGAACACTGCAATTTCCAGGAAACAGAGGCCTGGGAGACTACAAGCAGGCTTTTTTCACAGGGAATTCCTTTCGATGCGATAGTGGCTGCCAACGATTTAATGGCCATGGGGGCCCTCCGGGCTTTGGCGGAAGCAGGAGTCCGGGTCCCTGAGGATGTTTCGGTTACCGGTTTTGATGATACCGATGATAGCCGGTTCAGTATTCCACCCTTAACCACCATAAGGCAGGGAACCTATGCATTGGGGCAGCAGGCTATCCGTTCTCTTGCCATCAACCTTGGGATATTGCCGAAGGAGCGGCTTGTAACACATAGGGCGTCGGTCACTTTTATCATCCGTGAATCCTGCGGATGTTCTTCCGCTTCTACAGAAGGGTCTGAAGACATTCATCAATCTAAACAAGAATCCTCAGATGTGGCGAAGGCCGCAGAACCATTAGCCCAATTAAAAAATGAAGTTAACGCGGCCCTCTTCAGGGGCAGAAATCCTGCAACGTTACAGTATCGGCATTTCGGTCCCGCTTTGATGGATAAGGCCCAGCTGATTATTGCGGAGGGGATTGCGCGGTATCAAGCTGCGTTGCGTCGTTCTGTGGAACGGCGCTCTGCGGTTCTTCGTGAAATAGAGGCGTCCCTTGTTACTTCCTTTTCATTACCCGATATTTTATCTGCGGTTGCACGGGGTACCCGTTCGCTTGGAATTTCTTCCTGCTATCTTGTTCTTTTTGAGTCAAAGGGAATTACCCCGGAATGGGCCCGTCTGTTATTAGCCTCTGAGGGAAATAAAACAAGAATATTAGCCCCCTACGGGATCCGATTCAGGACTTTGGAGTTGCTTCCCGGAGGGTTCCCGGACACATGGAGCTTTTATGTGGTTGAACCCCTCCGATTTGGTGAAGAACGGCTTGGATATCTGGTCTGTACTGCGGATAGCGAGGACCGTCAGATTTTTGAAGCCCTTCGGGATCAGGTTTCCGGAGCTATTAAGGGCGCCCAGCTTATGGCTGCAGAACGGGACCGGGAGCGGTATCTTGAACAGCAGGTACGTTTGAGAACCCAGGAACTCTCTACAATTAACGAGCAACTGAGAGAGGAAATAGAGAGACGGAGAACTCTGGAACGGGAATTGCTTGATATTTCCAATGATATCATGGCGAGCATCGGACGTGATATTCATGATGATCTCTGCCAGAATATTGCCGGTATTGGACTTATGGCGGCCAAACTAGAGGGCAGTTTACGGCGACAGTCCTGTCCAGGGATGGAAAATGCCGCCAAATCTGCCGCTGAAATTGCTACTGCCGCAAGTAGAACCGCTTCTCAGGCTAAGGGGATTGCTCGGGGCTTGTATCCGGCGGAGCTTGAAGCGAAGGGGTTAGTGGCGGCGGTACAGGAATTGGTACAATCTGCTCGAAGCCGGTACAATGGTACTATCGCCCTTGAAATTTCACCGGGATTTACGCTAAAAAATTCCGAAAAAGCCCTGCACCTGTATCGGATAATTCAGGAAGCCTTAAATAATGCGGTGGTCCATGCAAAGGCTTCTCTAATCGTGGTGTCTTTACTATCTGACCGGGAATCGGTGGAAGTTTCAGTAGCCGATAATGGTATTGGATTTGATTTACAAAAGGTGCAGATGAATGGATTGGGGTTGCGTATACTTAAATACAGGTCCAGTGTAATAGGAGGGGAACTAAAAATTCGCTCCCTGGAACCTGGTTGTTGTGTATCATGCCGAGTAGCGAGGTAAGATTGTGTCTTTACGTAAATCCTTTGTGGTAATTGATGATCATCCCCTATACCGGCATGGTGTGGTCGATCTTGTTGTACAGGAATTGCATCTTGAACCGGTAGGTGAGGCTGGGTCCATACCGGAGGCTCTGGAATTGATACAAAAGGCAAAACCGGATCTCGCCATTGTGGATATTTCTTTACAGGAAAAAAATGGGCTTGAACTGGTTAAAACGATCAGAACAGAGTATCCATCCGTGCAAGTTCTCGTGGTGTCTATGCATGAAGAAAACCTTTATGGGGAGCGGTCCATCGCTGCAGGTGCTTCCGGCTATGTGATGAAACATGAAGCCCCTTCGGTACTGCTCAATGCGGTTCGGACCGTTTTAGAGGGAAAGGTTGCGGTAAGTGATAATTTGCGGGAAAGGATGCTCTCTGGCATCATTGGTGGCCGACATCGGGGGGATCCTATTACCCGGCTTTCTGACAGGGAATTGGAGGTATTCCGATTCATCGGGCGGGGCTATGGCGCAGCAGAAATTGCTGAGATGCTTCATTTATCCGTAAAAACCATCAATGCCTATCGGGATCATATTAAAGAAAAATTAAATATTCCTTCCGCAGCCGATTTACGGCGCTACGCTGTTGAATGGATTTCAGATCAGGAAAAATAAATCCGCTATAGGTAAAACAGCCGATAGTCAAATTAGCCTCATATCCGATACTGTTTCGTTATTATTTTGCCTATTGTGTTGTATGGAGGAAATTATGGACCTTCCTGTCTCAGAAAACGATTTTTATTCCCTGCATGGCATGTGGGGTGCCTATGCATCCTTGGTTCTTGGTAGAATCGGTAACGGTGCTGGGGTTGTTATTGGAAATGTTCAGCCACCGCAGCGTGGTCTTTTTATTGGTTATAAACGGAGGTCCGAAGCTCCCCGGCTTTTACCCTTTATTCCGGGAACTAAGGTCGGGCTCGATGCCAGTGCCTATGTCGATCCGGATGCTCCAGCTAAACCCCTTGGCCTGCAGGCTGAGTTCACCTGTTTTACGGCCCAGGAGATTCGCCGTACGATAACCTATAGCGGTGAAGAATGGAAGGCGGGTCAGTTATCGTTTAAGGTCCATTCCTTTTTTGGCTCCGTCCCTGATCCAGCGTCAGCGGATCCAATTTCATTACGCTCTTTCATTCGGCCAGCTTTATTTGTTACCCTATGCTTTGACAATTCGGACCAATCGGAGCCTCTGACCGGTGTGTTTGGAATGCAGGGAATACGCCGGCCCCTGTCGGACAGCACCAGATGCAGCCTTCTGGGCTTTGCTCACGGTACGGAGTGGGGCTTTGCTGTTTTACCTGATGAATCAATCGATGAAGTAATGGACTGGAATGCCATAGATGCAGCATTTAACGGCAACAGGCCCCTGCGCAGGCTCGCATCTGAGGGGGTCCTGCGGTTCAAAGTGAATCCGGGGGAGAAAAAAGAATACCGGATAGCTATCGGAGTATATCGGGATGGGGTTGTCACATCGGGACTTCGGACCCAGACCTACTATTCCAGTCTCTTCCGTGATCTGGAGGATGTGCTTGAAAATGCCCTTCAGGAGGCTCCCGGGATGTTGGATAAGGCCTTGGAACTGGATAAGGGATTGGAGGAAAGCGATTTATCTGAAGACAGGAAATTTCTTTTATCCCATGCGGTTCATAGTTATTGTGCGAATACGGAACTGCTGATTTCTGAGAAGGGTGACCCGGTTTTTATTGTTAATGAAGGGGAATATCAGATGATGAACACCCTGGATTTAACAGTTGACCAGGCCTTTTTTGAACTGGTTTACACTCCCTGGACAGTTAAAAATGAATTAGATCTATTCCGTATCCGATCCTCCTATACCGATGCCTATGGTATAGCCTTTTCCCATGACCAGGGAGTTGCAGATAGTTTTACCCCACTGGGGACCTCTGTGTACGAGCTTCCCCGTCTTTCAGAATGTTTTAGTTATATGAGTTTCGAAGAAACCCTCAATTGGGTCCTTACGGCCTCTCTCTATGTCAGCCGGACAGGGGATACCAAATGGTTCGCAGAAAACGAAGTGACCCTTGAGGCTTGTCTTATATCTATGAAAGAGCGGGACCGAAACAGGGACGGAATATTGGATACCGATTCGGATCGTTGCGCAGGTGGTGCAGAAATAACTACCTATGATTCTCTTGATGTCAGTTTGGGACAGGCCCGCAATAATCTCTATCTGGCGGTTAAAACCTGGGCTGCCTATGTATGCCTGGGTGCGCTCTTTACGCGATTTGCCCCTGAAAAGCGGTCTTTTATCGAAGCAGCCCAGGAATCAGCCCAATGGGCGGCTACTTCCGTACAGTCTCGTATGTTGGAAGAAGGCTATATCCCTGCGGTGTTTGAGTCGGATAACCGTTCACAAATTATTCCAGCCATAGAAGGGCTTGCTTATCCCTTTATTTGTGGCTGGCCTGAACTGGTGGCGGATACGGGCCCCTATGGGAGCTTTATAAGGAGCTTGCAACAGCATTTGAATACGGTGCTTGTTCCAGGTGCCTGTCTTGATGCAAGGTCGGGGGGATGGAAGCTCTCATCGACCAGTTATAATACCTGGTTGTCAAAAATATTTCTGAATCAATATGTGGCAGAAAAAATCCTTGGATTTTCCGATTCCCGGGTACAGCGGGATAAAATCCATGCAAAATGGCTTCGCACAGGGAGTGCTCAGTGGGCTGCCACAGATCAGGTTCATTCGTCGGATGGTCATGATATGGGATCCCGGCTCTATCCGCGTCTGGTCACCGCAATTCTCTGGTACCTGTATCGGTGAATATAGGTAAAATGTCCTATAAAAAAAATCGGCATTAGCCCTATGCCGTGAAAAAGAAATGGGCTTCATCATGGTAATCGTCCTGTAATGGATTAACTATTTTAGGAGGGTACGATGATGAAAAAGCTGTTCGTGTCCGGGTTGTTGCTGGTATCACTACTGGCAACAACGACCATGCTGTTTGCTTCTGGGCAGCAGGCTCAATCGGGACAGGCTGAAGGTTCAAAGCAGGTAAAGATTACCTGGTGGGCCCTGTCTGGTGGCGGTGGGGCTGATGATCCCCGGGAGAATATCCGTAAACAAATTATTGCCGATTTTGAAAAGGCAAATCCTAATGTAAAAATCGACCTTGTGATGCTTGAAAATGAAGCTTTTAAGCAAAAGGTTCAAGTAGCAGTGCAGGCTGGAACACCTCCAGACCTGTTCCACTCCTGGGGCGGCGGCGTTATGGTCGAATATGCCAAAGCTGGGGCTCTTAAGGACATTACCAGTTTTGTACAGAGTGAGCTGACTTCTACCATTGGTAAAGGTGCTCTGGAAGTATACGGTTATGAAGGTAAGTTCTATGGCGCCCCCTATGATATGGGTGCTGTTGGCCTCTGGTATAACAAGGATGCGTTCGCAAAAGCCGGTGTGTCGGTGCCAAAAACCTGGGATGATCTATTGGCAGCAGTTCCTAAACTAAAGGCAGCAGGGTATGTGCCTATAGCTCTTGGTGCAGGAGACCGCTGGCCAGCCCATTTCTGGTGGGTATATCTTGCAATGCGCCTTGGCGGAAAAGATGCTTTTGACAAGGCTTATAGCGGAAAGGGCTCCTTCAAGGACGAACCATTTGTTAAAGCCGGTGAGCTCCTGCTGCAGCTTAAGAATCTTGAACCGTTCCAAACCGGATACCTGGGAGCCACCTATGATAATCAGGCTGCAGTCATGGGAAATGGCCAGGCTGCAATGGAGCTGATGGGACAATGGGCCCAGGATGTGCAGGTTGCTAACTCTTCAAATGGAAAAGGCATTGGTGATGCGCTTGCATGGGCTCCTTTCCCTGCAGTTGCCGGTGGTAAGGGGCAACTTACCGATGCCATGGGTGGCGGCGGCGGTTATGTAGTTGGTAAGAATGCGCCAAAAGAAACACTGGATTTTCTCAAGTTCTTCCTTCAGCGCCAGTACAATGAAGCTCTGGTAAAAATTGAAGGCACCATTCCGGTGGTAAAGGGTGCAGAAGTTGCATTAAAAGAACGGCCAAATCACATGGCTATCGCCCAAGCTGTAGCGAATGCAGGATATTATCAGTTGTATTACGATCAGTATCTTCCTCCATCGGTTGGTGAAGCTGTGAAAGATGCTGTTGTTGGTCTTCTTGCTGGTAAACTGACTCCTGCGCAGTGTGCTGCGGCGATTGATGATGCATGGCAGAAGGAACGGACAAAGAAGTAGTAGTTTCTAGGGGATGCCTGTAAATAGTTTTTGGACATCTCCTTATAAAACTGAGATGGTCAGTCTGGCGGAGTGCAGGCTCTGCCAGACTATTTCTTGAATATGGATGTAAATTGATGAAACGATCCGGAATTAATGCAGCTTTATTGATAACTCCAGCATTCCTTTTATTTTCTGTATTTGTTGTAATTCCAGTTGTACAGGCTGCCTATTATTCGTTGTATGAATGGAATGGTATTGGACCGCTTCAGGCGTTTCGCGGTTTTGGTAACTTTATACAGATTATTCAGCATACTATTTTTCATACGGCTCTTTTAAATAATATTAAAATTGTAATAGCTTCTCTTTTACTTCAATTGCCCCTTGCATTTATTATTGCATTGTTAATTGGAAGAAAGCGATATAGGGGCGAAATGTTTTTTCGAGGCGTCTTCTTTTTCCCCTATATTATTGCTGAAATTGTTGTAGGGATTATCTGGCGATTTATCTATTATCCGGAATTTGGTATTCCAACTTTAGTAATGCAGTTTATCACAGGTCAAAAAAATCAAATTGGATTATTAGGGGATCCAAATGTGGCATTCTATGCAGTTCTAGTTGTAATTCTCTGGAAATATATGGGATTTCATTTAATGTTATTTATTGCCGGATTGCAGGGCGTCCCTGCTGAACTGGAAGACGCAGCAGTAGTCGATGGAGCTAACAGCCTTCAAACAATCTGGCACATCATTATCCCCAGCATGAAAACAACCTTTATCATTTCCATTTTCCAATCCGTAATTGGTTCATTTAATGTCTTCGATGTTGTTTGGGCTATGGGGCAGGGCGGCCCGGTGAACTCAACTGAAACGATTGTTACATATCTATATAACTTTGGGTTCCGGCGTTTTAATTTTGGGTACGGAAGTGCAGTGGCAGTTATTTTGTTCTTCATCTGCCTTGTTTTTAATGTATTATATCAACGGTATGTCGTAGGAGATGAATCAAATGGCATTCGCTCATAATAGCAGTTCATTGTACTCATTAAAATCAGCACTCTCTAGTTACATACGGATACTTGTTGTAGTGCTTTTATCGATTATTACCCTCTTTCCCATTTATGCCGTTTTAGTAAATAGCTTTAAACCTAATGGTGAAATATTTGCTACTCCCTTTGCATTACCAGCAGCCCCGACCCTTGCTGCATATGTAGGTATATTAACGAAAAATGCCGATTTCTGGATTTTCCTTACCAATTCCATTCTTGTTGCCCTGGGGACAATAGGAATAAATCTGCTGGTATCCTTTATGGCCGCCCTTGCTCTGTCCCGTTTGCAATTTAAAGGAAGGACAATTCTCTATAACTATTTTATTATGGGAATGTTGTTTCCCCTTTCAGTAGCGATTTTGCCCCTCTATCTGCAATTACGTTCATTAAACCTTATTGGTTCCCTGAATGGGGTTGTGCTTTCGCAAGTAGCCTTTACTATACCTATGAGTGTCTTTATTCTCACCGGTTTTTTTAAAGAGGTTCCGCTGGAATTGCAGGAAGCAACCCAGGTTGATGGAGGCGGCATATGGACCTTTGGATTTAAGGTGCTGCTGCCTATTTCAGGGCCGGTTCTTTCTACTGTAACCATTCTTACCTTTATTCAAAGCTGGAACCAGTTCCTGCTGCCCCTTCTTGTACTGGATAACCGAAAAACCTTTACCATCCCCCTGGGAGTTATGCAGTATCAAGGCCAATTTACGTCGGGTTGGAATTTTATCATGGCCTTTATTACAATTTCTATGATACCCATGGTGTTGTTCTATCTATTTTTACAGAAGTATATTGTATCAGGATTAACCGCCGGTGCTGTCAAGGGATAAGCAAAATTTATAAAATCCAGTTGCACTAAAGCCTGGTACCCCTTAGAATAGGAGTACCGAGAAGGGAGGATTTTATGAAACGAACAATCGTATCTGTGCTTATCGGTCTTATGGTGCTGGGCGGAACCGCCTTTGGTCAGCAGAAATTTATTGCCATCGGAACCGGAGGCGCAGCGGGAACCTACTATCCGCTGGGCGGGGCTATGGCAGAAATCTGGAACAAGAATATCAAGGGGATGAATGCTACCGCTCAAACGACGGGTGCTTCCATTGCCAATATCAATCTGCTCCGGGAAAATAAAGTAGATATAATTTTTGTTCAGAATGATGTGGCTTTCTATGCCCTCAATGGGATAGAACTTTTAAAGGATAAGGCCTATAAGGATCTCCGGGGCTTAGCCTGTCTCTATGACGAAACGGTACAGCTGGTAGCCCTCGCTGAGTCGGGCATTAAAACCGTGGCAGACCTGAAGGGTAAACGGGTCTCAGTTGGTGCTGCCGGTTCTGGTGTAGAAGCTAATGCGCGGCAAATTCTCGAAGCCGCCGGCCTTACCTATAATGACATTAAGGTTCAGTACCTTTCATTTGCCGAATCTGCCAGTAATTTAAAGGATGGAAATATTGATGCAGCCTTTACTACCGCGGGCTATCCTACCGCAGCTATACAGGACCTGGGGGCTTCCCGGAAGATAATAATCGTTCCGATCGATGGTGATGTGGCGGCAAAATTAAGGAAGCAATGGGCCTTTTATACGGTCACTACCATTCCTGCGAATACCTACCAGGGTGTGTCAACTGATGTAAAGACCGTTTCTGTTAAATCCATGCTTGCGGTTAGTTCCAAACTACCCGCCGATACGGTCTATGAACTGCTTAAAACCATGTACGCGAATACGGACCGTCTGGTGGCTGCCCACAAGCAGGGTGCAAATATAAAAATTGAAACAGCTAAGGACGGTATGTCTATTCCGCTCCATGTGGGTGCTGAAAAGTTTTTTGCAGAAGTGAAAAAATAGGTATTGGTGAAGGGTTTTAAAGTTATGATTCCACTCCGTTCTTCCCTCTTTGGAAGAATGGGGTGGTGGTTTTTATGCTCGCTGTTCTTCAGCTTTGTTTCTGTAAGTACCCAGGCAGAAGAGAACTCTGTATATTCCTTATACATTTCTCAGAATAGCCAGCCGCTGGCAGTATTGGCCCTGCCTGCAACGGGTGAGTTTATACTTACCTATGTACATTCCATACATAAACGGCCTGTTTATGAATATTATCGGGCTGAGCAGGGTAAGCTGCACCTCTATGAACTATGGTACGATACTACATCCACAGGTATGCCCTCCGACGCAGAGGGCGCTTTCCGTCTGGAGAATGGTTTTTTTATTTTGACCCTGGATCGTTGGTTTCAGACTTTGCCCCTTTTTGTGTCCCCAATTCCCGGACATGGTGTTATAATCGAAGGGCGCTTGTATCTCTTTACTGAATGGGTTGCAGCAGAATCGGCCTTAGAACTCTCAGTTAAGGAGTCTTCCGCTGCTGAGTTGGCTCCAAAATAATATATATAGGGTGGTAATTGATGGAAGCAGGAATGGATAGTCAGGATATCCTGAAAAAATTTGATAAAGAGGCGGATTACCGCAGCTTAAAAGGTTTTGGAGCCAGGTTGATTTCAGCCCTGGCGATCACTTTTGCGGTGTTTCAGTTGTACACCGCGGTCTTTGGGGTGTTGGATGCCATGATTCAACGTTCCATACACCTTTCCTTTGGTCTTTGTCTCATTTTTTTATTATATCCAACAAAAAAAAACTGGCCCCGGGACCGGCTTCATCCCCTTGATGCGGTACTGGCAGTTCTGGGCGCCCTTTCGCCCCTCTATATTGTGGTCTTTTACAAAGAACTGGTGCAGCGTGCCGGGATGACCACCACATTTGATATTATTGCGGGTATTATCGGTCTTATTCTGGTCCTGGAAGCAGCCCGCCGGGTGGTGGGCATTCCGATGGTGGTTATTGCTCTGGTATTTATACTCTATGCACTAGTCGGTCCCTATATTCCAGGCCGTCTGGCCCATCGGGGGGCGGATTTTTCGACCCTGGTAGGGCATCTCTTCTTTACCACCGAAGGTATATTTGGAATCCCGATAGGCGTATCGAGTACCTTTATTTTCCTCTTCATCCTTTTTGGGGCTTACCTGGAGAGGACCGGACTGGGCCAGTTTTTTATCGATTTAGCCAATGCCGTTGCCGGTTGGACCGCTGGTGGTCCCGCAAAGGTTGCGGTCCTTTCGAGCGGTCTCATGGGTACCGTGTCAGGTTCATCGGTGGCCAATGTGGTTGGTACAGGCAGTTTTACCATCCCCATGATGAAAAAACTGGGATATAAGGCCGAATTTGCCGGTGCGGTAGAAGCTACCGCTTCCACGGGTGGCCAGCTCATGCCACCGATTATGGGGGCCGCAGCCTTCCTCATGGCCGAATTTACCAGTATTCCCTATTCACGCATCATTGGGGCTGCAGCAATTCCTGCCCTGCTCTATTATCTTGGGGTCTGGTCCGGTGTGCATTTCGAAGCAAAACGTCTCGGTCTCCGGGGCCTTTCCCGGGAGGAATTGCCGAAACTGAAGACCATCATGCTTGAGCGGGGGCACCTCATGATTCCCCTGGTGGTGATTGTGTATCTGCTTGTCTCTGGGTATACCCCCATGAAGGCCGCCCTATGGGCGACTATTTTATCGATAGCCGCTTCCTGGATTCGGAAAGCCACAAGGATGAAGCCAATCGAGATTATTCGGGGACTTGAAGCGGGTTCACGGGCCGCTCTTGGAATTATAGCTGCCACCGCCTGTGCTGGAGTCATCATTGGGGTGGTTACCCTAACCGGGCTCGGCCTGAAATTGGGTTCCCTGCTGGTTGATCTGGCCCATGGCCAACTTCTTCCTACCCTCTTCTTTACCATGATCACATCCCTTATATTAGGTATGGGGGTCCCGACAACCGCAAATTATGTGATTACTTCTACTATAACGGCACCGGCAATTGTTATCATTTTAAGTAAAATTGCCGGCCTTGATCCTAATATGGCTGCCCCGGCTGCGATTATCCTGCCGGCCCATATGTTTGCCTTTTATTTTGGAATCATTGCGGATGTTACACCCCCAGTTGCTTTAGCAGCCTTTGCTGGAGCCGGGATTGCAAAGGCCAATCCCTTAAAAACGGGACTTAATGCCTCAAAACTTGCAATTGCAGCTTTTCTGGTTCCCTATATTTTTGTGCTGAATCCTCAGATGCTGCTCTTTAATGTAACCGCTGCCGGGTTAATCTGGATGATCGTAACAAGCATAGTCGGGATTGTGGCGCTCGCAGCTGGGGTCAACGGATACTTTAAAACCAATATGTCATGGTATGAACGGGTTGCAGCCGCTGCAGGGGGTATATTGCTTGTATACCCCGGATTTACCACCGATAGTATCGGTGCGGTCATACTTTTTCTTATATTCCTGTATCAGGAATATAAGGCTCGGAGAGTACGTCTATAAAACCGATAGGGCAGGCCCAACGGCAAAATACTTTACCGAATATGATTCCGCTGACTAAGCCAATGGCTAGAATTATCCATAGATTCAGGCCTAGAAATGAAAGGGCTGCATAGAGCGCGATGGCAAAGATCCCCTGTATCCAGCGCCGTTTAGCGGATAGAAACTTAATGACCGGGGCAATCAGGCAAAGGGGTTACGCAGCACCGGAAATTGATAAATCTAAATGTATTAATTGCGGCAGATGTATCCGCTATTGCGGCTATGGGGCTATTCGCAGTGCCTGATAGTTGTGACTCTTTCAAAACTCAGGGAGTTTTAAAAGAGCAACCTCAGGTGTTAGGTACCCCTAGAATAACAGGCTTAACCCTAAGGCGGCCCAGCCGGATACAGCCAGGGTCGCCATTACAATCGCAAGAAAGCGGTATAGTTTACGGGATTGCTCCATCTGGTTCAGTTCCTTTTCCGCCTTGAGTTTGTAATCGTTGAATGACTGTTCCAAGCTCTTTAAGGAGTCTTCCGTTTTCTGCAAGGAGTCCTTCAGCTGTACCGATTCCTTCAGCGATATTTCTGCACTCTGTCTGAGCTCGTTCGAGTTGTTCTGTAAGGCTTCCAGCTCGGCCCGCAGCTGTTCTAGTTCCGTTCTCGATTCGGACAGCCTGGTCTCTAATTCGGAGGAGCTCTTTCTCGAGTTCTCCAGCTCGTTCTTGAGCTGCTCGTTGAGCTTTCCAAGCCTCGTCGAGATCTCGGTAAGCTGCAAGAGCTCTTTTTCGTAGTTCTTCCCTGCTGTCGTCGGCTCTTCGCCAAAAATAGAGCCCGGTAATAAGAGAGCCCACAATACAGCCAGCAAGAAACACGCCCAAGATGAGGCCGAGAAAGTTTTTCTGCATCGCCATGTTCCTGTCATAGAATTATCTTGTAGTGTATCCGGACATTCATAAACCGTCAAAATAAAAAAATAAAAAAGACAGGAATAATGTACAAATATGCGTTACTATTATGAGTATCATCTTAAGTTTTGGGGAGGGCTGGGCATGGGCAGGGTTGATTGTTTAAAGCAATTAAGTATAGCGCTTATCGTAGTAGGGCTGATTGTTTCTTGTACTACCTTTCAGACAAATTCTTTTATACAAAAGAATCTTACACAGGAAGAGAAAGCGGAGCTAATTTTTCAAAAAGGATTGACCCTGTATAATACGAAGTTAATTGAAAAGAATGATCTAAAGGCTATTCCTGAAGTAAGAAGTTATTTTGTTGCCGCCCTGAGGGCTAATCCGGATCATCTGCGAGCCCAGGAATACCTGGTAAAGACCGATACATTTAAGACTAGCCGTCTTGAGACTTATATAAAAAGAGCTCGAACCCTGAAAGATCAGAAGACACGGACCGATGCAGAAGACTATGAACTGGTTCTGGCGGTAAAACACGCCCAGGAGATTGATAATCTTAATGGGGATGTCATTAAACTATGGATCGATACAGGGGATGTGCGTAAACAGGTTATACAGCGGCGAACTAATCGTCTTGCTGAATTAGATATATCGATCCGCAGTGCAAAAACAAAGACTGAGCTGAATAAACAACTGGTTCAGGTTGCTAAATTGATGAATGAAATTGCAAACATTGACCCGAATAATAGGGATGCGCTTACTGCAAAAAAATCGATAGATAAGTATGTTACTTCGGTAGTACTGGTGGATACGAACGATGCGGCTGCGAAACTCAGCCAAAAAAAATACCAGGATGCGGAGCTTGCACTCATCAATGCTGAAAAGACCTATGGAACACTACAGAAAACGCCCCTTCCAGAATTGAGTAAAGTTAAATATCAACTCTATTTTTCCTGGGCTGAAAGTTTATATAAGGAAAAGAAATATCAAGCTGCTGAGGCTCGTATTAATACGGCTCTCCAGGTTGAAAAAACTCCTGAAGCCGCGGAACTGAAAAATAAAATTGCCAAGGGCACTGGAACAGTTACCTCAACTCCAGCCGCGAAACAGAGTACTAAGACAAAATCACAAAATACTGAGCCTAAACGGGATTATGATGCTGAATTGCCGGATCTGCTCGTGATAATCGATGCCACGATAACCAGGGGCGATTTGGTTAAGGCCTGGGATTTAGTGAATGCAAATATGGTCCAGCTTACAATTCAAAGTAATAAGGACAAGCTGGCTTCCCGAAAAGTGACGATAATGAATAAGATTAAGGAATTGTATGCCGATTCTATTACGGCATTCAATGGGGAAGATTATGAAACTGCCCGGGATGGTTTTAAAACCATTGTACGGATTGATCCGGGATATGAACAAGCCCAGGCCTATCTGGATCGGACCAATACAAAATTGCGGGCCCTCTCCGGAAACGATTAGGAGATTTGTATGGATGAAACTAAAACGAAGTTTGCTTCCCTATTGGATGCCCTGTCTGGCCTTTTATGTCTTGCCTGGTTCGTATTTCCCCTTCCAGTCGGTCCTGTCACAGAAATTGGGGCCCCAGAGGTATTTACACCTTATTTAATGCCTGTAGTTTTTCTGCAGCGTGAGGGGCTAAACCCGTATACGGTGGTGTTATTATTACTCTATCTCATTCCTCTTTTTAGCACATTTAGAATACTTAGTATGTTTATACCCTCCCGACTGGGCCGTTTTGCACAACCGGAACACCTTGGGGTAAGTGCAGTGAGGGTCTTCATCACCATACCCATGATAATCACCTGGCTTGTTCCTCTCATCCGTTATGCCGACTCTTTTGAGTATTTTAAATATCTTACGGTTTCAGCTTACATAATTGCCGGGTTAACTGTGGTGGGCAATATCAGCGCGGTGGTAATTCTGTTAAAATTATTGAGCAAACGAGATCAGTTTGTCAGGGAGTATAAAGAATATAAAAAAAACCTGGAAAAAAGCACCATACTCGATTTTATTTTCCGAATTCGAACTAAATTGTTCTTTTCTTTCATCGGGCTTATTACCTTAATAATCGGAATTTTGTCCTTTTCCTTATTGCAGAGTTATAAGAATACGATTATTAAAGCCGTATCAGATGGAGCCAGGAGTCAGGTTGAACAGGCTTCTTCCATTTACCGGGTGAATCTTGGTGATTCTATAGCCATGTTTGAATTTTTAAATCGTCAGGTAGATTTAAATAAACGGGCTGAATTCCCCCATGAATATCTTTCAATTTATACGGACCTGAAGACGATTCAGTATCTCACCGAATCTTCCTCGGTAAAGTCAAACTTCAGACTCGAATATTCTACCCAGGCTCCGAATCAGCAATTCCCCTCTTTGCCGGACCTGGATGCAAAGGATGCTGAGCGTTATTTAAAAGAATTTTATAAGACCAGGTCGGTACTGAGCGTGTTTCACGCAGAGACAGACCAGCGTCTGTTTATTGGTCCCATCATAAAACCAGAAATGGTGAAAACAGGAGAAAATAAGGTTCGGCAGGAACGGTTGTTGGGTTTTACGATAATGGCTTTTAAAGAGTCCGTAATTATGAAGCCCTATTTTAAAACAAGGATTCTGGTGGTAACCCTGACCCTTTTATTCCTGTACCTGGCGATTATCATGGTCTATCTTATTGGCAACTATATCGTAAATCCGCTGCTCTTTCTCAGGATGAATGTACGCAAAATATCGGAAAGTCTGCAATCCATGATCCGTGGCAAGGCACGAGTTTCCTCCAATGCATTGGTCTATGCCGATTATGTCCGAAGTAAAGATGAAATAAAGAGTCTTTCCAGTGAAATCGGCAACATGGTAACGGTTCTAAAGGGGGTTATCCCCTATATTTCTGCGTCAACCTTAAAACAGGCGGAGAAGGGAACCCCAAGCAGTTCCAAACGGGATTTGGCTTTTTTGTTTACCGATATACGTGGCTTTACAAGTCTCTGTGAAGGCCTTGAGCCAGACAGGGTTGTAGAGATCCTTAATCGCTATCTAGATCTTGAGACCGAAATAATCCTTAAAAACGAAGGTGATGTGGACAAATTTGTGGGTGATGAAATGATGGCTTTTTTTGACGGCCCCCATAAGGAACTGCACGCCTGCAGGGCTGCCATGGAGATACGCCATGCAATGATGCAGGAGCGGGAAGAACGTCAGACCAAGGGGCTGCAGGTGGTCAGTATCGGCATCGGAATTAATTCGGGGCCGGTGGTCTTTGGTTCCGTTGGTGCTCGGGATCGCATGGACTTTACCTCCATCGGCGATACGGTTAACCTGGCGGCCCGATTGGAAGGTGCAAACAAGCAGTACAATTCTAAATCTATCATCACCGAGGTGGTATATAATCAGGTGCAGGATGCCTTCATCTGCAGAGAACTAGACTTTATCGCAGTAAAGGGTAAAACCGAACCGGTTCGAATTTTTGAAATTTTACAGGAAAAGGATAAAGCCCAGGCAAAACTTCTCCAGATTAAGGAGCTTTTTGAAAAGGGTCTGGCTGCATATCGAAAACAAAACTGGAAAACCGCCGCTGCGGCTTTTAACAAAAATATCGAGCTCTATAAGGATGGTCCTTCAGAGATCTTTCTGAAGCGGGTGATGTATTTTTATAAGAACCCTCCCGGCAAGGACTGGGATGGGGTTTTCCGGGCTACAGAAAAGTAACACTGGTGCCTGTTTACAGCAATTTTTCGATCTGTTCCAGGGCGGCCCGCCAGGAAAGGGCTGCGCATTTAAGCCTGACCGGAAGTCGGACAAGGCCCTGAAAGGCCATGGCATCCCCCAGTTGTTCCAGTTCCGACGGATCCTTTTCTCCCCGGAGAACCGCCAGAAAGAGCTCCACCATTTTTTTGGCTTCCTGGGGTGTTTTCCCTGCCAAAAGGTCCGCCAGGACATCGGCGGAGCTCATCGAAATGGAACAGCCAGAGCCGTCAAAGGCAGCCTCTGCGATGGTTCCGTCGGGGCCCAGGGTGATGGCCA
>Ga0208198_1001101_pt1 | contig 25479 bp, 22 predicted proteins | sample AD_JPNTR2_MetaG_FD_184446 | JGI IMG/M metagenome (GOLD analysis project Ga0208198, IMG submission 184446) | Active sludge microbial communities of municipal wastewater-treating anaerobic digesters from Japan - AD_JPNTR2_MetaG (SPAdes) (version 2) | ecosystem: Engineered > Bioreactor > Anaerobic...
TTCTCCCACCACCACAAACCCATCCCAATGGACGTTTTCCTGCACGCGTCCTTCGATACGGTTTTCCTTCAGCGAGCCCACCAAGAGTTCATTCACGTGCAACAGGTCCCACGGAAACCGCACCAGCACCGCCTCAGGGTCCACCCTCCTTCGGGAGGCCGACGCCGGCGGCTTGGGCCCGTCACCCAACCAGGCCAGCGGCTCTCCTCCGCCGGTTGTCCATACGGTCCCCAGCTCCGCTTCGGCCGCGCCCTCGAGAACCTCCCGCGACAGCCAGGCACCTCCCCGGACGTACAGGGCCGTCCCAGCCCCCGGTGCCCCCCTTTCCTCCTCCACCGGAAAGCCGCAACCACGCCAGGCTTCGGCTACGCATTCTCCGAAAGGACGATTTGCTACGTAGCAGTCATAGAGTCTGCGCGTCGCGGTCAGCGGCCAGCACGACAACGGGGCCCCCGGGTCCAGCAGGACGACCTTCATTCTCCAATCTCCTCCTGGATCACTTGCCGGAAGCATTCGGCCCAACGCTGCACCAGAGCAGCATCCTCCGCCTCAAGTAGCACCCGGATTTTCTTCTCAGTCCCCGAGTAACGGACGTGCACGCGTCCATGGTCGCCTAGTTCCGCTTCACACTTCTCCACAGTCCGCCGCAAACGGGGAAGTTCCTCCACCGGCTTCTTCTCGCGCACCCGCAGGCTCAAAAGCTCCTGCGGATACTCTTTCATGCACGAAGCGAGCTCCGCGAGGGTCTTACCCTCCTGCTTCATTAAACGGAGAACCTGCAAAGCGGTGATGATGCCGTCGCCGGTGGTCGCGTGGTCCATAAAAATGAGATGTCCCGACTTCTCGCCTCCCAGGTTGTACCCCTCCCGGCGCATCCGCTCGATGACGTAGCGATCACCCACTCCGGTAGTCTCGACGCGTATCCCGTGACTGCGCATGGCCTCATGGAACCCAAGATTGCTCATTACCGTGGCCACCACCGTGTCCTGAACCAGCCGATTTCTCGCCTTGAAGTCGATGGCACACATAGCCAAGATGCGGTCGCCGTCCACCACCCGTCCTTCGGCGTCACAAAAGACAACCCGGTCGGCGTCGCCGTCGAAGGCAATGCCGACGTCGGCCCCGTGTTCACGCACTAACCCGGCCATAGTCTCGGGGTACAGCGCCCCACATCCGTCATTGATGTTGAACCCGTTGGGGTCCACGCCCGTCTTGATGACATCGACGCCGAGCTCTTTGAAGATCCAAGGTCCAATCAGGTAAGCCGCCCCGTTGGCACAGTCGAGCACGACCCGTAGTCCTTCCAGGCTCTGGTTGCCGATGGTGTTCTTTGCGAACTCAATGTAGCGTCCGCGGGCGTCATCGATACGGTAAGCCTTGCCGAGATCTGCGCTACGGATGTGACCGCTGGAGAGATTCCCGCCCAGCACACGCCTCTCAATCTCGGCTTCCAGTTCGTCGGACAGCTTAAAGCCGTGACTGTCGAAGATCTTGATGCCGTTGTCATCGAACGGATTGTGGGAGGCGGTCAGCATGATGCCTACCGTGGCATTCATAGAGCGCGTCAGATGAGCCACACTGGGCGTCGGGATCGGTCCTACCAGAAAAACATCCATACCCATGGAAACCAGGCCACTCGTTAGGGCCGTTTCCAGCATGTAGCCCGAAAGTCGAGTGTCCTTCCCAATCAGAGCGCGCCGCTTTCCACCGACACGCTCGGCTGAAACGTGGGCGATCGCCTTGCCTAGCTGCAGGGCGACCTCGGGGGTAATTGGGTACATATTGGCCACTCCCCGAATCCCATCGGTACCGAAAAGCTTTCGTTCAACCGTTGCTGTCGCCATCCTGTTCTTTCCCTCCTCCGTCCTGGTTTTTCGGCTTATCAAGCAGTCTCGTAAGTATCGTAGTCTAATTCGCACCACGTCAACCATGTCCCGACAGGAACTCGGCTGACACAGTTCGCGGCAATTCAAGCGTCGAGAACTCCCTCCAGCGCGCCCGACACCAGGGTTTGAAACTCACGTGCATTCTTGGGAGCCCGGCAGTGGGAATCGTTGTTGAAGTAGGCGAAAACATCAAGGCCGGCATTAAGTGCACGGACCGTGGTTTCCACCCAAGGACGAAGCTCCTCTTCGGTGTAGTCGTGGGCGAATCCGCCGGCCAGACCGTGGAAACGAAGGTAAAGGAAATCTCCGGTGAACTCCACGACCATCGGCATCCGTCGAGAACTTACGGCCACCAAGGCTGTCTTGTGCACCCGCAGGCAGTCCAACACGTCGTCTCTCAACCACGAAGAATCGCGGAATTCCACAGCATACTGAAACCCCAAAGGTAGCTGATCTAGGAAATTCTCCAAAAGTGAAGGATCGGCGGGAAATCGCGGCGGCAACTGCCACAGGACGGGACCCAAACGGTCACCCAACGGACGGATGCGATCCAAAAAGCGCGTACATTCCTCCTCAACATCCCGCAACCGCTTAAGATGAGTAATCCGCCGATTTCCCTTCACAGCGTACAGAAAGCCAACCGGAGCCTTTCGGCGCCAGGATTCCACCATTGAGGCAAACGGCAGCCTGTAGAAAGAAGCATTGATTTCCACCGTCGAGAAGTTCCGCGCGTAGAAAGTGAGCCACTCCGTCGCCTCCAGCTCCGGAGGATAAAAAACACCCGCCCAGTCTCGAAAAGACCATCCGCTGGTTCCTACATAGAGGCGCGCCATCGAGCCTCACCTAGGTTCCACCCACAAGCTGCGCGCAGTCAAGCCCTCTCCCCGGCCCAGGCCCGCCGCACGATCGAGCAGTGCAAGAAACGGCGGCAGCTCGATGTTGAATCTCCACTCGTCAAGGCGCACCTGAAAGCGGGAAAACTCCGCCTCCCAGACGTCAAGCCAGCGAGAGACGCTGCGGGCAATCGGTTCCACGATTAAAAAGGAGGCACCCCGTCTGACACACTGAGACAGGCGACCGGCAAGCAAGCTTCGCTTCGAGTCGTCAAGCTCATTAAGGACGTAAGCTGCGAGAAGTGCATCGCCTCTCCCCGCCTGACCAAACTGCAACAGATCGGCTTGCCGTACAACACTCCGCAAGCCAAACCAGGCGTAGGTCCACTTCGCTTCAGCTACACACCAGGGATGAAGATCGATACCGACCACCTTCGGCCGGCCGCCGCACGCCACCGCCCAGGCGCTCCCCGCCGCTCCCGTACCGCATCCAAGTTCCACGATGCGCGAAAGGAATCGGTGTTGAAGCGACAGATGCTCAACAACATTTTCCACCACCAGAAAATGGAGCGGAGCGTAGAAGAGTGCGTATGCCGCTCTCTTTCCGTGGGTACCCAGTGCATCCTGATAAGCCGCTTCGCGCCGGCCTTCCACATAACGCCACGAAAGAGCCTGCACGGCCCGTCGGACTTCAGCGAACTCAAACTGGGTGAGATAGCGTCTCTTAAGTTCTTCCAGCCAGCCGTCAAAAAGGCTGCGTCCGCTCCCCTCCGCACCGCTTCCCAGCGTTGTCATCTCATCCAGGTCTCCGACCTCAGGTCGAGGCGAGAAGACCGCCGGCCGGCGACGATCACGACTTCCGTCCGCGTATCCCCAGCTCGCCAAGGGAAGGCTGTTCCCGGCTCAGTAAAGAATCCAGCCGGCGCAAGACCTCGAGGCATGCCCTGCCGTTGTGGTACGGCCCCTTCCAAGGACCGACCTTGTCCAGTTCCCGCCGCGGACGACCGCAAGCGTCCACGGCCCAGTGCCACTCCCCATTCTCCCGATCCACAAGGTGCTCCTCGATGAAGTCCCAAAGTCGAAGGACGGCGTCCAAGTAGCACTCCTCTCCCGTTAATTCGTAAGCGTTGAGGAACCCCACCAGTCCTTCCGCCTGAGGCCACCAGTGCCGGTCCTCATCCACGGAGCCGTCACCGTACCTCTCGTAGAGGATCGACCCGTCCTCGGCTACCCCCTCCCTCCGTACGCTCCTTGCAATATGTTCGGCGGCGTCCCGAATGTCAGCCGTAAGGCGGGAGATCTGCAACACCCGGCCGGCCTCCTCCAGTAACCAGGAGGCCTCAATATCATGTCCGAACGAGACGACGTCGGACCGAACTTCCCAGTTTTCATTAAAAAAGAGCTGTAAATGGGCGCGCGGGCGGTCCAGGATGCGATCTAAGAACGTCTCCACCAACTTTACCAAGCGGTCTTGCAATCTTGCGTCCGGCCAGACTTGCAGAAGTCCCGTATAGGCCTCCAGCAAATGCAAATGGGTGTTCATCGACTTCTTCTCGTTCAAGTCACGGGGACTCAACCGAACGTCCGAGCGAACGCTTCAAAGTACCCTTCGGCGAAGGGGTCTCGACACCTTGCTTCCAACAAACGAAAGAGGTCGACTGCGATGTTCAAAGCCTCGTCGTCAGCCGTCGCCTGGAAGTACCTTGCCAAGCCGTAGACGGCAAACGCCTGAGCGTACACCTGCTTCCGATCGTTCAACGGATTTCCCCGGTAGTCGAGCATCCAGAACACTCCTCCATATTCTCGATCCAGGAAAAAATCCCTGAAGTATTGGTACGCCCGATGCGCCGTCTCCTCGCAGGCCGTATCTCCGAGTTCCTGCCACAACGCCGAAAACGTCCATAGGATTCGAGCGTTCAAAACGGCACCCTTGGGAGCCTTGGGGTCTACCGTTCCGTCGCCGCCGATCCTGCCTCGGAATCCGCCGAAATCGGGATCCGGACTGCGTTGTATCCAAAAGGGCAGGATGTTCCCCAGCAACTCCCTCCGCACCCGCTCTTGCAGGTCCATCAGTGCCGACCGGCGGTCGTCGGTTAGGCTCATGCTTCCTCTCTCATTCCTCCGGCCCGACGGGAGCCCGCATCATCCGCCGGGAGACGTCCCGTATGGTCGTCAATGTCTTTTCAATGTCTTGATCGCTGATCTGGCGATGTGCTACAAATCGGATCAAATCCGGCCCGACGGCGGAGCATAGGATTCCCTCTTCGGCCAAGCGAGTCGTAATCTCTCGAACGTCTCCGGCCACCTTAGCCACCACGATGTTGGTTTCCACAGCCTCCAGGTCGACTCCAAAGCCCGGCATTTCAGCCAATCCCTCAGCCAGCCGACGCGCCCGCCGATGGTCGTCGGCCAGACGGTCCGGCATAATCTCCAAGGCCACCAGGCCGGCGGCAGCCAAAACACCTGCTTGATGCATACCCCCGCCCAGCAGCTTCCGGACCCTCCGCGCCTCCTCGATGAATTCGGCACGCCCCACCAGCAGGGAACCGACCGGGGCGCTGAGACCTTTGCTGAGGCAAAACATGACGCTGTCACATGCACCGCTCGCCCTCGCCACGCTCACGCCTAGGCGAATCGCCGCGTTAAAGATTCGGGCTCCGTCCAGATGGACGGGGAGTCCACGCCCGTGGGCCTTTGCCACGATTTCGTCCATCGACTCCAATGACGTCACCGTGCCGCCCGCCATGTTGTGCGTATTCTCCAAAACAATAAGGCCGGTGCGGGCGCGGTAGTAGACCGGCGGGCTCAACGCCGGCTCGAGAAGGCTCCATTGCAGACGACCGCACGGGGCACTCACTACACGCGGTAGACACCCGGAAATCGCGGCCATCGCCGCCATCTCCCAGTCCACCACATGACTTCGAGCTTCGGCGATCACTTCCTCGCCGGGATTCGTATGAACGCGAATGGCGATTTGATTTCCCATGGTACCCGAGGGGACAAACAAGGCCGCCTCGCGCTCAAATAGTGCGGCTGCGTGCTCTTCCAACCGGCGTACAGTGGGATCTTCCAAGTAGACATCGTCACCCACCTCCGCCTCGGCCATGGCCCGCCTCATCTCGGGGGTCGGATGCGTCACCGTATCACTACGCAAATCGATCATCGTCGAGGGCTCCTTCGCTATTCCGACAAACGGATACCGGACAAATCCGAAACCCGTGTCCCTACCAGATCTCGGACCGCCTCCAGTGTAGGGATCGCATTCCGTGCTCCCACGGCACGACATGCCAATGCTCCGGCAGCATTGGCAAATTCCATGGTGGCCTCGAGCGTCCACCCCCGTAACACCCCGAAAAGAAACGCACCGTGAAACATGTCCCCGGCACCTGTGCTGTCTACAACGTCTACGGCAAAAGCCGGAAACTCCACCACCCGCTCCTTAACCCACACGGCGGCTCCCTGACTTCCTCGGGTGGCGACGGCAAGTCCGCGAGTCACCCCGGCTAAACAGGCCAATCCTTCCTTCCAAGGAGCACCGGGAAACGCCGTCTCGAGGAAGTGCGAACCACAGATCAGCAAGTCGGTCTCGGCCGCCAACTCGTCCCACGCTGGTACCGGCATGTCGATATCCAAAGCTACGATCAAGTCCCGGGCATGAGCCTGACGAGCCAGCTCAGCCGACGCCGCCGGCTCGTGAGCGTCCAGATGTAGGATCTTGGCATTTCGGATCCACTCCGAGCGCACCTCTTCCGGTCGCCAGCCGAGCCGGGGGTCCCGATCGTAGACGATGGTCCGTCCTCCCGTAGCCCGATCCACGATAATGACCGAAAGATGGGTCCGGGCGGCCACCACTCTGTGCAGCACCAAATCCAGGGGTTCTTCGGCCAGATCACGGGCCAGGAAAGCTCCCAGATCGTCATCGCCGATCCGACCTACGAAGACCGTCCGCAAACCGAATCGCGCACACAGCGAACACGCCGTGGCGATCTGGCCGCCGCCGGCACGGAGCAAGGGCTCCATACGGACTTTCGTGTCCCGAACCGGGTAGACGGGTACACGGCAGATTAAGTCTACCGTGCTTTCCCCAAACCCCACCACATCCACAGGTCGTTGCCGGGTTCGCTCAAGAACCGCTAGGACTTTTTGATACTTGCTCATGGCGGCGCCGAGTTTCTAGCCGGTACCGTGCTTAAGCAGTCCGGTGTCGGCAAAACTGACGTAGCGATAGGCGCCGATGATAACATGATCGATCAGCCGGATCCCCAGCACTTCTCCGGTCTTAGCCAGGCGGTTCGTAATCGTCACATCTTCACGGCTGGGAGTGGGGTCTCCGCTGGGATGATTATGAACACATAGGATCGCCGCCGCCCCTTCCCGAACCGCCGGGCGGAAGACTTCCCGGGGATGTACCAGCGAACGATCCAGAGCTCCCAGGGACACCTCAACGATCCTGAGCGGGCGGTTCTTCGAATCGAGGAGCAAGACCCAGAAGCACTCCTGCTTCAAATCCTCCGCCAGAGGACGAAAGTACTCAAATACACTGCGGCTCGAGGTGAAGGAACGTCCCGTGATCCAAAATCGACGGCGGGAACGGCGAACCAGCTCGAGCGACGCCAAAAATGCCCTCGCGGCCGTAACGGTAAATCCGGCCGTAACCAGCTCCGCTTCGCTCTTTCTTAGGAGCTCCGACGGAGGCTCGGAGGCGAAAATGCGGAGCGCCCGTTTTTCCGCCCGCTTCGCCCCCAGACCAGGCACTAGGAGCAACGACAATAGCTCGACAGGAGACAGGCCCTTCCACCCCACCTCCCGGATCCGTTCTTCCAACCTCGCCGTAGCGTCGAGTCTCTCCTTCACACGAACTAAAACGTTCGGTAACGGGAAAGTACGGATCGTATCTTCTACGGCTCAGCTGCTTCCGAGCGAGCGTTCCGTCCCCAAGACAGGTTCCCGGCTCCCCGGAGGCAACGAGGCCGGGTATTTCAATCGGGCAACTGAACCTGGCACGCAAAGCGCACCAGCGGTAAGGATTCGAACCTGGACATCACATCCTCGGGCACCGCACCGTCCGTGTTGATGACTCCCACAGCATGGCGTTTCTCGGCGTCCCTACCAAGGACAAACGACGCGATGTTAATACCCGCCTCCCCGAGGATCGTTCCCAGCTGGCCGACGACGCCGGGTCTATCCTCGTTGCGGACAAACAGCATATGCGGTCCGAGCTGGATCTCGGCAGGGATTCCATCGACAGAGACCAAGCGCTGATCTCCCTGCCTTAGCAGAGCACCCTCGACCCACTCGATGGCTCCCGGAGCCCGGAGCTGGATGCTGATTAGGTTCGCGTAGCTACGTTCCCGGCTGCTCACCGTCTCGATGACGGAAATCCCCCGCTCCGCCGCCAACTTACGCGCATTGATCTCGTTGATGTCCTCGCTAAGAATCGGCTTCAGAATTCCCTTGAGCACGTAGTTGCTCAATACCTTGTAATTCAATCGGGTCAGTTCGCCGTAGTAACGGATTCCGATTTCCTCGAAGCGCAGCCGTGCAATCGTTCCGATAAACCCGCCCAACTTCTCACCCAGTCGAATGTAAGAAGCCAGCTGTTCCAGCTCGCGGGGGCTAAGAGAAGGAAAGTTGACGGCATTGACAATGATCTCCCGCAACAAGTAGTCCGCCACTTGTACGGCGATGTCGTAACCGACCTTGGCCTGTGCCTCCCTGGTGGAAGCCGCAATGTGCGGCGTCAAAACCACGTTGGGAGTCCGTCGAAGAGCCGGACTGACATTCGGTTCCTCGGGGAAGACGTCCAGGGCCGCACCCGCCAACTTACCCGTCTCCAGAGCCTCTATCAGGGCCTCCTCGTCCACCAAAGCGCCCCGAGCGGTATTGATCAGGAATGCTCCGCTCTTCATTTTTGCCAGATTCTCACCATTGATGATCTGTCTGGTTTGATCGTTCAGGGGCAGGTGAATGCTGACAAAGTCGGAGCTCCCGAGCACCTCGTCCAGATCACACAGGCTCACTCCCAGGTCGGAGGCGTAACTCTCGGAGACGAAGGGGTCGAAAGCGAGAACCTTCATATTGAACGACTGGGATCGCCGCGCCACGATAGAACCGATTTTCCCCAGCCCGAGGATCCCCAGGGTCTTTCCGTTCAACTCCACACCGGTGAACTTTGATTTGTTCCACTCCCCCGCCACCATTGACGCGTGGGCAAAGGGAATCTTGCGAGCGACCGACAGCATCAACGCGAAGGCATGCTCGGCGGCACTAATAGAATTCCCGCCCGGCGTGTTCATGACCACAATCCCGCGGCGCGTTGCACTCTCCAGGTCAATGTTGTCGACTCCGGCTCCGGCTCTCCCGATGACTCGAAGTTCCGGAGCCGCTTCGATGAGCTCCTTCGTCACCCGGGTTTTACTCCGAACTATGAGACCCACGGCGTCGGAAAGCTCCTTCTTGAGGTCATCCGGAGACAACCCGGGGCGGTACACGACCTCCAAGCCAGGTTGCTGCCGAAGGTACTCAATCCCTTCCTCCGACATGGCGTCGCTGATGAAGACCTTCATACTGATCTCCTCCCTAGTTCTCGCCGCCAGGAGTGCTACACAGCAGACATGCGGATTACGTCCTCTCCCTCCCCATGGACGAAACCGCTCGCTAAGCCGGGGACCCAAAGGACCCGGCGCCGAGGTGATCTAGCCGGCTGTCAGAACCTGCAAAGCCGCCTGGACGCCCCGCCCGGACTCCCGCAAGGCTCCCCGGCGAACCAGCGCCAGCTCCACGGCCGCAAGCACCGTAACTACATCCAGCACGTCAAAATAACCCAAGTGCGCGATCCGAATGATCTGTCCCTTGAGCTTGCCTTGCCCTCCGGCCACTTTGACACCGAAAACCTGATCCAGGTCTTTCCGAAGATCGTCGGCCGCAATTCCTTCCGGAGGAAACGCAGCCGTTACGGCGTTTGCCGGTGAGGAAGAGAGAAGGCGAAAACCCAGGGCCCGCAAACCCTCTCGGGTCGCTTGTGCCATGAGGCCGGCCGTCCTGATGATCTCGTCCAACCCTTCGTCCAGCATGCGCTTGGTAACCTCGTTAAGCCCCACAATCAAGGATATCGCCGGCGTATACGCAGTCGATCCCACAAGCTGATTCTTTAACTCCTTCCGCAGATCGAAGTAATAGCGTCTACCCGCGGGGACGGTTTCCAATTTTCCGAGGGCCCTCGGGCTGAGAGAAAGAAAAGCCAGACCCGGAGGCATACCGAAAGCCTTCTGTGACCCACCGATCACCACGTCCAGTCCCCAGTCGTCGGGCAGAAGAGGTTGACATGCAACCGCCGTGATTGCGTCAACAACGATCAATACGTCCGGGAACTCCCGTCGAACCGCCTTCCCGACGGCTTCCAGATCGTGTGCCGTGGCAGTCGATGTCTCACATGCCTGCAGCAAAACCGAGCGTGCGTCGCCCTCGCGACGAAGAACTTGCAAAATCTCCTCGGCGGAAGCCGCCTCACCATACTCCTTCGTAAGTTCGATACACTGCAACCCGTAAGCCTTCGCGAGCTCCGCCCAGCGCTCTCCGAATTTGCCGGCAACCACCGCAATCACCTTCTCGCCCGGAGCATGGAGATTGGCAACCGCCGCTTCCATTGCACCGGTTCCCGAGCTCGACAGAAGAACAATTTCGGACTCGGTCCGGAAAATCTTCCGCAGGTTATTGCGGATCTCCAACATCACCGCTTTGAACTCCGGCGTTCGGTGATGGATCAAAGGCCGAGCCTGAGCCAGTTGGCCCTCCGGAATCAACGGAGTCGGACCAGGTGTAAACAGTCGTATCTTGCGCATGGGGCAGATGATAGCACGCCAAAATGCACCGTGAACAGAACTTTTATTCGGGGGCTCCGACTTGACGCTTGAAGCGAGGAGGCACCGACACATAACATAATATGTTGTGATGGAGCGATCGCTGCTGGTTTATTTCGTAGCTTGGCTGATCCCCGGCGCGGGCCATGCCCTCCTACGCCGCTGGGGGCGGGCGATTCTTTACTTTCTTGCCGTCTTCTCGCTCTTCTGTCTGGGACTCTACCTCGACGGCCGCCTCTTTAGTCTGCAAACCGGCTTCTTCGGTCTTCTGCGATTCGTAGCGGACGCGGCAATCGGTTTGCTCTACGTGGTGGGGAAACTGGCAGATTGGGGAGTCGGCGACGTCCGGTCTCTTTCTTACGAATATGGGAACACGTTCCTGTATACCGCCGGACTCTTGAACATGCTGATCATCCTCGACACGCACGACATCTTGAATGGGAAGCGATCGTGAACCACTTCATCAGTCTCGTTATATTTTCTTTGGCGGTGGCCGGGGTCTTCGCGTTGCTGAATCGCGAAGGCCGGAGGAACCAGTTGGTTTACTTCCTCACTTTGCTCGGCTACATGATCGGCGGATCACTACTACTCGCGTGGATTATGTACTTCCTGCCGTGGTAGGCGACGTCAGGCGACAGGCGCGAGTCCGAATCGGCTCGGGCGAAACATCCTTCTATTTCCGGAATTCCGTGTCGGCCGACGTTGCAGCGGGCAGACTTTTAGGGAAGACCTAGCCAAATGTTCACACGACTGAAGCTCGGCCGGTCTGTCAACCGTGGGAGAAGTGGTAATCGGTGTCATATCGGGAAGGGGGTAAAGCCGTGGCGAAACTGAGCACTACAGGCCGTGAACCGGGCGCAGCTTCAGGAACTCTCGGCGTCGCTGTGATCAGCGTTGCCGGGCGTTGGCTTCCGGCTACCCTTCAGGCTATAGCGATTTTTTGGTTTTCTCATCAGCCCAGCCCTCCGGGAGCGGATCTCGGTCCCGACTACATGCTGCACGGCGTCGGCTATGCGGCGCTGGCGGCCCTGCTGGTGTGGGGTGCCACCGACTGTCTGCGCCGACCCATAACACCGTCGGCGGCGGGTTGGTGCTGGCTGGCGGCGAGTCTTTATGGAGTCTTGGACGAATTTCACCAGTCGTACGTACCGGGTCGTTCGTCGACCGTCTCCGACGTTCTGGCCGACGCGGCGGGGGCCGCAGTCGCCATCCTCCTCGCGCTGGTTCTTTTTCGAAAACGATGAAAGACGGGGAATCTCCGCCGGCGGCCGGTAAAGAGTGTCTGACTCGACAATGGATCGAGATCGCCTCTAATGAGCGTCCCTTCGTCCCTCACCCTTTCATTTCCGGCGGACACCTGCAGACTCTGGCAGCCTCCCGGTGGCGCAGGCGATTTCCCTCGCCGGGCTCGATCGACTTTCTGCATCTGGAGTTCCCGGACGGTTCGGTGATCCGATGCGAATGGCGTCCGGTCGGTCGGAACCGGCCCGTCCTCGTAATACTCCACGGCATGAGTGGATCCGCCCTCTCCGACTACGTGCAGGCTTTGGCCTTCAAGGCGGCACAGAAGGGATGGAGTACCCTCCTTCCCAGCCTATATGACCGCCGTTCCGACGGGAGCCGTCCTCGGATATTTCACGCGGGTTGCAGTGACGCGGCCGCTGAGCTTGTATACCACGCCGTCCGGTTGTCCCAAGGGGCTCCGGTGTTTCTTATCGGAGTCTCCATGGGCGGGAACATCGCGCTGAAATACCTGGGAGAAGCGGCAGGCGAAGCACAGCACCACGTGGCGGCGGCCGTGATGATTTCACCTCTCGTCGACCTGTCCGCCAGTTCGCGGCGACTCAATCGTAGAAGCAATCGACTTTACCGGTGGTACTTCGTCAGGAGGTTAACCGCCGCCGTCTTGTCGGGAGCCGACCGGTCGAAGTCCTGGGTGGATGTTGAGGCCCTTCGCCACATCCGGACGATCCAAGAGTTCGATGAACTCGTAACCGCGCCGCTAAGCGGATTCCCGTCAGCCGCAACCTATTATCGCGAAGCGTCATCGGTCGACGTCCTTCACCGGATCCGTGTGCCTACGCTTATCATCCATGCCGACGACGACCCGCTGTTGCCTTATGATCCTCTACTTAGACAAGACGTCGCAAAGAACCCGTTCTTGGCCGTCTGGATTACGAACGGGGGTGGACACGTCGGATTCATCGAGAAGGAGCGTCGCGACATAGACCGAGCTTGGGCCGAAAACCGCGCGCTGGAGTTCTTGACTGCCGTCTCCTGAGACGGGATGCCGACAATGAGGGAGAGTCCTCCTACGTGCCCCTCCGCAACTACGCTTGCGCGGCGCCCAGTAAGGCGTCCGCCGCGCACGTTAGACGACACAACACCACGCCGACCTGGTCGGCTGTCCAGCCGATCCGGTCAGGTCCTTATATTTCCGGGAGGAGACCGTCTACGTACGCTTCCGGATCAAAGGGTGCCAGATCCTCAATACTTTCGCCCAACCCGATGTAGCGGATAGGAAGACCCAACTCCCTCGCCACCGCGACCAAGATGCCTCCCTTCGCCGTCCCGTCCAATTTGGTCACGATGACGCCGGTTACACCTGCGGCCTTCAGAAATTCACGGGCTTGAGCCAGTCCGTTTTGCCCCGTCGTCGCGTCCAGGATGAGAAACACCTCGTGGGGGGCACCCTCCACTTCCCGCGCCGCTATGCGCCTCATCTTCTCCAACTCTTTCATCAAGTTGGTCTTCGTATGGAGACGTCCCGCGGTGTCAACCAACACCACGTCGCAGCCACGGGAACGGGCCGAACTGATCGCGTCAAACAATACGGCGGCAGGATCGGCGCCGGGCCGCTGCCGCACCACGGGCGCCTGAACTCTCTCCGCCCAGATTTCCAGCTGCTCAATCGCAGCAGCCCGAAAGGTGTCGGCCGCCGCCAGAAGTACCTTCTCCCCTTGTCGTCCGTACAAGTGAGCCAGCTTACCGATCGTGGTCGTCTTTCCGACACCGTTCACACCCACAATGAACTCGATCCGCGGAACACCCGACGTGTGTCCCTTGGAGCCCTCGGAATCCGCACGTAGATACTGCAACAAAACTTCTCGGATCAACCGGCACGCCGCAGCGCCGGTGATTACTTTACCGGAGGCCGCCTCGCTGCGCACTCGTGCGAGCACGGCTTCCGTCGTACCGACCCCCATGTCCGAAGCAAGCAGTACTTCCTCCAGTTCCTCCAATCGACTCTCGTCGATCGTGGCCGAGGGTGAACCTGTCCACCTCGACAGCGTCTCGCTCAGGTCTTCCCGCGTGCTACGGAAGGCGTCCTTGAGGCGCTGGAAGTATCCCTTGGGTTCCTGGTAATTGAACAAACTCATGTCACATCCTTGAACCGATTGGAAATCACCGGCCCCGGAAGGCAAATAGGCTTCCGGCCTGCGCCGGATTGTTCGAACGAGTCAACTACCGCAATCCCGTGAACCGTACTCCTCAGAAGAGCCCTAGAATTGCAAACCAGAGGTTTTGAGGGCCGGTTTGCAAGGTGTCACCTATGCACCGTGTTCAAGAACGCCAGGCGCTCCTGCAAACGACGGTGTAAGTCCCGAAGCTCTTCCCGCCTGGCTTCCGCTCTCGCCACCACCTCTACCGGCGCTTTCCCCCGGAAATCCTCGTTGGCCAACTTCTTCTCGACACCCTGGAGTTCCCCGGCAACCCGATTAAGCTCCTTTTCCAAGCGCTTCTGCTCCGCCGCAACGTCGACGAACTCCTCCAATGGAACAGCAAACTCGGCAAGGGGGGTAACTCCTTGCAGCATAACCCCTTCCGTAGGCAGAACAGCGTCAACAACAAGCTTGTCTGCTTGGACGAGGCGCAGGATCCGGCGCTCTTCCGCTTGAACGAGGTCCCGCTTGGAATCGTCCACCCGCAAATAGACTGGAACCTTCACGCGCGGATCGACACCGTTTTCGGCCCGAGCGGTACGAATCGCCGTGATTAGCTCCTGCACCAACGCCATCGAGGATTCCGCCGATGAATCCTTCCATTGCTCACAGGAAATCGGATAAGCCCGGAGCATGATCGTCTCCCCTTGATGGGGAATGCGTTGCCAGATCTCCTCGGTGATGAAGGGAATGAAGGGATGCAGCAGCCGCAGCAACACGTCCAGCACATACAGGGCGATCCTCTCGGCCCTACGCCTAAGATTCGGAACTTCGCTCTGGAAATCATCCTTGATCAGCTCGAGGTACCAGTCGCAGAACTCGCCCCAGAAGAAGTGATACAGACCGTTGCTCGCTTCATGAACAAAGAACCGGTCCAGGCCTTTCCGTGTTTCTTCAATGACGGACTGGAGACGCGAGAGCATCCAACGGTGGTGAAGTTCTAGGTCGGGCTCCGCAAGGTAAGCTTCGATATCCCCCGCCTCCACCGCTTCGGACGACTGCAAGTTCATGAGCAAGAAGCGGGCCGCATTCCAAATCTTATTGCAGAAAGCGCGGTAGCCCGCCATCCGGCTGATGGAAAATGGGAGATCCGATCCCGGAACCGCCATCACCGCCAAGGTAAACCGCACCGCGTCGGTGCCATACTGCTCGATGATCTCCAACGGATCGATGACGTTACCCTTGGACTTCGACATTTTCCGGCCGTGCTCGTCCCGCACCAGTCCATTGATGAAAACCTTTCGAAAGGGAACGTCCCCTTTGAAATGAAGGCCCATCATCATCATGCGAGCCACCCAGAAAAAGATAATGTCGAAGCCGGTAACCAAAGCACTTGTCGGATAGAAGAGGTCCTGCTCCGGCGTCTCGTCGGGCCAGCCCAGCGTTGAAAAAGGCCATAGAGCCGAGCTGAACCATGTGTCGAGAACGTCACTCTCCTGGGTGAGGCGATCCCCTCCACACCGGGTACAAACGGCGGGGTCCTGGCGGGCTACGATCATTTCGCCGCAGTCACCACAATACCAAGCGGGGATCCGGTGTCCCCACCACAGCTGGCGGCTGATGCACCAATCATGGATGTTGTTCATCCAATCGAAATAGATCCGCTCGAAGTTTTCCGGCACAAATCGCGTTCGGCCTTCCTGCACCGCTTGAACCGCCGGTACCGCCAAAGGTTTCACCCGCACGAACCACTGTTTCGACACGAGCGGCTCCACCACGGTCGCGCAGCGCTGGCAGTGCCCGACATTATGCCGATGCTCCTCTATTGTCTCGAGCAGCCCCAACTCCTGCAGATCCGACACAACCCGCCGTCTCGCCTCATACCGATCGAGACCGGCATAACCGCCCGCCTCCTCCGTCATGCGCCCGTCTTCTCCGATGACTCGGATGATCGGCAGACGGTGCCGGCGCCCCGCTTCGAAATCGTTGGGGTCATGTCCGGGAGTCACTTTAACAACCCCGGTTCCGAACTCTCGTTCCACGAACGTATCGAAAATCACGGGAATCCGCCGATTCATCAGTGGCAACAGGATCTCCCGCCCGCGAAGAGACCGGTAGCGCTCGTCGGCAGGGTGCACCGCCACAGCCGTATCACCGAGCATGGTTTCCGGCCGTGTGGTCGCCACCACCACGTAGTCGTCGGACCCGAGAACCGGATACCGGATATACCAAAGTCGGCCCGTGGTCGGCTCATACTCCACCTCGAGGTCGGAAATGGCGGTCCGGCACCGGGGACACCAGTTGACCAGGTACTCGCCCCGGTAGATGAGCCCCGCTTCGTACAGCCTGACGAAGACCTCGCGTACCGCTCGGGACAACCCCTCATCCATGGTGAACCGTTTGCGGGTCCAGTCACAGGAGCTGCCGAGCCGGCGGATTTGGCTGAGAATTCGTGCCTCCGATCGCTCTTTCCACTCCCAGACGAGCCGCTCGAATTCCTCTCGCGAGAAATCGGTCCGCCGCTTTCCCTGTGCGGCCAGATTGCGCTCCACGACGTTCTGGGTGGCGATCCCGGCATGATCGGTACCCGGAACCCACAAAACGTTAAACCCTTCCATCCGCTTCCACCGTGCGAGGATATCCTGCAGGGTGATATTGAGGGCGTGCCCCATATGCAAGGAGCCGGTCACGTTGGGAGGAGGCAGAACCATCGAGAAGGGCGGCCGCGAGGAATTCAGATCAGCCGTAAAGTACCCGCTCTCCTCCCACCAGCGATACAGCCGTTCTTCGGTATCGGACGGATCATAGGTCTTGGGCAATTCCACAGCCGCACTGCTCCTTTTCCGCGGGTTCTTCCACCCGAAGTAGGGAATTATAGCTTACGGAGGAAAGCTTTCGGCCGCGGCCTAACGGCCTTCGGGCCAACGGTGTGCCAGTTCCGGTGCCAGGTCGCGCAAGGTTTCGGGTAACCGTCGCGCCAACTCCTCAGCCAATCGAGCGATCTGGTCGTCGGTCAACCGGCTCTTTCCGGCATCGGATTTCGCTTGCCAAATCCTACGCTCAGGCAACCGAAACGTTCCCCGACATTCTTCAAAGGTTAACGAGAAGAGATCGGAGTCCGTGCCTTCTTCGGTCCCCTGGATAACACCACTGCCTTCATCGGCTTGAGATCCACCCGATGTATACCGCAGTTCCTCAGATTGCTCCGCCATGCGTTCCACTAACCGAATGAACTCCGTCGTCTCGAAAGGCTTTACCAGGGTGGCGTCGGCACCGGACCACGTCACCCGCTCCGGATCCAGCGGAGAGAATGCCCCTCCGAGCAAAATCACGGAAACGCGGTTCAAGGCGGGATCCCGCTTAATACGACGGCTCAAGTCGTACCCCTCTATATGAGGCAATCCGGCGTCGGCCACCAACACGTGAAAGGGTTCCCGTTGGAGCAAGTCCCAAGCCTGGAGACCGTCGGCCACGGTTTCCACATCGAACTTCTCCCCCGCCAAAGACAGCTCGACAATTTTCCGGGTGGTGCGGCTGTCGTCTGCAAGCAGGACCCGAAACATGAACTCATCACTCCTGAGGCGAGGAACCGACCGTGCCCGGCAGCTCGGTATTCGGCAGTCCCCCTTCCGCCTGCACGCGCTGGGCTTCCGCCCGCTTCCGAGCGACTTCATAAATATCGGGGCGGCCTGTGAAAAACTCGACCACCGCCTTGACGGGATCCATAAAAGAGAACCCGTCCTCGCGGAGATTTGCCTCATGCCTGGCGGCGGCCTGTTGATCCACGGCAGGGATCTCCCGCTCCAGCAGAATCAGCTTCTCCTTAGCGTCGTTAAAGTACTGGCTGAAGGGATACTCACGAGCGATCTTTTCATAGTAGACCGTGGCCTCACTCACCCGACCGATCTCCTCCAGGGACCGGGCCAGACGATACAAGGTCACGTCCATCCGGCTGTAATCCGGATACTTGTCCAGCACCTCCTTGTACCTTCCCTCGGCCGCCAGGTATGAATTCCGGCTGAAGTAGAAGTCACCGATCTCCTGATCGCGCCGGGCCAACGTCTCCTCCACCTCGCGCAGAGCTTCACGCGCCGTCGGTGACAGCTCGCTGTCCGGATAATGCTCCAGGAATCGCCGGATTTCCATTTCCGCCTTGCGGGCGTTGGTGGGGTCCCGATCGTACGGTTTCATCAAGCGGTAGTTAATGGCGGCAACCTTCAGCTGGGCGTCGTCGGCCATTTCGTGGGTGGGATAGAAGATTAGGAAGTCCTTGTACTGGGCTTCCGCCTGCAACAGGTTCTCCGAACCTCCCTCCGCATAATAGGAATCCGCGATGGCCAGAAAAGCCGCCGGCGTATACTCACTGTCAGGATAGGTGTTGATTAGAGTCTGAAAGGCGAGGCGGGCCTTCAAGTACTGGCTCTTCTCAAGATACCTCATTCCATTTTCGAACAACTGGGTATCCGGAGCCACCGCGCTGTCTTGGAGGCCCGGGCTTTTCTGCCCACAGCCGGCAAGGAGAGGAAGTGCCAACCCCAACCCAAGCACCAACCAAGATTTGCCGGATCTTCTTCTCATATTTGAATCACTCCTTGTGGGGGCGTCCAAACCTCTTCCATGATTCCAATGAGGTCTTTATAGTTCGAGGCGGGGTCTCCCGAGCCGAAAACCGCCGTGCCTGCAACCACCCAATCGGCTCCCGCCTCCACCACCGCGGCGACGTTGCCGCGATGAATCCCACCGTCAATCTCGATAGCCACATCCAGCTTACCCGATCGAATCGACTTTCTCAATTTTCTCACTTTTCCTAGAACGTTGGGAATCAACGCCTGCCCGCCAAAGCCGGGATTCACCGACATCAGCAGAACGTAATCGCAATACGCCAAAGCTTCCTCGAGTAGGGAAACCGGGGAATGCGGGTTCAGCACGATCCCTGGCCGGGCTCCCGCTCGGCGCACGTCGTCCAGAACCTGATGAAGATGTCGGCATGCCTCATAGTGGACACTCACCAGGTCGGCTCCCGCCTCCACAAATCGTACCGCCATCTCCTCAGGATTCGAAATCATCAGATGAACGTCCATCTTGAGCGAGGTCACCTCCCGCAGACGCTTGACCACGGGGAGACCGACCGTAAGGTTCGGCACAAAATGTCCGTCCATGACGTCCACGTGAAGGGTTCCGGCTCCCGCCTCCTCTACCTTGCGAATTGCGGCCTCCAGGTTGGCGAAATCAGCCGCCAAGATTGACGGCAGCAGCTGCGGCTTCACCGTGCCACCTCCAGGTTGATCACCTGCCCGGCTTTCACAGGCTGGCCCGGACCCGGATACTGCCGCACAATCGTACCCCTTTCCCGCCCGGAAACGTTTCGGTAATAGACCCTGGTCGAGAACTCTAGTCCGTTGAGCGTCTGAAGCACGCGGTTGAGGTTTCCACCCAGGACGGAAGGCATGACAAACAGCTCGGGGGATTTCTCCACGACCAGCACGTCGACGGCATCGGTGAGAGCTTTCACATCGCCCGGGGGAGGCCACTGCCCCGCCACCTTTCCGTCACCGTCCGGAGAAGGCAAGACAGCCACCCGACCGAGACGGTATCCGGCTTGTTGCAGCAACAGCCGCGCCGCACGCAGCGTAACCCCTTCCACTTCAGGCACGGGACGGGTTCTGCGTCCCAGCGAGACGACCACCCGTACCGTCCCCCCGCGGCGGATCGGGATATCGGCTCCCGGGCTCTGAACGATGATGTCACCCTCGGGAACGGCGGCGTCATAGCGCCGCCCCACCACCGCCAATTGCAGCTCTGACTGCATCAGCTTCAGCCGAGCGGTCTCCACTTTCATCCCCACCACAGGGGGCGTCGGCACCTCATTAATCCTGACGGCCAAGCGCATCCCCACCAACAGGCTGGCCAGGAACACGCCGGCCAGCAAAGCGATCATGATGCTCAACTTCCCGAAGGTTGTCAGGCGGTGAGAGAAAACCAACCTCTTGCGTCGTCCAGACATTTCAGTGCAGTCTAATTATTCACCATATCATAACCCTAAGCCTTCACAGGAACGGAAAGAATCCCCGTCGTTTACGGAAGCACAACCCGAGATCCGTGTCATGAGGTCCAGGGTTTGGATCCACTTGAAGCCGACCCGGCGGATTCAGGGACACACGGCTCCGCCACGCATTCGGCGGAGTCCCCGTCAGCGCCGCGCGATGCAGGCGGCAAAGAAACCGTCACCCCACCCCGGCTCGGGAAAAGTTCGCCGATAGCCCCCCTTTAGAACAGCGTCACCCTGCTCACCCAAAAGAAACTCCACCACGTCCTCGTTCTCCTCCGGTTCCGTGGAACAGGTCGAGTAGAGTAGTTCTCCACCCACGGGCAGACCGACAAATACCTGCCGAAGGATTCTCCGCTGGCGCTCCCGCCAGCCGTGAAGGTCCGACTCCCGCACCGTCCAACGCACATCAGGATTTGAACGCAAAGTGCCAAGCCCCGAGCAAGGAACGTCCACCAAGGCGAAATCATACCCTCTGACCGGGACGGAGTGGGCCGCATCGAGACGCACAAAATCGAGACCGGGGACCGCCAGTCTTTTCGCCAAGTCCTTCATGCCTTCCAGGCGTCTCCAATCGGTGTCCCCGCAAATCAACCTCGCATTTTCGGCCAGACGGGATCGCAGGATGAAACTCTTTCCCCCGGGAGCCGCGCACGCGTCCAGGACCATCCGCCGATCTGCGACGTCCGCCAGGTGAGCCACCCACTGACTGCCGTAATTTACGAATAGGCAGTGGCCTTCGAGATAGAGAGGATGACGCACAAACCCCGCCGCCTCGACCCACAGGCAATCCGGCCAAGCAAGCCGCTGGTAGTGAATCCTTTGCTCACGCAATTGCCGCAGGAAAGCTTCCGAGCCACCCCGAAACGGGTTGAGCCACACCACGGAAGGGGGGCGCTCATTGTTGGCGGCCAAAAGTCTCCGGGTCGCGTCCCATCCGTACCGCTTGAGCAAGCGCCGGACGTACCACTCCGGATGACTATATGCAATCGCCAAATCGGCGGGACCGTGCAGTGTGGGAAGCGGCTTGCCACCGCGCACGTAGTGACGCAGAACGGCGTTAACAAACGAACCGGCGAATCTTCGACCCACGCGCCGGCACAGCTCCACTCCGCTATCCACCGCGGCGTAGTCGGGAACTCTCAGAAAATCAATCTGATAAGCCGAAAGGCGTAGGATCCAAAGAATCGCCTCTTCCACTTGATCGAGGGGACGATCCACCACCCGGCTCAGTCGGTAGTCCAGCAACCGAAGATTACGTAGAACACCGTCCACCAACTCGCGGCACAGAGCTTGGTCAGGAAGTGAGAGTTCCTCCAGCCTCCGGCGGAAGAACCTATGGTTCAGTGGTCGTCCCGTACGGAAGCGCTGCTGCAAGATCCAGCATGCCGTCAGCCGGGGATCAGTCTCCCTCGGTCCTCTTCCACTTCCCTGGGCCGATCCCCTCCGGCCCGCCGGTTTCATGCGAATCGCTCTCCAGTTTCCAAGCGGACCCCATTTGCGAATTCGACCCCCGAGACCCGCTTCCGGCCGGGGAGCTGAAGTTCGGTCAGCGTCAGGACGCCGTCACCGCACGCCACCATAACGCCTTCCCGATTGATACCGACTACCTCGCCAGGCCTCCCCGAGGAGATTGCCCGCTGCTCCGCACCCGGCGGAACACTTCGCCACAGCTTCACTTCTTGCTCCCGAAAACAGGCAAACGCCCCGGGACGGGGGTTCATCGCCCGGATGAGGTTGTGAACCGCCCAGGCTCCGAGGGACCAGTCAACTCGCGCCGCCTCTTTCGGGAGCCGGGGAGCGTACGTCGCCCCGGCGTGATCTTGTGGGACGGGCTGCAGCTCGCCGGATACGTATCTCCGGAGCGTGACAACCAGCAATCTCGCACCTTCTCTTGCCAACAGTTCTTCCAGCTCACCGGCCGTTGCATCCGGGGGGACAGGAACTTCCCGCCTGGCCAGAATGTCTCCGGTGTCCATCCCTTCATCGATCCTCATAATCGTCACCCCGGTTATGGAGTCTCCGTTCAGCAATGCATGAACCACGGGCGCGGCGCCCCGATAGGCAGGCAGTAACGAAGCATGAACGTTGAGGGTTCCCCAAGGGGGTGCGGCAAAGAACTCCTTCGGGAGGATCTGCCCGAAAGCGACCACCACACCCACATCGGGCGCCGTCGAACGAATCAGTTCCAGCGCCTCGGGATTGGCCCTGATGCTCTCGAACTGGCGGACAGGAAGCCCCATGCGCTGGGCAGTCTCCTTTACCGGAGGAGGCGTCAAACGACGGCCCCGGCCGGCCGGCCGGTCAGGTTGGGTGATCACGGCTACGACTTCTATTTCCGGATCGGCTGCCAGTGCTTCCAGGCTGGGCACCGCAAAGGCAGGGGTCCCCAAGAACAGAACCCTCATCACCACTCTCCGCTGCGCATCAACTTTCGGATCTTGCGCTTGAGAACCTCCCGCTGTAGCGGGGAGAGGCGGTCGATAAACAACGTGCCGTCCAGATGGTCGATCTCATGGTGGAGAATGCGCGCCAGCAGCTCCGTGCCCTCCACCTCAAGAGGTTCTCCTTCCAACGTTTGCGCTTTCACCCTGATATGAAACGGGCGCTCTACGACGGAGGTCAACCCGGGAATGCTTAAGCATCCTTCCTCTCCCCTTTGCTTCCCTTCCTCCCAAAGAACCTCCGGGTTCACCAATATGAGCGGCTGAGCCGACTCCTCACCCACCTTCGGATCCACCACGATCAATCGCACCAATTCTCCGACTTGCGGGGCTGCCAAGCCGACCCCGGGAGCAGCATACATTGTTTCGACCATGCTCTCGGCCAGTTTATGAAGGTACCCGTCGAACGAGCTGATCGGTTCACAGCGTCGTTTCAATATGGAGTCCGGATACTTGACAATCGGTAGAATCATCTTGCGCTATCCCTATAATACGACGTGACCACGCCCGCCGGTGCTCGACTGGATGCTCCGCTGAACCCCGGCTGGTCGTCGCTTTCGCCACTTAAGGACGCCGCGCACCGCGGTTCCGTTTCGTTTCTCAAAATCCGACACGGGGAATCATTCCCCTTTTGATAGAATCACGAGGTGTTTCGCAAACCGAAACACCGGCATTATGAACTTCCTCTACCGCAGTCTTTATGAGATTCAAGAGTTCACACTGCTTAGTGTTCAAGCGGTTGCGAATCTTTTTCGGCGCCCCCGCTACTTCCAGGACACTTGGCAGCAAATGGATGCTGTGGGGGTTGCTTCTACTGTCATCATTGTGCTGACCGGCTTTTTCACCGGGGGCGTCCTGGCTCTTCAAACTTCGAAGACGCTTCGCGCCTTCGGTGCCGTGAATGTTACCGGACAACTGGTAGCTTTGTCGCTGCTTCGGGAGCTTGGTCCGGTCTTGACCGCTCTGATGGTTGCCGGACGTGTTGGCTCAGGCATCGCCTCTGAATTGGGCTCGATGGTGGTAACCGAGCAAGTCGACGCCATGCGGGCCTTAGGCACCGATCCGGTAAAGAAACTGGTGACTCCGAGGATGATCGCCTGCACGACGATGGTTCCTCTCTTGACGGTGGTAGCGGACCTGTTTGGTCTGATCGGAGGCTGGCTGGTAGCTCTTTTCACCCTCCGTCTAAACACCCACCTGTATTGGAGCAGTGCGATGCGGTCACTTGATTACATGGATCTGGTCGAAGGCTTGACGAAGCCGTTTGCCTTCGGATTTATCGTAGGGATGATCGGCTCCTATTTCGGCTTGCGCACGACCGGAGGCACTCGGGGCGTCGGGCGCTCAACCACCCAAGCGGTGGTCTTCGCTTCCGTTCTTGTCATCATTACGGACTTCTTCCTGAGTAAGATCATCCTGGAGTTACGCCCTTGAGCATCGTGACGCTGGAGTCGATCTGGAAGCGCTTCGGCGACCGGATCGTGCTCCGAGGATTCGACATGGTAGTCGAGCAAGGTGAAATGAAGATTATTCTGGGGGGCAGCGGATCCGGCAAGAGCACAATTTTGAAGATCGTACTCGGCCTGGTGCGGCCTGACCGTGGGCGGGTGATCGTGTTTGGGAACGACATTTCAGATTGGGATGATGCTCGCTTGACGCAGATCCGCCGACGCATAGGTATGGTCTTCCAGGCCGGTGCCCTTTTCGACTCACTCAGCGTGGGAGAGAACGTAGCCTACCGACTCCGTGAGCAAAACCGGCTGCCGGAGGAGGAAATCCAGTCTACCGTTCGACAACTGCTGAGCTTTGTGGGATTGGAGCACACCGTCGACAAGATGCCCGATGAGTTGTCCGGGGGTATGCGCCGAAGGGTTGCGATCGCCCGCGCCTTAGCGGGCGACCCGGAGCTTATGCTGTACGATGAGCCCACCGCCGGCCTCGATCCGATTACCAGTCGCACAATTTGCGAGCTCCTCATAAGTCTTCGGGACTTGCGAGGAGTGACCTCGATCCTGGTGACTCATGATCTCCAGGTCGCTCGGACTTTGGCGGAGGAAAAGGCTCGATTGACCGAAAACGGCACCGTCGAGTTTCTGGCGAAGGAGGAAGAGAAGACACATACCAATGTTTTGCTGCTTCGCGACGGCCGGGTTTTTCTGGAAGGATCGCTGGAAGACTTATTTCGGTCCGATGACCCCTACGTCCGGGAATTTGTGGAGTAAAGAGCATAGCCATGGCCAAGCAACAGTTTTCCATTACGGAACTTAAGGTTGGCATTTTTGTCGTCGTCGTCTGCTTTATCGCAGCCGTCGCGATCTTTACCATCGGCTCCCAAGTCGGCATGTTTGAAGAGCAGTTCGTGGCGGTTACCTACTTGCCTAATGTTTCCGGCTTGAAACCCGGCGATTTGGTGCTTCTGGGAGGTGTTGAAGTCGGCAATGTGACGGCGGTCCGGCTTACCTCACCCGAGGACATTCCTCCGACAGAGGAAAATATCGCTACACTTCGAAGGATTTCAGAGTTGACGGACGAGCTCAATCGCGTAGAGAGCCAGCTTCAACAGACCCAGACAGAGGTCCAACAGCTTCTGGGCCGGCTCCAAGAGAAGGAGAGGACTCTGGGACCTTCCCACCCGGAGGTCTCCGCCTTGCGCCGACAGCACCAAGACGCTGAAAGAAAGGTACGGGGTTTGGAAGAGCGCCGTGAGCAACTTCGCGAGGATGTTGAGAGGGAGCGCACCAGACTGCAGAATGTGGCCGTCGAGATGAGCATAAAGAGTGACTACCGGGACTGGATTCGGGCGGACAGCCGGATCTCCCTGGGCTCTATCGGACTTCTTGGGGACAAGGCCGTTGAAATTTCCTTGGGGCGGAGCGACGAGCCGGCGAAGACCATCTACAGGGAAAGAGACACTTGGCTTGGGAAGGAGAAATACGAAGTTGTTCTCGTGACAGGTTCACAGCAGTCTTCCTTTGCCGAATTGATTACCGGAGCAAACGATATCCTGTCCAACATTGAGACCCTCTCC
>Ga0208198_1001110_pt1 | contig 25381 bp, 28 predicted proteins | sample AD_JPNTR2_MetaG_FD_184446 | JGI IMG/M metagenome (GOLD analysis project Ga0208198, IMG submission 184446) | Active sludge microbial communities of municipal wastewater-treating anaerobic digesters from Japan - AD_JPNTR2_MetaG (SPAdes) (version 2) | ecosystem: Engineered > Bioreactor > Anaerobic...
AAGAACGGCGGAAACAGGGGCTCTTCTCCAATACGCTTCCGGGATGAAAAAAGATAGGTTTATGGACTCAAGTGTACACTTTTATTCCGCCCAAATCTGTACACTTTTACACCGCCGTTGACACTGGAAAACCGTGCTATAGGGAGAAGCCTGGAACCGGGGAGACGATCTCTCCCCCACCGTGTCTGTCGATGGAGAATCGCCATCCCTGCCTTCTGCATATCCTGGTAAACGTCTGCCATCGAACACTACTCCCGCCACCCGATCGCTCTCGCGGACACACCTCCCACCTCTGAAAAATCTTTCTCGACTCAAACATTGCGCATCCGTTAACACCACCCAGCCTCGCAAAATGTTTGCAGTCTATTTTAGCCCCGGGGGGCAAAGGCCCGTTTCAGGGCAAAAACGTCACTTAGAAACAAAGAGATGCGGCGAAAGAGGGCAGGTTTGTGTTGTGGTTGGTGAACCAGCCCTTTTTGCAAAGGTGTGAGAAGGGAGTGTGTGGAAAAAGATGTGGGTCAATGATCTGAGGGTCAATGATCTTATCCAAGTTCGTCCCAGCGTTTTCTTTTCCGGAGCAGCACAACACCCACAACGATAAGAACTACAGCAGCCCCGATCCCGATGAAGAGGAGGAGGTTGCCGCTGAGGCTGAACCCCTCACCGATCTTCTCCCGGAGCGCGGTTGCGTCTGCCAGTGCCTCGTTTGCCTTGTTCAGGCCGTCCGTAGCCTTTGAGCGCGCCATTGCGTAGTTGCCGGCGTTCAGGTAGTCCTGTGCCTGGGTGTAGAACTGGACGGCGCTCTCGCGCTTGGTCATGATGGCAACAACCTGCGGGTCGCTCCCCATGGACCTGTTCTCGACAAAGTAGTTTATCATCCCGTCAAGCGACTCGATTGCCGCACCGGTATCGGCAACCGCCTTCTCCGCCCATGCTTTGTCCAGGAGTTTGATCGCTTCATCGATATTCGACTTCGCGGTGTCGATGTAAGATTTTGCCTGTGCCGGCCCTGCAGAGGCGGCGCTGGTGAGCGCACTGCTTGCAGCATTATACTTTGCCTGGACCGCAGATATGTCCACGCCCTCTGCCGCCCTTGCATCCATATCGGTCTTCAGGTCTTTGAGGCGCTGCTGCTGGGCGGCAAGCGCACCCTCGATATCGGCAGCGCTCACGACGTCGCGTGTCACCGAATGGGAGTCTTTCACATCACTGCCGCGCAGGTGCTCGATCTTGATTATCAGAACCTGCCCGGTCGTGCTCGAGGGGACGGTGCCGCGCAACTGTAGATCAAGTTCGGTGTCGCCCTCACCGTACGATATCTCAAACTCCGTCAGAACGGGATAGTAACCGGTTTTTTTGGTGGTGTAGACGGCAATCCCATCGCGATAGACGGTGATGTCCCAGGAGGGGTTCTGCAGCCCCGTGCTCAACTCGAACGTCTCATCGCTCAGGTCGTCCGTGGTGGCCATATCATAGGTGAGCACGTAGCGTGCGGTCACCTGCTGCCCCGGCTCGAGTGGGCCGGTGGCAGGGTTGATGGTCTCGGTTTTAATGTTAAACGCCGATGCCCCCTGCACGGCACAGAGGAGTGCCACCAGCAGGATAAACCACCTTACGATGCTTGCCTTCTCCATAAAGTCTCCCTCTCACTCGAACAATGGCTCAATTCCGTCGTCGAACATGGTCGTACGCTTCTCCTTTGATTTAAGGACTTCTTCCTTTGTGGACTTTGCGGTCTCAAGGAGTTCGGTAATCCGGGGAGCGTTGCCGATCGTCGCGAGGACCACCACTGCCGCGATGTAGTCGCTCAGCACAGGGTAATCCCCGCCACGCACCTCAACGCCGGCGATGTTCTCCTCAACCCAGCTCTTTGACTTCTCCACGCCCTTGCGGTCCATCTCCTCTGGCGGGCCGGCGAGAAGGACAAGAGCCCGTTCAGCCGTCGAGTAGTCGCAGGGCAGGGTCAGGCGCCCGAGCATCGCCCGCCTGACAAGAGCGATGATCTTTGCTGACTTGTCCTCACCTGTCAGCACCTGCTCGGTCTTATCCTTATTGCTGCGCATCAGGCCGGAGAAGAGACTCTTCTTCTGCTGTTTTGTGCGCGGACTGACTTTCTCGCTGATGGCGTAACCGACAGAACTGATGCCGCCGCCCCGAAGGGTATTGATGATCTCGCTTGAATCCACAACCATCTCACCGACACCTGCTTTGCCGACCTCACCCGCCCGGAAGAGCACGCCGAACCGCCGGACAATCTCGTCATTCAGTCTTGAATAGGCGTCCTTGACACTCTCGCCCTCATTTTTCCAGGCGCTGTTATCGAAGATGAATGTATTGTCCACTTCGTTCACCAGGGTGCTCAGGGAACGGGCAGCGTTATACGAGTAGAGTCGGCCTTCTTCGGGGGCGGGCAGGATGCCGATCGCGTAGACCGGTTCCCGGTATATGCGCTTTAAGTGGCGGGCAAGGACAGGCGAACCACCCGAGCCGGTTCCGCCGCCAAGACCGGCTACAATGACGAAGGCGTCGATATCGTGGGTGCCGCGTGAATCGATGGCATTGATAATGGAATCGATCTCATCGGCAGTCACCCGCGCGCCGGTCACGTTATCGGTGCCGACACCGTGGCCTTTCACCACCGTCTGGCCGATAAGCAGCCGGTCCTTGAGCTCGATATGCTTGAGCCCCATCAGGTCGGTTCGTGCTGTGTTTACTGCGATGCCCCTGAAACTCTGGGTCTGAGAGCGTTTGTCCTGTTCGATGAACATATCGACGACCTTGCCCCCGGCCTGGCCGAATCCTATGAAGAAGACCCTCATCTAGTTTCACACCCTTATATTGACTGATTAAATATATCCATGCTTATGTATAAAGACCATGCATACAGAGTTAGAAGTTTTTATCAAAAACTACTCTTATACCTTTCATGTACAGGGGTGATCAATGAAGATCTGCGTTGTGGGGGGAGGTTTATCCGGTCTGGTCTCGACACTTGAACTAATCGGGGAACATGAGGTAGATCTCTTCGAGAGAAGGCCTGTTCCGGGAGGATGCCTTGGATCCTACCGGATCGGCAACTACTGGATCGAGGAGTATTACCACCATTGTTTTGCCGGAGATTCTGCGCTGCTTGCACTCTTCAAGAATCTCGGGGTTATCGACCGACTGGTATGGCTCAAAGGGACCACCGGTTACTACGTCGACGGGGTAGTCCACCACCTAACCACCCCGACCGAGATCCTGCGCTACCCCCACCTCACGCTCATCGAAAAGGTTCGCCTGGGGCTGCTGACACTGCGCTCCCGCCGGTTTGACGTGGCAGCGCTCGACGAGGTCACCGCGAGGGACTTTATCCTTGACAACCTGGGGCCAGGGCTCTATGCCTCGTTTTTTGAACCGCTCCTGAAGAGCAAGTTCGGAGACCGGGCGGGGGAGGTCTCAGCGGCATGGCTGATATCCCGCATCGCCATCAGATCCGACCGGGGTGTCGGAGGGGAGCGGCTTGGTTATCTGGAGGGAGGTTTCCAGCACTTCATTGCGCGGCTCGAGGAGGAGGCGGCTCGACAGGGTGCATCGATAATGTCCGGGACGCCTGTTGATGAGATCCGGCGGAATGGCGAAGCCTGGCTCGTAAACGGTGAATCTTACGACGCTGTTGTATCGACCCTCCCTCCCCAGGTGACCGCAACTCTTGCCGGTCTGGATATTGCCCCGGTCCCCTACCAGGGTGCCGCCTGCATGACCCTGGCGCTCGACCGTGACGTTACCGATGGGATATACTGGCTGAACATGAAGGACAAGGCCCCATACGGTGCGGTTGTCTCGCACACCAACTTTGCCCCCCTTGAGTGGTACGGCGAGCAGATCGTTTACCTTGCGTCCTACTTCACAGACCAACTCCCGGAAGGCTTTGAGAAGAAGATGCTCCTCGATTTCTGCAGGCGTTTCTCCGTTGACGAGGCTGAGGTGCACTGGCACCGCCTGGCAGTCGACCCATACGCAGGACCCGTTTACACGACCGGCCTTCGGAAGCGGCTTCCGGACTACGAGGAGCACGGTCTCTTCATGGCCGGGATGTTCAGCCCGCCGAACTACCCGGAGCGGAGCATGAATGGTTCGGTCATCGCCGGGCGGGAAGTGGCAAGAAGGGTTCTTGAGAGGTTTGCGGATGGCTGAGATCGAGGTGAGTGCTGTCCTGCCGGTCTACAACGATCTTGCGGCGCTCCGAATCGCCATACCGCGGTCGCTTGAGACGCTCGAAGAGATCGCGCCAGGCAGGTTCGAACTGATCGTCGCCGAGGACGGGAGCACCGATGGGAGCGCGGATTTTGTCAGGGAGTATGAAGCCCGGGACCCGCGGGTCAGACTGCTCCATGCCGATGAGAGACTTGGACGGGGCCGTGCTCTCAACCGGGCGTTTGCCGCGGCGAGAGGATCGATCGTCTGTTACTACGACGTAGATCTCGCAACCGATATGCAGCACCTCGCTGAACTTATAGGCTCCGTCCGGGAGGGCTATGATATAGCAACAGGCTCCCGCCTCCTTCCCGGGAGCACCATCACCCGGAGCGGCGGCCGCGAGATCGCAAGCAGGGGCTACAACATGCTTGTGCGCCTGATCCTCCGGAGCAGACTCCATGACCACCAGTGCGGGTTCAAGGCGTTCCGGCGCGGCCGCCTGCTCTCTCTGCTCCCATCTGTCACGGCGGATCACTGGTTCTGGGACACGGAGGTGCTGGTTCGGGCTCAGAGGAAGGATTACCGGATACGGGAGCTCCCTGTGCGGTGGCGGCAGGGCGAGGGGACAACCGTTCGCGCGAAAGATGTCGTTGAGATGGGATCGGCAATTGTGCATCTCTGGTGGCGGCTTCATGTTGAAAAAAATTAGCGCCATCGTCATATCCACCCTGATCGCGGCAGGGATCATCGGGTATATGTTATACCGCGTGTGGGACGACCTCATGCTGACGCTCGAGCATGCGGTTCTGCCGTTCCTGGTTGTGGCTGTCGGGATCTGCATCGTTGCCTGGATACTCCGTGGTTTCCGATACAGGTTCATCCTCCATGGACTCGGTGTCGAAAAGGGTGTCTGGTTCTCGACAGCCTGCATCCTTGTATCCCAGACGGCGAACCTCATCGTCCCGGCGCGTCTCGGCGACCTTGTGCGGCTGCTCATCCTCAAACACGAGGATGATGCCACCTACTCCGAGGGGTTCTCCTCCCTTGTCGTCGAGCGGGTCTTCGATGTCATGATGGTCGCGGTGCTCGGTGTCGTTGCGCTCCTGCTTGTTCTCACAGTTCTTGATGTCCCCGACTGGTTCATCATCGCCATTGCGCTGCCTCTCGGTGCAGGCTGCATCTTCTTCGCTGTTATCCTCAGTTCGGGCAGGATGAACTCCGAGAACCGGATCCTCATCGCCATCCAGCAGATGCTCGACGAGGTGAGACGGGCCTCCCTTCATTCCCGTGCACTCGCGGCGCTCAGTCTCTCATCGATTTTTATATGGGTCGTCGACGTGCTGGTCTGCTACGCGGTAGTCCTGATGTTTCAGGAGTCGATGCCGTTTGCTGTGGTCATCCTTGCGATCGTAATCGGCAACCTTGTAAAAGCGGTGCCTCTCACGCCGGGCGGCGTTGGGACATATGAGGTTGCGGTCGCACTCACCTTCGGGCTGGCAGGGATGGCGGCGGCCACGGCGACTCTGATCGCGGTCATAGATCACCTGATAAAAAACCTGGTCACGCTCGTCGGTGGTGTCGGTTCGATATACTACTTCGGCGACTGGTCGGTCGAACTCCTCAAGAAGGCTCTCAAAAGAGAGATCGAGATGGAGGATACGTTTGGCGGGTGAGTTTCTCGTCCCCGTTCTGATCTGGCTTGCGATCATCAAGGTGCTCCAGTTATCCATCTGGCCGGCGCTCGACCGCACCCTTGGCCGCCTCGCTCCGGCCGCCGCCTACCCGGCATCCGTCCTTCTCTTCACACTCGTCTCCTGGTATTGCGCTCTTTCCGGTGTCCCGGTCACGCTTGCCCTAATCCCCTTTGCTGCAGCGATGATCTATGCCGGTTCAGGCAGATTCTACACAAAGGAACGATTGTATTCGTCGTTCAAATGGGATATCGCCTTCCTGATCCCCTTCCTCTTCATGCTCGAGGTGCGCTGGATCAACCCGGCCATCTCCTCCGGCGAGAAGTTTATGGACCACGCCATCCTGGCCTCGATCATGCGCCAGCCAATCGTCCCGCCGCTTGATCCCTGGTATGCCGGGGGGAGGCTCGACGTCTACTACTACATGGGTTACTGGATGAACGGGGCGCTCGGGCTTGTGTCCGGTGCGCCATCTACAGTGGCGTTCAACCTTGCCCTGCCGACGGTGCTTGGCCTCTCTGTCGTCTCGCTCTACGCTCTCGGCCACCTCATCCTCGACCGCCACCGGTGGCTCCCGGTGCTTGCGCTCTTCATCCCGAACCCCTCCGTAATCTATCACATCCTGATCGGAGACTCCTGGTTTGACGTTCTCTGGGGCAGCACCAGGACGATTGAGAACACCATCAACGAGTATCCGCTCTTCTCCATGCTCTGGGGCGACGTTCATCCTCATGTCATGAGTTTCTTCAACCAGGGGTTCCTGCTCTTTCTACTGGTTTTTGCCTATCTCCGGTGGGGTGATCTCTCTATGAAGGGAAGGGGTCTCCTCTGCGGGCTTACCGCCCTCTCCCTCGGGTCAATGCCTGCTTTCAACTCCTGGGACGTCCTGGTCTACGCCCCGGTCACGCTTCTCTTCGGTCTCATGGTCTGGCGCCGCTACGGGAAGTTCGGGCGAGACGAGAGGAGGTCGTGGATGATCTTCGGTGCGGTGCCGCCGCTTGCCGTCCTCGCATACCTCCCCTTCTACCTCCACCTCAATACCCCTGGCATCGGGGGAGTCGGAATCGTCCCTGAACCCTCTGCACCTCTTGAGTTCCTCCTGGTTCACGGGTTCTTCCTGGCTATCCTCACCGCTTACTGCGCTTCAGATATCAGAAAGCGCCCCTACCTGCTGCTTATCGCGATGGTGCCTGCGCTTGCCGGATACCCGGCCGCGGCCATCGCCGCCATACCGCTGATCTACCTGATCGCCCGCCGCCGGTTCTCGGTCATCGATACGCTTGCTATCCTCGGGCTCCTGATCATCATCGGCACGGAATTCGTCTACCTGGTGGACAAGATGGGCGGGGTCTACTGTCGTATGAACACTGTCTTCAAGTTCTACCTTCCCGCCTGGTTCATGATGGCGACAGCGAGCCTTGCCATAATCGGGGAGTGGAGCCAGCGGTTCGGGATCGACCGCCGGATACCTCCCCGCCTCGGGAAAGCCCTTCCGGCCCTGGCTATCATTCTCTTCCTGGTTGCACCCTTCGCGATCGGTGTTGACTTCGGTTCCGGGAGCCGCACGCTCGACGGGGCGGCATACCTTGCAGTCTCACACCCCGGCGATGCGGCGGCGATCGCCTTTCTTCGGGAGTTTCCCGGTGATCAGATCCTCGTCGAGGCAGAGGGCGGCGACTACACCTACTACTCCCGTGTGTCAACATTCACCGGGATCCCGACCATCATCGGGATGCCCTCTCACGAGTACATGTGGCGGGGAGATTACGGGCCGATAAGCGAGCGGGTCGCTGATGTGAGGACGATCTACGAGCAGCCAGGTCGCACAATCGACCTTGCGCGCACCTACAACGCCACACTCCTCTACGTGGGTGATCCGGAGCGCGAACGCTACAACGTCTCTCTCCCCATCGGGGCACTTAAGGTCATCTACGATGCGGATGGAGTTCAGATCTATCGGATCCCCCTGTGAACCACCGATGAACGTGTCCCTTTGAACCGGGCGCGGGGATGGTGGTGGGGTCGCAGTGTTCTCCATTCTGCGGCTGAGTGACAAACCTTTATCACTCCTCTTATTGACATAATAGAGCACATTCGATCAGCTACGCTACTGATGAATGATGATGGAGCAGCAGAGGGGCTGCCCCTGAAAGAGGTGAGTTATGGCAACGACTTATGTAAAATTCGAGGTTCCGGAAGAGATCCAGAACAAGGCCCTTGAGGCCCTTGAGATTGCAAGGGATACCGGGAAGGTGAAAAAAGGGTCCAACGAGACGACAAAAGCCATCGAACGGAACATTGCACAACTGGTTCTTATCGGTTCTGATGTTGAGCCGCAGGAGATTGTGATGCATCTTCCGCCGCTCTGCGATGAGAAGCGGATTCCGTACGTCTACATCTCGAAGCAGAACCACATTGGCTCCGCAAGCGGTCTGGAGGTAGGCTCGGCAGCCGCGGCAATCGTCAAAGCTGGCAAGGCAAAAGACCTGGTCGATGAGATCTCAAAGCAGATTGCTGCACTGAGAGCGTGAGGGGTAAACCATGGCAGACGACGGAACGCCCGCAGAAGTCATCGAGATCATCGGCATAACCGGGATGCACGGCGAAGCCAGGCAGGTGAAGTGCCGTGTTCTTGACGGCCCAAACAAAGGGCGGATCATCACCCGCAACACGGTTGGCCCGATCAGAGAGGGAGACATACTCTCACTGCTTGAGACGGAGCGTGAGGCAAAGAAACTCTCGAGGCGGTAACCATGGTCGAGAAGTACGTCTGCAGTTTCTGTGGAGAGGTTCTGGAGCCCGGCACCGGCAAGATGTTTGTGCGCAGGGATGGGACCATCTACTACTTCTGCAGCAGCAAGTGCCAGAATAACTACAGGCTCGGTCGGGTGCCGCGTCGCGTCGAGTGGACCGCAGCCGGAAGGAAGGCTCGCGGTAAAGAGTGATCTCCCATGGAGCGCACATTCGTGATGGTCAAGCCCGATGGCGTCCAGCGCGGACTCATCGGGGAGATCGTCTCCAGGTTCGAGGCGAAGGGGCTCAAGCTCCTAGCGGCGAGACTTGAGGCTCTCCCCGAAGACCGGGTTGTCGAGCAGTACCGTGAACACATGGAGAAGCCATTCTTTCCCGGTCTAGCGGCCTACATCATGAGCGGACCCTGTTTCCTGATGGCCTGGGAAGGAAAGGATGCGGTCGCGGTTGTCCGCAGGATGGTTGGCGCCACCAATCCCGCCGAAGCAGCGCCCGGATCAATCCGCGGTGATTTAGGGCTTGATATCGGCCGGAACGTTATCCACGCGTCCGACTCCCACGAGAGCGCTGCGCGGGAACTCGGGATCCACTTCGCTCCGGGGGAACTGGTTGATTACTCCCGGATCGATGAACCGATAATCTACGAGTGAATGAGGTGCCGCCGGATACCGGTGGCAGAACATATTTTTGGAATCACGATACTGTCTGGAAGGTGTGGGTGGGCGCCTCAAGTCGTGCGCGGTGACGATCGAACCAGTTCATTGGTGCTCCCGAACCGCTCGCGTCGATCGTCCTTCGCCGAGAACCCAGCGGCCTGTGGGTGCGGGAATTCTGTGGCAATTGCTCCCCTGGAAGCCGTTTTCGGTTACGTGGACCAAATTTCTGCGGGTCAAAGCGGAACTGAAGAAGAGCACCCCTTTTCCCCCTTCCCCCGCGCAAAAACCCCCGGAAAAATCCTTTACTATGGCAGGGTTTCAGGGAAACGGATCGACTATCCCTTCAACAAACCACAAGTGCTAATATCGGCCTTATTGCATACCTGATGACTGCAGATGGCAGATCTCCTGAGTTTCATCCTGCTGAGCCTCTCCTCGATCATCATCGTAGTGAACCCGCTTGCAGCCACCCTGATCTTCGTCTCCCTCACCGGGACAATGGATCAGGCCGCAAAACTCAAGATCGCGCGAGAGGCAAGCCAGTTCGCTCTGGCTGTTCTGCTTATATTCACCTTTGGAGGCGGCTGGATACTCCAGATCTTCGGTATATCCATCGAGGCTTTCCGCATAGCAGGCGGCGTCCTTCTATTTGGTATAGGTATGGACATGGTCTATGCAAAGACATCCCGGACAAAGATGACCGCAACCGAGAAGTATGAAGGGCAGGATACAGATGACATTGCCATCATGCCGCTTGCAATCCCGATGATTGCCGGGCCCGGGGCGATCACCTCTGTCATCGTGCTGATGAACGAGGCGATGCCGATGGGATTAGCCGCAATTGCTATGGTGCCGCTCGCGGTTATTGTAGCCATCGGGATCACCTACTACATGATGAAGAACGCCGATGTCATTGTCCGGCGCATCGGTCAGCGTGAGTATCGTGCCGTTAACCGCCTGATGGGGATGCTCCTCATCGCGATTGCCGTCCAGTTCATCATAGTTGGCATCAAAGCCGCCTTCCCCCTCCTCTCAGGAGGTTCCGTATGAGATCTAATCTTGCTCAGATCGGGGCAATCCTTGCCAGCACCTGCATCATCGCCAGCGGGATTCTTGTTGCAGTTCAGATGTTTGCTATCACGGTCCCGTTTGCTCCCTACATCATGGTGGCACTCTCGATCCTCATCGTCATCGGCGCTGCCATGCTGATTCACTCCTCCAGGAGCCTGGAGACGAGTCTCTCCTGATGATGACAGCGATAGCGCTTGCACAGGTTGCCACCGGCGCCCGGCGCGGTCGGGTGGGTGTGCTCGATGCAGCTGCCAGGATGGCGGATGAGGCCGCGGGGAGAGGGGCATCGCTCATCTGCTTTCCCGAGCAGTTCGTGACCGGTTGGTCACCGGACGTAGCGCCGGGGGCGGGTGAGCCCCTTGACGGTCCGCTTGCAACGGCATTTAGCCATATAGCAGAGCGGTGCGGGATCGCGGTCGCGGGGTCGATCATAGAGTCCAGTGTGGGATGCCGCCCTAAAAACACCGTTGTGGTAACCGGCGCAGACGCCAAACTCCTGGCAGCATACGCGAAGATCCACCTCTTCTCGCCGGATGGAGAGGACCTGGCCTACGAAGCGGGGGACAGGATCGCCACGTTTACCCTTGATGGTACGGTCTTTGGGCTTGCTGTCTGCTACGACCTGCGGTTCCCGGAACTCTTTCGGATCTATGCTCTTGCGGGGGCGGAGTGTGTCCTGGTGCCCGCGGCATGGCCGTGCTCAAGGCTCTCACACTGGGAGACCCTCCTCCCCGCCAGAGCTCTTGAGAACCGTTACTACGTTGCCGGGGTCAACACGCCCGGCATGCCGGGCGGCGCCTGCTGCGGTGGATCGCTTGCCGCCGACCCTGACGGCGTCATAATCGGCAGGTGCGGTGCCGGTGAAGAGGTCCTGATCGTTGAGATTGATCCCGCGGCGGTCCATGACGCCCGATCCAGGCTCCCTTCACTTTCAGACCGCAGAAGTGAACTTTATCAGCGGTTGCTCTCCAGATTGTAGAGATATCTCATGCGGGGTGACCAGCACGTATCGCTCAGTCTTACAACGGCAGCGCTTCTTATCGCTCCCAATCTCAGCACAATCGACCCTTTCACGGCCGTCGTCCTCCTTTTCGGCACATTTGTCGGATCGGTTGCTCCGGACGCTGATGCCGCCGATGCAGCGATATTCAACGGTCGTATCAGCGGGGCGAAAGGAAAACGAGGCCAGGTAATAAACGGCCTTGCAGTGGTGCTTCCGATCTTTGGCTATACCATCAGGTACCTCATCTACTACCCGATCTCGCTGGTCTTCACACTCCTCCTCCGGAAGAACTACCGCCACCGCCACCGTGGACTGCTTCACTCGCTCCCGGGTGTCGGCCTGACCACGCTCATCCTCTCCGCGTACCTGGCCGTGCTCCTGGCCTGGCTCGGGTTATCCCTCGCGCTCCTTCCAGCATTCGGCTGCGGGTTCTTTGGTGGGTCTGTCCTTCACCTGCTGGAGGATGCCTGCACCCCTTCCGGCGTCGCCTGGCTCTACCCCCTCTCCCGCCGGCGGGTCTCCGGGCGTGTCAGGGCGCAGAGGTTCTTTGAGGTGCGCCCGACAATCTTTGCCGCCGTTCTTGCGACAGCGGCGGCAGGGGTGCTAATCGCGCCGTTCGTGACCGATCTGACAACGGATGAACTCCGGTTCATCGCGTTTGCAGCTGCCTTAACCCTCTGGCTGCTGTTCCTGCTCGTCTCCGGTGTAAGGCGCGAACGACGCTGTGGGTGAGGTGAAACCATATCTATACGTAGATACGCGAACAACAATCTTGCATGTACCGTCTCGTCTGCGTTCATTGCGGCGCAGCCTACCCGCAGGACCAGATCATCTACACGTGCAGCCGCTGCGGGCACCTGCTGAGCGTCGAGTACGACCTCGATGATATCGAAGTCTCGCGGGGCGAGTGGAACCGCCGCCCCCTATCAGTATGGCGCTACCGCGAGATTCTTCCTGTCAGCGGTGAACCGGTCACCCTCCAGGAGGGAGGCACACCTCTCTACCATCTGAAGAAAATCGGAAAGGATCTGGGTCTTCCTGAACTCTATGCCAAACACGAGGGGATGAACCCGACCGGTTCGTTCAAGGACCGCGGCATGACCGTTGGTGTCAGTATGGCGCTTGAACTCGGTATGAAGAGCGTTGCCTGTGCAAGCACCGGGAACACCTCCGCAAGCCTCGCCGCCTATGCTGCAAAGGCCGGTGTTCCCTGTGTTGTCCTTCTGCCTGCCGGGAAGGTAGCCCTTGGCAAGGTCGCCCAGGCGCTGATGCACGGCGCTCGTGTCATCTCCATACGCGGCAACTTCGATCGGGCGCTTGAGATGGTGCATGAACTCTGCGTCAGCCACGGCCTCTACCTCTTAAACTCGGTCAACCCCTACCGCCTGGAGGGGCAGAAGACGATCGGGTTTGAGGTGATCGACCAGGTTGGCGGGGTGCCGGACAGGATGGTTCTCCCGGTCGGGAACGCCGGTAACATATCCGCCGTCTACAAAGGGCTCAAAGAGTTTGAGGCTCTTGGATTCATAGACCGGTTGCCCATGATGACCGGTATCCAGGCGGCCGGTTCACAGCCGGTTGTGAGGGCGATCGAACAGAACCTCAATGTTCTGATCCCGGAATCCAATCCTGAGACTGTAGCCACCGCGATCAGGATCGGCGCCCCTGTAAACGCGGAGAAGGCGCTTGTTGCCATCCGCGCCACCGGTGGGACTGCGGCGGCCGTTACCGATGAGGAGATTCTTGCGATGCAGAAGGACCTGGCGCGTAAAGAAGGGATCGGGGTCGAACCTGCCTCAGCCGCCTCGGTTGCGGGTGTCCGGAGACTCGTCGAGCAGGGTCTGATCGATAGGGATGAGAGGATCGTCTGTGTGGTGACCGGTCATCTACTGAAAGATCCAGAAACGGTTGTACGACAATGCGAACCTCCAGTCGAGATCGACGCGGACATATCATCGCTGCTCTCTGTCTTGCGCTGATCCTTGTCAGCGCACCCGCGGCAGCGCAGGAGGCCGTCTTCCAGGTTCTGCCGGATGGCACCGCCTATGAAGCCTCAATAGAGGTCTCGGGGGACACCTACACCCTCTGGACGCCGGGGCTCCTGGGTGAGCGCGTCCCCCTCCAGGTCGAGGGCCTTGAGGTGCTCGGCCCGAAGGGCGCGGTTGAGTACCGTGAGGAAGGACGGGGCGTCATCACCTTTCCCGAGGGGAACTACACCATCTCATACAGGGTTCCGGTAAGGAACAATCAGTTTGTTGCTGCTTTTGATACGCCGTATAACGTGACTGTTCTCCTTCCTCCGGTTTTTAAGGTAGACAACCCGCTCATAGGTATGGTCAGCACCGGCGGAGTGGTATCGCCGGGTCCGAACGAAACCACGGAAATTGCGTGGGACAGGGCGAAGGTCGTGGAGGTCAGGTTCTACACCCCTGAACGCGAGATGTTGCTAACCACCTTCGGCACCGTATGGCTTGCGGTCGCGCTTGTCCTGATCTTCCCGTTCCTCTTCTCGCGCAGGAGGGGCGGCAGGTGATCGAGGTTTTAGCCGCATCCTTCCTGATCGGGTTCTCGGGGGCCGCATCCCCGGGCCCGCTGACCGCTTCGGTTCTTGGCATCGGTTCGCGGCAGCCGCTGCGTTTCGTCACGGGGCTTGTTGCAGGGCACGGCGTTCCTGAAGCGGTCATGGTCGCTGCCATAGCCTGCGGCGTGCGAGACGTTCCGCACATCGATCTTGTCGCTCTCCTTGGTTCATGCGTTCTTATCGCGCTGGGCGCAATGCAGTTCCTGCGTGCTGGAGATACCCTCGTTGTGAGCGAGGAGACCCGGATGCCGGTTGCCTTCGGGCTGGCCTGCACCCTGGGCAACCCCTACTGGTGGGTCTGGTGGCTCACCTTCGGCGTCGGGTTTCTCGCGCTCCACCCATCGTTTGTTGCGTTCTATATCGGGCACATAGGCGCGGATATTGTCTGGCTCGGGCTGCTTGCCGTTGCAGTATCCCGGGGGGCAAACGTCCTGGGCCGCCACTACAAAAAAGTGGTGCAGGCGAGTGGACTCGCCATGATGCTCTTTGGTCTCTACTTTATTCTCTCGGTTCTTTCGACCTGATATCGATCCCGAACCGCTCGGCGTTTGCATCTGCGATCCTCTGGATCTCGGCAATCAGGTCATCCCGCCGGCTGGGTTTGAAGAGGTGCCGGAACCGCTTCTGCCTGGAGAGATACTCCTCGACGGGTTTACGTTTCACCTTCTTTGCCTTCTCCACCACGCCGTTGGCCATTTCGTAGTTCACCCATAGTCCGGTCTCAATGGCCAGTTTGGCCATGGTGATCGTCTCGCCTGACTCAAAACCCCATCCGGTGCAGCAAGGGGTGTGCACCTGAATGTAGCAGGGGCCCGGTGTATTGATAGCCCGCCGGACCTTCTTTTCGAAGTCGGCCGGATATGCGATCGAGGCGGTCGCGACGTAGGGTGCACCGTGGGCCGCCAGGATCGCGGGCATATCCTTCTTTTGGCGGACGTTGCCCGGTGAGCACGCACCCGCCGGACTTGTCGTGGTGCTTGCGGCATACGGCGTTGCGCCAGAACGCTGGATGCCCGTGTTCATGTAGGCCTCGTTGTCGTAGCAGACGTAGGTGATGTCGTGGCCCCGCTCGAAAGCGCCGCTGATGCAGAGCATACCGATATCGAACGTGGCACCGTCACCGCAGATACAGACTACCTTCTCGCTGCGCCCCTGCTTCTTCAGCGACGCCTCAATACCGGATGCAACCGCCGCAGCGTTCTCAAAGAGCGAGTGGATCCAGGGAACCCCCCAGGTGGTCTCGGGGTAGGGTGTTGAGAAGACCTCCATGCACCCGGTCGAGTTGACAACGATCACGTTCTCTCCGGTCGCCTTCAGGAGCAGCCTTGCTGCAAGCGCCGGGCCGCACCCGCCGCACGCCCGGTGTCCGGGGGTGAAGAGGTCGCACCCTTCCGGTAATCCGGTCATTCAGAGCACCTCCGTCCGCAGTCCATAAAACATATCCCCTCTCCCCTCCTCTGCGAGATCGACTATCGCGGCGATATCCTTCTTGCGTATATCACGCCCGCCAAGAGCGACGATGTAGTCGTATACGGCCGTGCCGGAACCAGAGAGAGCTGCTTTCACCTCGGTGCCAACACCTCCGCCGCTCCCGAGTGAGATGTTCCTGTCAAGCACCGCCACGGTCGAGACCCCTTTGAGCGCGTCCACGATCTCCTGCGCCGGGAAAGGCCGGAACATCCGGATCTTTAAGAGTCCTGCATTCTTTCCGGCATCGCGCATCTCATCGACGGCATCCTTTGCGGTGCCGCATATGGAGCCCATGGCAACAATCGCGGTGTCGGCATCCTCCAGCCGGTAGCCCTCGACGGGCGCGGAGTAGTCTCTATCAAACTGTTTTGCGAACTCGTGTCCGGCTTTTGCGAAGACCTCCTTTGCACGATGCTGTGCACGATCGATCTCGTAGCGGAACTCCATGTAGTAATCTGGAGTCGCGTACATCCCGAAACTCAGCGGATTACTGGCATCAAGCCGCTGGTATGGGTTAAACGCGGGCAGGTAGGCGTCCACCTCCTCCTGCGTCGGGATGGAGACCGGTTCGTAGGTGTGAGTGAGGACGTAGCCGTCGAAACAGACAAACGCCGGCAGGAGGACATCGTGGTCTTCACAGACCCTATATGCGATCATGTGGAGGTCGACGGCCTCCTGGTTGTCCTCTGCGTAGACCTGCAGCCATCCGGAGTCGCGCAGCGATATCGAGTCCTGCTGGTCGTTCCAGATCGAGAGCGGTGCGCCGAGCGAGCGGTTTGCGATCGTCATCACGACCGGCTGGCGCAGTCCAGCAACGTTGAAGCAGACCTCAAACATCAGGGCAAGCCCCTGGGATGTCGTTGCCGAGTAGACCCGGGAACCTGCCGCACTTGCACCGAGACAGGCTGAGAGGGCCGAGAACTCGCTCTCGACGGTGATGTAGTCGGCATCGAGTTCGCAGTCCGCCACCATCTGGGCAAGGGCTTCGACGATATGCGTCTGCGGTGTGATGGGATATGCTGCGATCACCTGCGGGCGGCAGCGCTTCACAATCTCAGCCACCGCGTGCGATCCTTCCATAATCTCCAGCATTATTTCTCCTCCTTCTCCATCCTGATGGACTTTTTCGGGCAGACCTCTTCACATATGCCGCAACCCTTGCAGTAGTCGAGGTCCGGCTCGAACATCCCCTCATCAGTCTCGCGTATACAGCCTTCGGGACAGAACTGGGCGCATATGCCGCACCGGTTGCAGGTCTCAGGGTCAAAGACCGGTTTGAAGACCCGCCAGGTGCCCGTCTTGTTCTCAAGCGCTTTGCCCGGAGGCGCGGCGCAACCAACCCGGAGCGCCATCTACGCAGCACCCCCGACCAGTTTGTATGCGCGCTCTGCCGCCCGGATGTTCTTCTCGGCCAGGCTCCCGGCGAACCGGCTCCGCAGCGCGCCTTTGAGTGGTTCAAGCCCGATCTCGCCGGTGGCTGCAGCGAAAGCGCCCATCAGGGCAGTGTTGGTGATGGGCAGGCCGAGTTCTTCGAGTGCGATGGTGGTGGCATCTATCGTGTAGACGGTTACACCCTCCGGAACGCGGAAATCACTGGCTGTCTTCTCGGTGTTGATGATAGCGATTCCACCCGGTTTTATGCCATTGAAGACGTCCACATCCCGGATCAGGGTGGAGTCCTGCACAATGATGTAATCGGGCTCGTAGACCTGGCTACGCAGCCGGATCTTTCTATCACTGAACCTGACAAACGCCTGCACCGGGGCACCCCGGCGTTCCACGCCAAAAGCAGGAAACGCCTGGGAGAACACCCCCCCCTCAAACGCAGCGCAGGCGATGAGTTCGGCGGCGGTCACGGAACCCTGGCCGCCCCTGCCGTGAATGCGTAACTCTCTCAATCAATAACCCCCATTAAATCTTAATGATCAATAATATAAAAATCAGGCACTCCCGGAGGGGCGCACGCGGAGCATCAATCACTCCGGGAGATGGATGCATCCTGCCGGTAAAGGAGATTGTGCAGGGCGCTCACTGGACGTTTGCAAGCCGGCTTTTGAGGTCTTCAGGGGTGCACTGGCGTATCTCCATAAGGGCTGAGACAACGGCGTCGGAAAAGACCAGCGCAGCGGTCTCAAAGAGTGTCCCGAGAGGGGCAAACGATGCGGAGACCGAACGGTACTGACCGGTGAGCTGGCGGATCTCAAAGTCGCTTGGAAGCCCCTGGTCTTTGAGCTGGTTGTTCCCGATCTCTACAATGCAGTCGGCGATACGGCCTATGCTCGAGTCGGGTGTTGAGGTGATAAGACAGACTGCCCCCCCGAGTTCTTTGGCGGTCTCGCAGGCATCAACGACCGAACGGGTCTCGCCCGAACCCGAGACCGCGATGAGCAAGTCGCCCGATCTAAATGCCGGGGTGATCGTCTCGCCGATGACATAGCTCTCAAACCCCAGATGCATAAGTCGCTGGGCGAATGCTCGTGCTACAAGCCCGGAACGGCCGGCGCCGGCGAGATAGATCCGTTTTGCGTTCAGGATCTTATCGAGGAGCTGGTTCGCGCTCTCCCGGTCTATGTTGCGCGCCACTTCTTCGAGGCTCGATGTCATCTGAAGCATGAAATCAGTGATATCAGGAAATTCCTGTGGCATGGTCGCTGTCTCCCACCTGTAGTCTCTATACAGCATGGCGCAGTTAATAGATTTCCCTGCCTGGAAAAAGTTGTTTCGTATCCCGGGCTATCAAACATTACCGCCGGGCTGTACCCTGGTTTGATGAACCTATCCCCGGATGGATTCCGGTGGATGTTCATCGCCGCGGGCGGCGCTCTCCGCTGTCAGCATGCTCCCTTGGTCTGTGATTCTCCATCGATACAGTGTCCGGGAAGAGCATCTCCAGCGTTCACGGTGAGACCCCCAAAAGATCCGGTCTCCGCCCATGGCACGGCCGCCGGGCCAATCGCCACGCACTGCTCGCCCCCTCTGCAAGCGCCGGGAGGCAGCGGAAGGCGAGTGGTTTCGAGAGATGCCTGAGATGTTTGATGACCTCTCTATATGCAGGGAGATCGGTGTGGCCCTCTCAAGCCAGAGGCTACCGACCGGTTAGGGCAAGATCGCCCCACTCAGCGCTCCACCGCAAGCCCGAGGATCCCGGTCGCTCCGGAGAAGACGTCGCGGGCGATCCGGACGAGGCCGCGCGCCGCACACCACTCGTCGTAGACGGCGACCTTTCGGGAGAGGAGCGCCTCCACCTCAGCGGCGATGGCAGGGGCCATGCCCCCCGCGAGGGCGACCTTCGCATCGGGGTTGAGGAGGAGCATCGCAGCACACTCCATCGCGGCAAACATCGCCATCGTCTCCAGCCTGAGGTCGGCGTCCATCGTGTAGTCCACACCGGCGTGGAGGAAGGCGTCGTTCGCCGTTATCTCCCCCCGGTCGATCCGGCGTATGGCGTTCACGTCAAGAGCCCCGTGCTCCGTCCCTGGGGCGAAGATACAGGCGTCGAACGCGCCGGTGATCCTGCCACCTGTCACCAGGAGGGTAACGGTGTTTGAACTCGCGTCGCAGACCACGACGTCGTCTCCAAGGTCGTGCACGACGTGGTAGGCGATCCCGATCTTCTCCGGGCTTGCCTGATGCGAGTAGGCCTTGAACCGCGGGTCGGTCGGTGATCCGCGGTGCAGCCCCGGGATGACGATGGCGGGAAGACCGCTCTCCCTGATCGCATCGTAGACCCTGGTACCGCCGCCGATGTGTTTTCCGGCACCCTCCTGTGAGACCACACCGCGGTTCTCGACCCTCCTGATATCGGTGATGGCCGTTATCCCGTCACCCATCGAGTAGCAGACGGCAACTCCCTCGATCTCGTCGAGTGGGCAGAGGCGGGCAAGGTCGCCCGCCGAGAAATACCTGGCCTCTTCACGGGAGATCTTGAACTCCGCCTCGCCGCATGAGAAGCGCATCGCGGTGGTGCCGTGGTCGATACCGATGAACATTAAATATCACCTTTGTATCTCAATGGGATAGTAAGTTTCTGGATCGCGCGGTGCGAGAGGCGAGGAACTCAGGCTGTGTTGGCCTGGTAGCGCCTCTTCGCGTACTCCACCGCGCCGACAACGACGAGACCCGCAAGGAAGAAGATCAGGCCTCCTGGTAACATCTCCCCGGCTGCCATCCCTCTCTCCCAGAGCATCCGGGCCGAACCGAGCATCAGACCGGTGAGCAGGGCGAGCATTAACCCGTGATATGTCGAAAGGAGATACTTGAGGGCCTTTACAAAGAGAAGGAGACCCGTGACACCGCCAGCGATGTAGGCGATGATCTCAGGGAGTAAAAATGCCCTGAGCGCCGCGAGCATGAACTCGTACTGGTTCAGGACAAGGGTGATGTATGCTCCCGATATCCCGGGCAGGATCATCGCGCATAGCGCTGCCATCCCCGTGAAGAAAAGGATCGGCAGCGAGTGCCCGATATCCATGTGGCCAAGACCGCCAATGAGATAGCCGACAACTGCCCCGATGAAGAGGAAGGCAACGGTTGCATGGCTATGGGAGCGGATATCGAGGAATATGGCGATCGCGGAGGCAAATATAAGCCCGAGGAAGAAGGAGTAGGTCTCGACTGCATAATCGGCCAGAAGCGTGAGGATAACCCCGGACATCAGGAGGAAAGCGGTGCTTATCCCGGCGAGGAGGACGATGAGGAACGGTATATCGATCCTCTCGAGATCCGCCCGCAGCGCTACGGTGTCGCCCCTCAGCAGGTCTTTTGCCAGGTTCAGGTCGATGCTCCCTATGGCCCCGACCAGTCGCTCGTAGATCCCGGTGATCAGGGCGATTGTCCCCCCTGAGACGCCGGGGATTATGTCGCAGGCCCCCATCATGAGACCGCGCAGGTAGATCCCGGCGTACTCCCGGAGATCCGGACGCAGATTCATGGCGCGACTCCACGACGATTCTTGATACGATAGTTTCCAGCCGTAAGCAGGTCAAAACCCTGCAGGGGCAGGAGATGAGCGCGCGGGAAGCGATCGTCTCCCGCGTGGCAAGATGACAGTCTCAATCGGACAACTCCTGGATCATATATTGGATGGAGCCTCTTACGGAAAATATGTGCTGTTCTAACGCAAGGGGCGGCGGTTAGGAGTGGATCGCCAGACCACAGCGATCCTTTCGAGTTGCTCATTTTCGCGAGGCCATCCAGTAATCCTATAGCATCAGAGAGATATTACTGTACAATGTTCTGTATCGTAACGGGCGGTGCCGGTTTCATAGGTTCGCACATCGTCGACGCTCTTGTTGCGGCAGGGGATAAGGTGCTGGTCATCGATGATTTCAGTGCCGGTAGCGAGAAGAACCTTGCGCACCACCAGGCTGGCGGCCAGGTCACCTCTATCAGGCAGAACCTGCTCGACGACGGGTGGCAGGAACGGTTTTGTGGGGCAGACCGGGTCTACCATATCGCGGCTGACCCAGATGTCCGGCAGAGCGCCGTAAACCCGGACTCGCAGATCAGGAACAATATCATAACTACTCATCGGGTTCTTGAGGCGATGCGGGTTCATGGCGTGCCCGAACTTGTCTTTACCTCAACCTCGACGGTCTACGGCGATGCCACCGTCATCCCGACACCGGAGACCTATACCCCGCTTGAACCGATATCCGTATACGGGGCGACGAAACTTGCCTGTGAGGCGCTCATATCATCATACTGCCACTCGTTTGGTATGACGTCCTGGATCTACCGGTTTGCAAACATCATCGGCGAACGGAGCGGTCATGGTGTCATACCGGACTTCATCCGGAAACTTCGCGAGAACCCGCGCGAACTCGAGATCCTTGGCGACGGCCGGCAGACGAAGTCCTACCTTGAGGTCAGGGAGTGTGTCCGTGCTGTGCAGTTCGGGATTGAGCATTCCCACGACCCGGTGAACATCTTCAACATCGGTTCTGAGGACTGGATCGACGTCGTAACGATTGCCGATATAGTCACGGAAGAGATGGGGCTCTCCGGTGTCCGCTATCGGTTCACGGGAGGCGCGCGTGGCTGGGTCGGCGATGTGCCAAGGATGCAGCTCTCGGTTGAGAAACTCAAGAACCTCGGCTGGCGGTGCCGGACGACCTCGGAAGAGAGCGTGCGCAGCGCCGTCCGCGCCATGCTGGGATAAAGTGGTGCGGTGCAGGGATTTTCCATGAAATACATCGTCATTCTCGGAGATGGCATGGCCGATGAGCCGCTTGCCGAACTGGATGGGAGGACACCCCTTGAGTACGCAGAGACGCCGAACATGGACAGGATCGCGCGCGAAGGTCGTTGCGGGATGCTCCAGACCGTGCCGGAGGGGTTTGAACCCGGGAGCGATATTGCAAACCTCTCTGTCCTGGGCTACGACCCGCGCGTCTCCTATACCGGTAGGGGGCCGCTTGAGGCGGCCAGCATGGGCATCGAGCTCGGAGAGGGCGAGATGGCATACCGCTGCAACCTGGTCACGGTCAGGGACGGGTTGATGGTGGACTTCAACGCCGGCCACATATCGAGCGCCGAGGGGGCGGCCCTGCTGCGCGATCTGGATGCCGTGCTCGGGGGTGTCCGGGTATACCCGGGTATCAGTTACCGCAACCTCCTTGTCCTCCCGGAGGGGCGCGGTTCCCTCACCACCCCTCCACATGACATCGTCGGCCGCCCCATACAGGAGTATCTCCCGCGCGGCGATGATGCTGCTGCACTCCTTGAGTGCATGGAGCGGTCATGCGAGGTCTTTGCCGACCACCCCGTCAACCGCCGCCGCGTGCTGGAGGGGAAGATCCCGGCGACCGGGATCTGGCCCTGGAGCGGTGGAAAGAGACCGTCGCTTGAGCCTTTCCGCGAGAAGTACGGCCTTGCCGGCGGGGTGATCTCGGCTGTCGATCTCCTGGGCGGCATCGCCCGCCTTGCCGGGATGGAGGTGATCCGTGTTCCTGGCGCCACAGGGTTCATCGATACCGATTACAAGGCGAAGGCCCGATATGCGGTCGACGCCCTCGATCGGCTGGACTTTGTCTACATGCACGTCGAGGCCCCGGACGAGGCGGGGCACATGGGGAGTGTCGAGGAGAAGGTGCGGGCGATCGAGCGGCTCGATGAAGCGATCGGGATCATCCTTGAGCGCCCGGAGACGGTGGTCGCGGTTCTCCCGGATCACCCTACACCGATACGCTGCAGGACGCATACCGCTGACCCGGTACCTTTTGCTGTGCTCGGGAAGGGGAAGGATGGCGTCAAGGGTTTCTCCGAACGGGAGGCACGGAAAGGTTCGTTCGGGCTCATGGAGGCGGCTGCGTTTCTTCCGATGCTCTTCTCGCCGTAAACCTCTTTCTGCATGGGCAGGGAACCTGTGAGTTCAACCATCTGGGATAATGGCCCCCGCTCCTGTCTCTTGCATGATTCCGGAAACAGCATCTCACAAAAAATACCCCAGCCACCCCGGGACACAGGGGGAAGGCGGTCTGCGGCGATGCGGATACCTCCCGGAAGCCGTTCCAGGCGCGGCTCATCAAATTAAGGGCCGAGTCTGGAGGAACCGGTTTGATGGCCTCCGCGGTCACGGGTGTTGACTGGCCGCCACCTTTTTGTGCTCTCCATATTAAATGCCTACACTGATATGGAACCCCTCACGTCAGAAGGGATCGTTGAGAAGATCCGCAAGATTGAGGAGGGTGTGGGCAGGCTCTCGCCGATGCAGAAGGTCATCATCGGGACCGACGGTTCGGTGACCGGGCTGCTTGAGATGGCGACCGGTCACCCGGTCAGCATCACCACCCTTGTCCAGGACGTTGTCAGCGCCGATGCCGGGGTGGCGGCTGAGCTCGATATCGAGCCCGGAGAAGAGATCAACTACCGCATTGTGGAGTTGAGAGACAGCGTAACCGGAGAAGTGCTCATATACGCGGTCTCTGTCACCCCGCTCCGGCGTCTCGCCCCCGAGTTCCGGCACGACCTGATGCGGGCGGATATCCCTATAGGCAGGATCCTTCGTCACCACAGGATTGAGTCGCGTCGGGAGATCACCGATGCCAGGGTCATCCAGGCCGGTGCAGACCTTGCGAGATCGTTCAAGGTCAACCGCTGCGAGCCGATGGTCTCGCGGAGATACCGGATCATCCATCAGGAGGAGCCGCTGATAGTAATCGAGGAGATATTCCCATGCACCGCTTTCACGGACGAGATCCGGGTGGTGGTCGACGCACCGTCACGGATCCATATCACCCTGATCGACATGAACGGGGCCTCCGGCAGGGTGGATGGCGGGGTTGGCGTCACTCTCGATGAGCCCGGGTGTGTCCTGGACGCGCGCAAGGCCACCGGGATAGAGGTTCGCGGCGGCAGCGATGAGGCGCGGCACAGGGTTGCCGATGCGGCCCGGGCAACGAAGGAGGCGTTTGGTCTTCCGGGGGGTGCGGAGATAGCCCTCCACTCCACCGCAAGGCAGCACGCCGGGCTCGGCAGCGGGACACAGATCGCGCTTGCCACGGCCGCCGCCATATGCCGCCTGTACGAGCGGGATGTTTCAGTCGCTGACCTTGCAAGGGTTGTCGGCCGCGGCGGGACATCAGGGATCGGCACGGCGGCGTTTGAGATGGGGGGTTTCATACTTGATGGTGGGCACAGGTTCGGTTCCCCGGGCGGGAAAGAGGATTTTCGCCCGTCGTCGGCATCAAGAGGGATCGCACCGCCTCCAGTTCTCGCCCGGCACCGTTTCCCCGAGGACTGGGAGATCCTGCTGGTGACGCCGGATGTCAGTGCAGGGGCGCATGGGACAGAGGAGGTCGACCTATTCCGCACCCACTGCCCTGTGCCGCTTGAGGAGGTTCGAGAGGTCTGCCACGAGGTGCTCATGCGGATGATCCCGGGGATCGTTGAGCATGATCTCGACCTCTTTGGCTCGGCGGTAAACCGGACGCAGCAACTGGGATTCAAGAAGGTGGAGGTGGGCCTGCAGCACCCGGTTGTTCCGGCGCTGCTGGAGGCGATGGTTCAGGCCGGTGCCGCCGGAGCCGGGTTGAGTTCTTTCGGGCCGACGGTCTATGCCATAGGCGATTCCGGTATGGCTGATCTTGCCCGGGCGGCAGAAGAGGTGCTCGCCGGCCAAGGCGGTTCGGTGACCCTGACCAGGGCCAGGAACTGCGGGGCGAACATGCGGGCAGGTTAAGAGGCGTCCTTCTCTCCTGCTGCAAGGCCATACCTGTGCGTCTAGCGCGGGGATGCGCAGGATCTTTCCTGAGGCGTTGAGAGGAAACAGGGTGATACGGAGGCCATCAAACCAATGCCTCACTGGTTTGATAAACCTCTCCGTGTCCAGTTCCATGGACAGATTCCGGGGGGTGACCGGGATCTGTATGAAGGTGCAGCCTCCATCTTCATGCGGTATGCCTCTGGTCACAGCGGCATGGTGCGGTTTTTTGCGAGACGGCATTGAGGGGAGGTGGGAGAGGGAGGCGGGGGTTGGTCGACTGCTCGCATGGAAAGACGTCTTCGGTGAGACACAGGAGACAGGGGCGGCAGGCTGTTCCATCCCCCTCCCCGTCGAGCCGCCTCCCCCACGGGGGCGATTCCCCATAGATACGGTGCCCTGTAGGAGGCAGGCTCTTATCGGTCTCACCGAAAGCTCCATGAAATCCCGTTTCCTTCCCGTGCACTGTATCCGGACTATCGCCACTTACTGCCCGCCCCCTGGAAGGGGGCGGGAGGAGGCCTTGATGAGCGGCTGGGCGGTGGGGGTGATCGACTCGCTGCCTGAATACCGTTCCCGGTGACACGCGGAGACAAGGGGAAGGGACGTCCCGTCCCCTCCCCCCCCAGGTGGCGGCTGGTCAGCCGCAAAAGACGCTTCACCGCCGTGGTTATGGAGGGCATCACACCATGAGCAAACTGGTTTTATAGTCCCCGTCGCGTAATACCGGGAAGAAACGGGGAGTTTATATCACAGAACCGTTGATTTGATGGCCTC
>Ga0208198_1001120_pt1 | contig 25160 bp, 31 predicted proteins | sample AD_JPNTR2_MetaG_FD_184446 | JGI IMG/M metagenome (GOLD analysis project Ga0208198, IMG submission 184446) | Active sludge microbial communities of municipal wastewater-treating anaerobic digesters from Japan - AD_JPNTR2_MetaG (SPAdes) (version 2) | ecosystem: Engineered > Bioreactor > Anaerobic...
TTTTTGTAATAAAAATCTTCTTTTCATAATTCAATTCGCTTTTAGCCCCTATTCGATATTTTGGTAGGGGCTTTTTTATTGCATTAAGTTGAAAGTAAGTTGAAAGTATTTTTAAATAGTAATTACCCTCCTATTCTCAATATACATTTGTAAGAAAAAATTGTAAACTTTTAATTTTTATACAAAATGAAAATAGAGAAAAAAGACGTTGTGGCAACATTAGTATTAATAGCAGCAACATTCGTAGGAACAACACTCGCATTTATAGCAAGAGACAAAGGCTTTATGGTAAAAAAAACAACAGAAGCCGCAACAGAGTAATTAATTATTAACCAATAAATATTTTGCACATGAACTATTTAGATTCAAAATTCGAGCAAGCACAATTTTTATCAGCAGAAGGATATGACTATGCAGATGGAAATGTAGCTATGGGAGAGAGCTTAAACGCAGGCGGAGACGGTCGCAAAGAAGTATCACTTCCTTTAATTATTAACGCAAAAAACACAGGAACAGCGGTAGATACCGAAGTTGAATTGTTTGATGCTATTAACAGAGCATTTTCTGCAACTCCAGAAATTTCCGGAACAAACAGTTTTGTTTTATTAACATCTGGTGTTCAAGGAAGAACTTACGCTGAATTACTTCGCTCAATTGCAGCAGGTACAGTATTTAAATTCAACCGAGTTCGTATTAACTGTACAGCAGCGAATACAGATTCAGAAAAAAATTCGGCAGCAGATGCTTCATTGATGTATGTTGCTAAAACTGACACAGGTAAAGAGGAAAGACAGCCTTTGTACCCAGACATTTCTGTTTTACAAAATGTTTTAAGTGTACGTGATGCACAATGGGATTTCTTAATCAACCATTATACATCTATTAAAGTTGAAAGCATTGCAGCAGGTGTTACATTGCAATATCGTTTCTATGCTGAGGCTATTGAAAACTCAACTACAGCTTTAGTACGTGGAAACACAGCTAAACAAATGATTGTAAACAATCCTAACCAAGAAGTTTGGAAATAATCGTAAGATTATAAAATAACCAATAAAAAAGGGCAGGGCATTATGCTCTACCCTTTTTTTTTAATAAAAAATTAATAGCCATGAATACAGGTGTAACTCCAAATGATATTGAAAATCTCGCAAGGCGTGTAATCCAGGCAAACCCTAACACGAGAAGTATTGCAAAAAAAATAACTAAAAAAGATTTTGACTATTCTAAAAATGATGTAGAAAAAATCATTATATCATATTTGCAAAGAAATAAATATGACGGGAATTGTGTTTCTGCGTTAGTTGAAATGCACCCTGACAAAAAAATATTTGATGTGTATTATTCAAAAAACGCTCAAAATAAAAAAGAAGAACCAAAACAAGAAGAAAAATTAGATTGTGCAGCATGTATGACTTTTGCAGCAGAAGGAACGAATGTGGGTCAAGAGGCAAAAGAAATAAAACAGCTAACAACTTCAAAAAATATATTAATCGTAAGTGGTGTTGTTTTGGTGGCAACATTATTGCTTGCAAGTGTAACTAACTAATAAAAATAAATAGTTATGTTTATAAAAAGTAACATAATCGAAACTTTTAAAAGTTCGATTAAAAATAATGATGAGTTTATTCGCAGAGAGGTTTTAATGTCTAAAATCGGGGAATTATTTGTAAAAGATAGACCCGATATAATAGCATTATTAAAAAAACGTCAAATAGTAATAGGAATAAAAGAAACTGATTTGCAAATAGTATCAAAGATGTTAGACCAAATAAGTCGTTCAGACGATTTTGCTTCTGATTTAATGAAATTACTATTGCGTAAAGACGGTAAAGATGCGAGTTATATTCAATCTCCAGAAGGCAAAAGAATATTTCAATTAGGGATAAGTACATTAAAAAGTTTGCCAAAGCACAGCAAAATATCTAAATATATTATTGAGGCTAAAAAACAGCATCAATTTATGTTTGCAGCAGACGGAACTATAACAGAACCTGTTAAAAAAGAAAATTTGCTTTTAAATGCAATTTTAATTTCAGCAGGTATATTTTTAGTTTATAAAATATATCAAAATGTAAATTCAAAAAAAAAAATTGATAAAGAAAAGGTAGAAGAAAGTTTAAATATTCCGATTAATACAGACGGGACAGAACAATCAAGTCAAACAACAGATACTATAATAGACAATGGAAGCGGAATGGGAGAGTAAAGATTTACAAACTGATATTCAAAGTATCGTTAGTGGCACTTATGCTAAATCAAAAATGTCGCAATTTCGACTTACAAGCAGATTAGCATTATGGGGATTAGTTGGTGGATTTGTGTATGGTGTTATGTTTAAAAAAAGTAAAATAACATCGGCAGCAATAGGTGCTTTTGGAGGCGGTATTATTGGGTATGGATTAAATAAAATAACAAATGAGTAGAGTAACTGTAGAAACGAAAAATATACCAATGATACTTGAAGTAAAGGTAAACTCAAATGTTTATGCAAATGTTCAAGTATATGTATTAAAGCCTGAATATGAAAATACAGCAATTGTTTGTAGAGAGATGCGTTTTCGAGGCTCTTTCGTTTTCAAATTAATGCTCCCTATCAATGGAGACAAAGTTGTTGTTGTTGCAAGAAACAAAAATACAAACGATGAGAAACCGAAAATAGTTAGCGTAGAACGTTCTCATTTAGAAACTAATATTCCACAGGAACTATATGACAATCCTTTAATTCCAGAATTTATTCAACATGCAATAGAGTTTAGTTTGCGTGCAAGTTTTTTGCCTTTGGGTGATTACAATAGTAAGAATGGTAATATAAAAATAAAGTTAGTTGATTCTTTAGAAGCATTAGATAAAGACGGTGTTGTAAGAAAAACAAAATCGGTTGCAAGGGTGGATTCTAAAACAAGAGTAATAGAAGTATCAAAACAAAATTTTAAAAACTATACAGTAAGTGGTAGGTTTGCTATTCTTTGTCATGAATTTGCACATGTGTACATGAATAAAGATAAGCATAACGAGGAGGAAGCAGACAAAAATGCAATGAAAATATATTTAGGTCTTGGATTTTCGAGAGTAGACTTATTAACTACTTGGATTAAAGTGTATAAAAATGCTGATAATCCCGAAAATAGAAAACGTCTTGAAAAATATTTTGACGGAGCAAAACAGGCAGACGGTAGATAGTTGAAAAATATAGTTATTTAAGTATTTCGCTATAAAATTTAGTAACATTGAAATTATTTTAGTATTAATATTAATAACGCAGAAAAATGGAAAAATTAAAAACATTTTGGAAAGCAAGTACAACTAACAAAGTTATCGTTGTAGCAGTAGCAGCTGGTGTAGCTTATGGAGCATATAAGTTATATCAAAAATATGGAAAGTAATAAAAAATAGGGGTAATTTATGAACAAGACAGCACGTAACATTTTAATCGTAGGCTCTATACTGCTATTTTTTGGCAGTATAGGTTTTTACGTATATTCAAACGTAAAGATGTCTATGAAATTTTGCTATAAGATTTCGGGTTTAAAAATTACCTCTATTACTTCTGAAAAAATTGACATTACATTACAAACAAAGATAAAAAATCGTAGTGATTTTAGCGTAAAGTTAAAATCTTACAAATTCAATATTTGGATTAATGAAATATTAGTTGCAACGGTAAATCAAAATTTGACACAGACAATACAAAACTTGGCTGTATCAACTTTAAATATACCGGTTTCAATTGAAATAAGCAAATTAGGTAAATTAAAATTTAAGCAAATTCATACACTTGCATTATTGATGTTTACTCAACCAGATAAGTTTATAGTAAGAACAGAAGGTGTTGTTTCTGGTGAAGTTCAAGGGGTAACTGTAAAAGATTTTCCAATTGACATTTCAATGAATTACAATGAAATAACAGCACCATCAACTGATGATGATATATGTAAAAATTTTAAATAAATAATGATATGGCACTATTTAGTAAATGGCTTGATAAAGCAATAAAAAAAACCGACAAATACAGAAAGGTTAATAGAAAAAAAAAGGATTTAGCTTTGGATTATAAAAGAAAAGCGAAACCAGCAGGTAAGAGAATTTCTAAAAACGGTAATGTTTATTATGAAAATAGACCAAACAGAAGCGATTCAAAAACTAAAATATAAATAATATGGCACTCACAAAAGGGCAAAAAATAGCAATAGGCGTTACCGCTGGGGTGGTAACAATAGGCGGTATAGTATTAGCCGTTAAATGGAAAGATTGGTTTGGAGAAAAAAATAAAACAAGTGGAAGCAATAAGGAAACGCCAACACAACAAACGGCAACACAACCAACAACTAAAAAGAAAACAACTTGGGATAAAATTCAAAATGCTTTAACATTTGGTAAGGAAAGTGTTGAAATAGCAGAAGGCATTTCTGATATATTCCGAAAAAAATCTGCCGAAGGTAAATTAGAACCAATAGCATACGAATATATAAAACAATAATAAAATAATAATAAAATGAAAAATAGTACTATATGGATAATAGTAGGCGGTATTGTTGTAGCAGCAAGTATCGCTACGGGTATAATTTTATACAAAAGAAAAAAACAATCGGCATCGGGTTCGGATTCGGATTATTCTAAATTTTTTACAGCAGTTCAAAATTGGATTAATTATATGAAAAAAAACAATTGGGGCAATAACGGAAATAGCGACAAGCAAATTTCTGATGCAGTTTATCAAATAAGTCAAGAAATATCAAAAGGAACAAAAACACGAGAATCTTTAGGTATTGAAGGTCTTGATTACGCACAAATGTTGGCTCTTGCAAAAACAAGAACATACACACACTATTAATAATTAAAGTTATGGCATTAAGTAAAAATCAAAAAATAATAGGTGGAGCAGCTATATTAGCAGCTATATTACTATTTTTAAATAGAAAAAAATTACCATTAATCGGAACAAAAACTCCCGATGCGGTAGCTGAAAATGTTAGTGAAACTACTGTAGTTGCTGATGTTAAAACATTTGCAATTCCTACATCATATCAAACAAAATCTTATGCGGAAGGTAATGTTTCTAACGATGAGCTTGTAAAAGAAGTTTATAAAGAAATTGTTTCTATGGGTGCATATTTAATGTCAAGCAAAGATAAACTTGCTACTGATGTTATGAGTAGAATAAATACACAAGCATTTATGATGGGTAGACCTCCACAAATGCAAGTATTAGAATATATAAAACAAACTAAAAAAGGACAAATAGGTTTAAAGGGAGCTTTAAAACTAATCAATAATGAGCTTGAAAAACATGCGGAATACTATTTAACTAATGGTAAATTTTTAGTTGAGTAATGCGTTTGTGCTATACATATTGGGTTAATGAAATTCAAAATATTAGTTGCGGTTTCGGAATACCACAATTATTTTTTGAGGCTGCAAATAAATCAATTATAGCAGCTAAAAGCCAATTTAAAGATATATGTATATACACAAATAGTTTTGGTGCTGATGTTCTTAAAAACAATGTTACAGCAAGTGAATTATGTGATATTATTGAAATAGATTATAGTAAATACGATTTTGATTGTAGGTATTGGAATTTTCCAAAATTAATAACATATTCAATGCAAGAAAAACCATTTATTCACATTGATTTTGATGTGTTTTTAAAGTCAGGATTTGCAAAGCAATTAAACAATGATTCTGATATATTTACGGAGCTTATACGTGATTATGATTATGTAAAAAACTTTGATAAATTTAATGGAATAAAACCCGATAAATTAATATGTTCGGGATTGCTTGGAGCAAATAATATTGAAGTATTTAAAGAAAATTTTGAAGTTGCTTTGATTGAATGTAAACCTACAAAAAAGAAAATAGTATTTGAGGATTTATTTGGAATTGAAGAATATAGTTTTACTCAAAAAGTAGAGCAAAAAAAAATGAAAGTACAGGAATTAGATAAAACAACATTCTTGCATTTTCAAGGTAAAAACAAAAATTTAAGATACGGTAAATTAATAAAAGATTTTAAGATATGAATAAAGGTTTGAAAATAGGGTTGAATCTAATTTGCAAAGTTATACTCCAACGACAAATCCTACAATGCAAGGTACAACAACATTAAATATTTTAAAAAAATAGAACATGAATAAACCAACTATAATAATATCATCAATACTAATACTATCGGCAGGAGCATTATTTTTTGTGTTTAATAGAAAATTCAGAAAAGAAACGGCAACCGCTCCCGATGAAATGAAAGTTGGCGACACTATTATTCCACTTGGGAATAATGTAAACATTCGCTCGACACCAAATGTAGAAATGGGTAATTATATATATCCAAATTACGTAGGGACAGTTGGCACGTATTTATCAAGTGAATTAGGCAAAGACAATTATGTTTGGTATAAAGTAAAATTAGATAAACCGACAGCAAAAAATACAGAAGGATATGTTCGTATTGATGTTGTAAAAAAATTATAATTATGGATTCAAAAGTAGATACAGGAACAAAGATTTTAATAGCGGTTGGCGTTGGAACAGCAGCTTTGGGAATTGGTTTTTTATTATATAGTGTAATAAAAAATAAAAAAGCACAGAATGAAAATTTAGATAATACCAATATAGGTGGTAATAGAGGCTTTTCGATTGGAACAAAAATATCTGTAGGGGATAATTTATATCCATCTGGAAATACTGTAAATATTAGAGATGAAGCAAGGGTAGATGATTTTTTCCCATCTACACTTATTAAAAAAGACCATATAGGATTAATTGGTTCTGTTTTGTCAGAAGTCAAAGGGGTTGAAGATGGTTTAACTTGGTATAAAGTAAAACTTGCACAGCCAATACAATCATTTACAAGTTATGGGTTACTAAAAACATATACCGAAGGATATGTTCGTAGTGATGTAGTTAAAAAAGGATAGTAAAATGGAAATTAAAAAATTAGCAGAAAGCAAAACTACAAAATATGTAATTATAGGGGCAATAGGTGTTGTTGCCTTATCAATTGTATATTTTGGAATATTAAATCCATTGTTGAAATGGATTGGTATTAAAGATGACGATATAGACAAAACAGCACAAAAATTGCTTGATATTGCTAAAACACAAGAAATGTGGAAGCCGACATATTATAATGGCAGAGAAAATCAAATATCATTTCAAAACAAAGGAACTGAATCAAGTAATATTGCAAAAAACATTTACAATTCGTTTTCTTGGACTGGTGATAATGAAACAAAAATAAATGCAATGCTTGGGCTAATTAAAACAAAAGCAGATTTGTCATACGTTGTTTGGCAATATAATAATAAATATAAAAAAGATTTGCTAACCGAATTATTTGATAGACTTTCAAGTCAAGAATTTGTTATAGCAATGGGGAAAGTAAGTAATCTTAAAACATTATTGTAATGGGAAATATAACAGCAAATAAATTCTTAAAAAATATGTATGGAGTTTCAAATTATGAGCCTCAATACTTAAATGCTTTTGGTGATTTAGTCGAAAAATTGAATCCTATTACAGTTGTAAAAGGAATTGCAAGCGATGTAAAAAACAATACAGATGCTTTATATCGGGTAAATAATGTTTATATACCTAAACTAAAAGCGTATGATAATAGTATTCCAAATAAATTAACCGAATATGAAAAATTAGAAGCAGAGGTAGAAAGATTAAATGCAGACCCTTCGCTTGTAAAAGAAATAGCAATAAATTCCGCTTGGAGTACCGCCTATGGTAGTGCATTTGTAAATCATGTTAACGGGTGGATTAATTACGGTAATACAAATAAATGGTGGGCAGCAGGAACTCCAAATGAAAAAATTATATATGATGCTTTGTGGCAAACTTGGCAACAGTTAAAAGCATCTACAGGTCAAGAAATAAAATCAATAGGATTAAAATATTCAGAGCATAAACCCTATGCAAATGATATATTAAACTTTGAGAGATTTGGCAATTATATCGGTCAAGCAGGTTTATTTCCTAAATTCAAAGTAAAAGGTAGTTATACAAATTTAGATTTAGCAGAAAGACAGGCAGAATTAAAATACCGTGAGTTGCTGAATGAGGAAACGGACTACGATAATACATTATCTTTAGCAAAAGAATTGGCATCGAAATACAAACTTGTTGATTTACGTTTAGATTTGTATGAAAATAGAAAAGAACGTAAGCAAAGACGTGAAAATAGACGTAATGCTCGAAAAGAAAAAAGAGATGCAAGGAAGCGTGTAAATGCTATTATTTCTGAATTAAAAAGTAATGAAGATAAAAGGTTAGGATTGGTAAAAAGCGTTTTAGAAGCTGAAACTAAATTAAAATACTATACTGATAGAAATTTGCCTACAGAAGAAGATTTGTTCTTGGAATGGGATAAAAAAATGAATGATAGGATTTTAGAAATGACAACGCTTGATGAAAATGTTTTGTCTCCAAAAGAAAAAGAATTAGATGAATATGCTGAAAAATACGCATTTGTAGAGAGAAAACAAAAGCGTTATGAAAATAGAATAGCACGTAAAACTTATAGAGAATCAAAACGGCAGTTGCGTGAGACTTATAAATCATTATACGGTAAGGGTTGGAGAAAAGAATCTAATTTTAAAGATGATAAACTTGAATTACTTGCAGACAAACAAGAAAGTTTAAATAATAACTTTTGGAATAAATCTAAAAATACTATAAAAGCAAGAATATTATTTGCAGCTCCATTGTCAGGATTCCATACTTTATTATTTATTAATGCGTTTGATTTAGCAGGCAGATTATTAAGAACAAAACAAAACAAGCCTGAAATTTGGCGTAAAATTATAGTCCACTACAGAAAATTTGGTGGAAGAAAAGAAGATTTAGAAAAATGGGTTGAAAGACATGGGAAGCAAAACCCGTTACCAAAATACGGAAGTCCTCTTGGAAAATTATTTTATAAAAATGTTTCAAATGCAGAAGGGGATTTTCTTAATGCCGGTGGTGTTGATGATGCAGTTATAGCATCAGCAATAACTGCATCATCAACTATTTTTGTTAAAATGTTAGACATGATTGGCAAAAATAAATTGACTGGAGATAAGGATGCTGATGATTATATAGATAATACTAAATTGCAAAATGATATAAATTTTGTAAATAACAGTACGGAATTTACTCAAGAGCAAAAAGATGAAATTATTAAATATCTTAATGAAGGCTATGAGCTAACAGAAGCGATAGAAAAAGCAGAGATTACGATTGACACTAATTCTATTAATTGGTGGCTAATTGGCGGTATTGGATTGCTTGTTTTAACCGCAGCAGGTATTTTAATATTTTCAAAAACTAAAAAAGGCAAATAGCCTCCTTCTATATATATCAATATATACCACTTTAATCGGATTAGTTTTTATAATTAGTCCGATTTTTTTATACAATATTTTTATATAATTAATTTTATAGTTATATTTGTTATTAAATAAATATAATAAAAATATAAAATAATTTATTTCTCATGTTTTTAATATTTATGCAAAATAATTTTCAAATTCCAATTAGGAATATGTCTTAAAACTGATTCTATTATTTTATTACGCTCACTATCAAATGAACCTTTATCTTTTAAACTTGCTTTAAACTTTATTTTCGCATTTTCTAATTCTTTTCTCATATTTTATTTATTTTTAAAAAGGCAAATTATCTGTTTCTTCGGGAACTAAATCTATAGGGTCTTGCGATGGAATCTGCTCTTGCTGTCTATTAACTACCGATATTTTTGATATTCTTAATTCTGTAAACCATTTTCCTTGCCATTCCTTGCATATAGGGAAAAACTCAAAATCACAAACATCTCCTTCTTTTACTCTTAAATCACTCATATCTTTAAGACATAAGAAATTTTCATATTCGCTTTTTTTATAATTCGAATATATAATAAAAATTTTATAAAACAAAAAAACCGACTAAAAATTTAATCGGTTTTAAAATATTTTTTTTGATACACTATGAAAGCAAATCCAAAGTACCATTCTTTCCACCCAATTTTAATATGTAATCTTTTGTTACTTGCCGAAGTTCAGTACTTGCAAGAACATCTTCAACAGTTCCCGTTTGTGGGATTTTTTTAGTGTAGAAGCCTAAATTATACCGTGCAATCATTCTATCAAGTCTATTTTTTTCTTTATCTAAAACTTGACCTAAATACATTGTGCCAATTAGTATATTAAGTTCGGGGTTAAGCATTTGGGATTTTGTTATAAAACTATCGCCCATTTGAGCAACCATAACTTTTTTGTATATAGCATCACCCAAATACTTTTTAAGTAATAGTTTTTCTTGTTCGGTAAGTTTACCTGCTTTTCTTTCACGTGTAATAATATCTGTAGCCGAAGTATATTCTACTTGCATTAAACCAACCGCAGCACCATTTAAAGCATTTTCGTTTCCTGCCGATTCAATAAATATAACAGATTTTATAAGATTAACTGGTATTTTGTTTATTTTTGAAACAACATCAATAATAGACTTATATTTGTTATAAATATTTGATAACTTGTTTTTTATTCCTGTTTTGTCGGCATCTTTATAAAATGCTTTGTTTGTAATAGGGACAATAATATTTATTCCACCCTCTGCATTAAGTGTTTTAGATATTTTTACTTCCTCTCTGTCTTTATTTTCAGTAAATTTACTATGTATTCGTTTACCGAAAATAGCATAAGCAACGCTTGTTAAAAACGCTGCTATGCTAAATCCTATTATTGTTTTCTCGGTGTTATTCATTTGTTTTTATCCTTTAATGACATATTCTTTTGCCTCCCTTTCATTATTCATGTACATTTCTGACAATCTAACTATTTCTTTAAATTCATCATCAAAATACTTCTCTCTTATAATTTTTTTCCCTTTTATATTAACTATCTCAATTCTACATTTATCTTCATCTATATTAATAACCTTATATTTAGATACTTTATATTGTAGTTTTTTTATCGATTCTTGAACACCTAATTTGCTTAATAATGTGTTGTTGGCATACGGTATTATATCTCCTATTTTTATAGTTCGTTCAAACTTTTCATTTAATTCCTTTTGTAACTCTGCAATAAGATTTTTAATAAACTTTTGGCGTTCAGATTTTTCATTAATTCCTTCTTTAATAGAACTAACGATTTTCTTAATGTCAGCAACAAAATCTTTCGCAGTACTGGGAGAAACGGACTTCCCCTTCTCTTTTATATCTTCAACACGGTTTTCAACAGATTCCGCAGCTTTCTCAATAGCATTTTCCATTTTTTCAGTATCACTTAATGCTTCGTATTTGGCACGTGATTTTTTACGTTTTTGTGCTATTTTTTTACGTTCCTCAATTTGAAAATGACAATCAAGACCTTCGATAATATATTCTATTGCTGTATCAATTTCGTTCGCATTAAACTCAATTCCACGCTTTTTGCAACAATCAACAGTCCATTTATTCCCTACTTTGTGAAACACAACCTTATCACTTGGTTGCTTGTGATGTTCAAGAATATACGTATCTTTTGCTGTTCGCTTAATAACATTACCATTTTCATCGGTTATTTTTTCTTCAACATCCATTGTTGAATACTTAACTTCTTTTTGTTTTTCATCAACCTTTGGTTTTGGCTCTGCTTTTTTCTTTGCCTCTACTTTTTCAGAACTTTTTTTAACTTTATTTTTAACTTGTTTAGGCTTTTCGTGTGCAGCTTCAAGACTTTGAATATCTTTTTGTAATTCCGCAATTTCAGATTCAAGAAATTCTTTTTCGTCTTTTGCTAATGCAGGATTTTTAACTTCCTCTAAAAGTTCTTTTAATTCTGCTTTTTTGTCATCTAATATTTTACCCATTTTATTTTATTTTTAATTGTTTACAAATATATGTTATTTTTGTTTTTTAGCAATCATTCTATTAATTGTTTTAATACGCATTTCAAGTTGAGTTTTATCCCCAACACCTTTTTTAATCATACGTTCAATAGTTTTAATACGCATTTTTAAGTCATCTACGGTAGTTTCTTTTGGTTGCTCCGTTTCTGTGGCAGGTTCTATTTCTTGCATTGGTGCTTCAAATTCATTAGGAAATAGTTTGTACATTGGGGTAGGCTCGAAATGAAAATCTAATTCTGCACCAAATTGTTTTAATTCATTTATATCTATATATCCAAATTCTGCCTTTTGCAAATCACCATTTAATATTGCATAACCAAACGCTGGCTCTTCTATCGTTAAATTTTCGTCAAATATATCTTTCTTATTTAATTCTATTATATACCAATCGCTGCCTCCATAAAAATAATGCAAGTATGCAATTTTTTCATGCAAAGAAACGGTTTGAGTACCATATATTTCAGGTGTTTGTGCAATAATTTTATACAAACTATTAATCACATCGTCAAACTCATTAGAACCTTTTACAATTGATAATTGTGCAGGATTCATAAAGTCTTGAATTTTCTGTAATTTTTTAGCAATTATTTTTTTAGAAACATCATCGAAGTCTAAAAGATTTACGGTGTTTTCTTGTATTTCATTTTCAGCTTGCTCTAATTGTTTTTGTATAGACTGTTTAGCTTCCGATAATTCTTTAATCGTTACGGTGTTTTCTTGTATTTCATTTTCAGCTTGCTCTAATTGTTTTTGTATAGACTGTTTAGCTTCCGATAATTCTTTAATCGCTATTGCCATATCAGATATTTTTTGAACAGAATAATTAGCAATTCCTTTAATAGAATTTAATGAACCTTCTTTTATTAGGCAAATCTGTTTTGTTTTAATCATTAAATCAAACAACGAACTATCTTCTTTGGAATATCCATCAAAAGAAATTTTACCTTTTGAAAACATTTCGACCATTTCATTATAAGTCAATATAATTTCTTGATTATTATACTTACCAAAACTTTGTTTTAATTTTACCTTTTCCGAATCGCAAGAAACAACAATATAATCTATTCCATTAATTGTAATTTTACTATCTACTTGGAGTATTTCTTTTTCATATTGTTTGCTAAAACTTATTAATTCATTATTGCAGTTGTCAATATCAGATTTAATATCTTCTTCAATTTCGTTTTGAACCTTATCTGCTTCGTAAACAGAATAATCGGCTTCTATTTTAGCTATTTCCTCCGTTTTTTCTACTTGACTAAACAAATCACGAACAACACTATTTTGAACAGTGTTTATTTCGGATTCTAATTTTTGTATTTTTTCTTTTATATCTAAAACACGTGCCGTTGCATCTGAAATAAAAGTTTGAAATTTAGAAACTAAATCTTGATTATTTTCAAGCCTTGCACGAACAATTAAATCTTGTTTTTTCTGTATTTCTTTTTGCCAATAATCAACATCAGATTTCATTTCATTTATCTTTTCTCTTGCAGGAGAAACTATCGTATTTGTAGAAACGATATTGTTTAAGTTTAATGGTTTTTGATTGTCATAATCTAATTTCATAATTTTTGAGCCAATTAAATTATATAATTGTTCTTTTGACAATTTTAAACCTTTTGATGTTCCCGAATTATATATATAATCAAATATTTCCGATTCATGCAAATCTGTTAATTTTTCAGAATACATTTTTCTTAAATCTCCAACCCACGAAGCGTTCCGCTCTAAATAAGGAAATGAGCTTTTGCTTGGGCTTGCCAAATATTCAACAAATTTACCATTAGGATTCAAGTATGTATATCTAATTATATTTTCTAAGTATGATTGAGGCTTAACGTATTTTATCATTTCAGATTTGTTATAGCCGTCTTTAAGCATTTTTCTTACTGCATTAATATCAGATATTAAACCCTCTTGCGTACTTGCTCTGTTTGATTCCAAAACGGCATAAGAAACAGCTTCATCTTTATCGCCCAAAAACTCTTTTACAGGCATTGTTTGCAATGATTTATCTCCTGCTTCATACAATCTCCTGCTTGCCTCAAATCTTGAATGACCGCTAATAACAATATATTTATCTATTGTTTTATCGTACCATACAACAATAGGGTCGTTAGTTTTATCAAAACCTTCCGAAACTATTTTATTTACAGATTCTTCTGAATAAGCGTGCTGCCTACCTTGAAAATCTTTTGGACTTGTTGTTATTTGCGTTCTATCTATTTCTTTTACAGTTGAAAATCTTTGTTTTGATTCTGCTGTAGGAACGTCATTTGAAATATTAGCCACATATTGAGTTTCCTCTATCGGCAAATTTTCTGTTTTTATTTCTTCTTGATAATCATCTAAATTTTCACTGTATAAATTTTCAAATTTATTCCAACCTTCATTTGTAAGGTATTCAATAAGATATTTATTTTCTTCTTGTTTAATTACACGTGCTTCGCAAAACAATGAGCCGTCTTGATTAATCATATAATATCCTTTTAGTCCTTTTATTTTTGCTGCTTTTGGTTTATACCAGCCCGAATTTGCACTATCTAAATTTAAAGCAGTTAAACATTTGTCTAAATTGTCGTGCGTAGTATTGCCAGTCCAAAATATTTTACCAACTGTGTTTTCAATTGTTTTTAATGCTTTTATTTTTGCATTATTTTCTTTTGTATTTGGTAAAACATCCATACTTACAACATCATTCGACGGCAAATTTTCTGTTTTTATTTCCTCAACTGATTGGGGAAGTCTTTCCATTATTGGCATATCTATATTATTTATTTGGTTAGTATCTATTATTTCATCTTCTTTAATATCTTCTATCAATTCAGTTTCCTTGAGTTTTTCTTTATCTTCTTCGCCTTTATTAATAACAATTAATCTTGCATTTGCTCCAGTAGTTGCATATAAAGATTTATCTGTAAAAGTTTTTTCGGGTAATTTTTGAACATCTGAATTTGTGGCATCTAACCAATCTCTAAATGCAACCGCTTTTTTGTCGCTTCCAAAGAAAATACCTTCCCCTGCAATTGCAACAATTCTACCATTTGGCTTTAATAAAGAATAAGCGTGTTGAATATGCTCTCCGTCCATTCTATTTGAAAATGGAGGGTTCATTATTATTCTATCGTATTTTTTTTCGTTATATGAAAGAAAATCAAAATCTACTACATTATATCCTTTAGCCTCTAATATAGCACGCAATTCACTGCTAACCTCACACACATCGCAAACAACGCCCGTAATTGATTTTATAGCATCGGCAATATTGCCATTTCCTGCTGACGGCTCTAATACGTCCATGCCATCTGTAATTTCTGCCATTTCAACCATTTCTGAACATACCGAAGGAGGCGTAGGGAAAAAATCAATTCCAACTTTTTTACCTGCCAAACCACGCTCCAAAGTTTTTACCTTGTCAACTTCTTGAACCCCTCCCCTGTATTGTATAAATTCACGAAGTAAAGCACGTAGCATTTCATTACTTTCAACTCCTAATGACTTTAATCTATTATGGTCTTTTGCAAATTCTTTAATCTGACTATTATCCCAGCTATCCTCTATTTTTGATGCAAACTCTAAAAAATCTTCCATTTCATATTTGTCTCTTATTTGATAATCTTGCTCTTTTGTTCTTGACAAATATTTTTTTAATTTATTAGATATAAGTTTTAATCCAGACTTGTTTTCGTTTTTATCAATAGCTCTTTTCCAATTTTCAACAAAAATTAATGGAAAAAATGTTCTGTAAGGAGAAATATACTCTATACAATCCGCTGTTATTGGGTCGTATTTATGTGCCTCATATTCAGAATAGCTTTTGTATTTTTTTCTTAAATAATTATAATTAGCATTTTGAACGATATTATTTAATTGTTCAATTTGTGCTTTTGTTCTAACTAAATCAAGGAATTTTGTTTCGCCCGATTCAATTGCATTTGCAAGATTAATCATAGTTTTAGCAATTGCCTTTTCTCCATTTAATCGAGATTCAATACTATTAGCCATGCTTGCCCTACGTGCCGTATTTGTCTGCCTGTCTTTAGATAATTCTTTATCAACACGCTCTATAATGGCTTCGGCATTCTCACGTAATTTTGAGGCTCTTTTTTCTGCTTTTTGCTCTTGCTTTTCCTCTATTTTTTCAATATTAGAAACATTACCTTGTTTTAACGAAACAAATTTTTCGGCATATTCCCTATCCTTAAACTGAAAACCTGCTATTGCACCGTCTTTTGTGTATGAAGAATACCAACCACCAAGTTTTTTAGCTTTACTATTTAAGTCGTTATAAGTTTCTTTGCTAACCCTTTCGGAAAGTTTAACAACATATAACGACTGCCCTGTTTTAGTGTGTTTTGTTTCGTAAATATTAAAATCAACATTATCAGAAACATTCACTTGTGAAATAACCGCCTTTTGTTCAATTTCTTTCGCTTGACGTTCTTTTGTTGTTACGCCTATTAATTCATCATATATCGCCATTTGTTCGGGAGATAACTTACTTTTACCGTTATATTTGATAAAAGTTTGATACTCCTGTAATGTTTCGGGATTGCTTAATGCTTTTTTAAATGCCTCTAAACGCTTTTTATATTCCTCACGTTCTTTTGCGACTTCAACAGCAAAATCATCTAAGTTTTTTTGAGTAAAATTATTTACTTTTGATATAATACCGTCATATTTACCTTGCCCATAAGACCAAGAGTAAGAACCAAGAGCAAAAAAAGCTATTATATCGTTATATATATGAGATATTATAGAATCCTTTTTGTCAGAGGGTCGTATTGTGTAGCTATTCGCATATTTAATAAGTTCATCTTTACTGAATTTAGATAACTCCTCCTTTAATTGCGTTTCGCTTTCCAATGCTAATTTTAGATAATTTTTAAAATCATCTACACCCATTTGACCGTCAAATGTTTTGTTTTTTACTTCTTTATGTAGTGATAATGTGTATTCCATAATTTTATATTTCTTTAATTTTAAACCCAAAACTTTTATAATATTCAATTTTATCATCAGGTGCGTCAACAGATATTTTTTTATTGTTTCTATCCGCCCATTCGCAAGCAAATTGAATTTCATGTTTTGTGGATTTGTTAGGAATAAAAATATCTTTAGAATAAAAATGTTTTAATTTTGAATCTATATTTGTAATCCAAAATTTATTTTTCATAGAATATGCTTCTCCTTTTTGAGAAACTTGAAGTTTATCCATTAATCCACCCTCAAAAGCATTGTGGGGTTCGGCAAGAATTAAATATTTAAAATCCTCTAAATCAAGAGCATCAAACAAATCAATATTTTCTTTTTTTAAAAGTTTTTCTAAAATAGACTTTTTCATTTTTGCATAGTCTATTTTCCTGTTGTCGTTTATTTTATGCAAATCTAATTTTTCCTCCATTGCAGGAAGCCCAACTTCACTATCGTAATAATTTGACGATTCTTCAATATGGTCTGACACAATTTTATCTACAGCCTCTTTTGGTGTTAATTTATGGTCATAAACTTGTTCTAATGTATCAATATGTTCAGATTCTATTTTTTTAGCTTCTTTTATTTCTGATTCAGGAATATTGTGTTTTTGAGAAATAGACTGCATATTACTATATTTTTCAAAATAATATTTATTCAATATTCCTAATATTTCAATTTCAAGGTCTCTTTGATTATAAGTTGTATCGCTGCCTATTAATTTATCATCAACATAAACATCATAAGCGATATGTGAATTAACACTACCAGAATCAGCTTTTATTTCTAAATCATATACTTTAAATCTAACATTATCAAAAGAATATTCAAAATCATTACCTTTTCTTTGAATTTTACTAAAATCAAATCCAAATATTTTAGTATATTTAGGTTTGTATCCCAATTTTTCTTTGTTAGAAATCATTTTTAAAACATCAGGCATGTATTTTTCGATAAAATCTTGTGGCTCACTTGCTATTCTATATTCATACCTATCATTATTTTTATTTACGACTTCAATAACCACATTGCCTTCAAAATATGTTATTTCAGCATTTATTTTTAATGAATCATTCTTTTTTGCTTTATTTATTTTTTGTCGAATTTGATTTGCTTTTTTAAAATCATCTTCTGCGTCAGAAAATTTTAAGTCGTCATCTATTCCAGAAAGCGTTTTTGCACAATCCATTCCGACCTCAAAATGTTCTCCTTTTTCGTTCTCAACTATACCAACATTAGCTATTGGTTTACCACAATTTTCGCAAAAGTGAGGGTTCTCGGAAAGCCCTCCAGTATAAAAAGAATCAATAATTTTATAAGTTGTATTTAACGGCAAATTTCTTCTTGACACTTTCTTTTTAACCTCCCCACCATCTTTAAACTTCTCAACACCGTACTGTTGTAAATATTTATCCAATTCACTATAATCAAATGTTATATTATAATCTTTGTCTATATAGCATTTAATTACAGGTGTTACAATAACATCGCCTTTTGTGTTTATAAAGTCAGTCATGCTTCTATTAGCAAGCACTTTAAAATACATTAATATTTCGCCCTCCATTTTATCGGACGGTATTAAAAACTCCACATGCCCGTTACCATATTTTGAATTAAAATTATCGGTATTTTCAATGAATTTAAAACCGTACTCACGCTCCATTTCAGACTTAAACACGTTACATAATTGAGTGAACGGGGTGTTTTTAGATTCTCTTATCATTTCGCTTCCTTCTTCCATAAATCCAAATTTTTTATAATATTCTATTAAATAATCTTTAGTTATTTTTTTACGTTTTTCTGTGTTTTTTAAAAAGAATTTATATCGAGGAACTGGCTCTAAACGTATATTAACATTATATTTATCTGCTAAATCACAAAGATACTGCAAATAAGGTTTTGCATCTACATTTTGGTCAATTTTTTCAAACAAATCAAGATAAACACAGTCTTTGCTTTTATTGATAGAAATAAATATATTCATTTTTTCGTGAACATTTTTTTTATACCAATTTATAAAGTCAATCATAAATTGTTTTTTGCTTTCTTCGGTTTTTGTTTGTATTTCTCCGCCTTTTTTGTATTCTTCCGATTCTCTACCGTCAATCAAACTGTTATAGTCTAAATCTTTAATAAATGAATCTACAGAATATTCTACATCAGATATTTCCGAAATAGAATAATTGTCAAAATACTTTTCAATACCATACGTTACTTCTAAGATATTTTCATTTTCTATGTCAGTTTCTTGAAGTTTTGTTCTGTCTGAATTTTTATCAAATACAATGCTTAAACAAGCATCTCCGTAAGTTTTATAAACTTTATTATGGTTTGATATTCTTACACAAATAACTGCATTTTCTGGATTAACATTTACAAAATTACGCTCTATTCTTTCGTCAAATGTACTGTCTAATTTTTCTAAATAAAGCAATTTATTATCTTTATCAAAATCAATTAAATCGTTGTTTTTATCTAACAATAAAAAATAATATTTTGAACGACCCATAAAACCTGCATATTCTTTCAAATGAATTTTGTTTTTATAGATATTTTCAAATAATTCTATAAAATCAGAATGAAGTTTAGAAAATTCTTCTTCAATAATTTCTTTTTTTGATTTTATACGCTTCAATTCTTTTGATTCCAATATTTCAGTATCATTATCTAAACCGTTTTCAACTAATTTATAATAGTCTGAATCTTCATAATAATATTCAATAGGATAATCATCAATAGTTTCTTCATTTTCAGTATCTAATTCATATACAAACTTATATTTATTTGTGTATTTTTCTAAAATCACAGTAGTATCTTCATCTTTCTCCGAAGCGTATTTATATTCGCTTTTAGCTTTATCAAAATCAATTCCTTGATATAAATAGTCAGAATCATGTTCAGAGCTTTGAATAACTTGATAAAAGTCTAAATCAAATAAGGGTTCAATATTCCCTCCTTTTCCCATTTTTTGAACTAACATACCTTTTAATTCTTTAAGTTTCTTATCACTATCAATTGCTTTTTGTAATTTAATTCTATCATCAAGAACGCCTTTGTTTATTTTCAATTCATGTTCTATTTCCTTTTCACGTATATTTATTTGATTTCTAATAGACTTTTTATTTATATCAGAACCTTTATCGTTTACATCTTTATATATTCCAATAATAGCCTTAACTCCACTGTTTTTTAATATAATAGTGCGAAATGAAAACTTTTTAAATTCTTTCGGGTCATTTACTCTGTATCTATAATATTTTTCTGTTTCATCACTTACTTTTGAAGTAAAACCATGACTACGAACCCAATTATTGGCTTGATGTTTATTTTTAAAATTAGACTTACTTAATAATAATGACTGTAATTTTGTTACGCCATTTAAAATCATTCCACCGTTTTGCAAAACAGAATTAATAAAACCTCCATCTTTTATTATAGACTTACCGCCGGTGCTTGTATTTATTTTATCTAATATTTCTCTGTTAGTTCCCGTATATCTTTTTTTTACATTTGAATTTACAGCACGTTTATTTATAACAACCTGCCCAGCTTCAACGATAATCACATTATCTTTATTAGTAACAACTTTTAATGGACTTCCGTATCGTTTGTTCATTTTGCTTAAAATTTGCTTGTGAGAACCCTCATAAGTATATACATTATTATCTTCAAGAGCTTTTTTGCAAATAATAATTTCTTGAGATTCAACCTCTATATTTTTGTTAATATTTTCTACAATAGCATCAATGCCACCCACATCATGGGAACGATTACCCTGTAAATCACAACCATTTTTACAATCTTTCATTTTCATAAACCGTTAGCGTTTTGAATATCTTTTGTAATTGTAAGAGCATCACCTACAACGTTACCAGCACCATACATAAATGCAACGTATGCCAAAGTTTTAAACGTACTTTTTTCTTTTTCTATTAATCCTAAAACCAAACCGAATGCAGCACCAATTAATGCTACTTTTCTTTTAAATATTGCTGTATTTTTAATTTCCATGTTGATAAATTATTAATAACTGAACAAATATAACTATTTTATTATTGGTTTTGGAAAAAAACCTGTTTTATCAACTATAACTTTTTGAAAATTATTTTTTATATCAACATAAATAGCATGAAACATATATGTAGTAAATGGGTTTCGTGAGATATGGAAGCCAAATACAATAAAATTAAATTCTATTAAAAAATATTTTTTTGATTCACCTTCTGGAACTAAAACAATTCCTAATGTTGGGATAAAATATAAAAATTTAGTACTTGCCTTAAACGATATAGACCATCGTTTAATTTTAATATCAAATATTTTTTCAAAACTGATAGTAAATATGTTCTTTATTTTCATCTAATTTGAGGTTTTTATAATTAAACACTATATCTGTTTCGCTTGTAAAAGCACGTTTAATATCGAAAAGAATTTGTTTACACTCGTTGTAATTTATTCTATTGTAGTAGAATAACCCAACATCTTCTGGCTCATGTGATATAAGGTATTGAGACTGTATGTTATATTTTAAACAATGCTCGTAAATACCAAAATTACACCATTCTTTAGGGGTTGAGTTTGAACATAACTTTTTTTGTTTATCCCCATCAAGATATTCAATGTTAATCTTACAACCTAAACCAAAATCATAAATGCTATTCCCAAACCCTTTTTGGTTTGGCATTTTAGAATTACTTGAAATATAAACTATATTGCAATTATTAGACTGTTCAAAGTTGAAAAAACAGTCAAAAAACAATTCACGCAATTCTTTTAGTAAATTTGTATTAATTAATTCTATCATAGTCTTTTAATTTTTTTTACGAAAGAAATGAAAAATAATTTAAAATAAAAAATTTTTATGAGCGATGTTTTAAACCCAAATAGTGCAGAAAAAGTTCAACTCGGAATGGGTGAACTTTTTAATATATTAACAACAGGGGTAAATAATGCAACACAAACAGAAACATGGGCATTTTTAGAGATTGCACCAGATACCGAAATAACATCATTAACATTTCAATATTTGGACGGCACAACGGAGGTTGTTACTCGATATAATTTGGCTGCATACCTAACAACTACATTAATACCGCCTGTATTTAAACAAAAAAGAGGTTCTTGGATTTCTGTTACATGTGAAGGACAAGTAAATTGTTACGGATTAAACCCTATCGGATAATGAAAAAAAGAATAAGAATAAAATCTGTTTCTATTAGTAGTGGCAAAAGTCAGTTATCACCAGCAAATGCTTTGGCAAATGCTTTTGGTGATTTTATATTAACAGCAGATAGCAAATATATAATTGTAAACAAATTGTAGACAAACTATGGAATTATTACAAATAGCACCAGAAACAACATTTTCTTTAACATTAAATCAATTTACAATATTACTAATATTCGTAATTAGCCAAACAGCTACAATAGTAGGATATTTCTTTTATGTTATGAAAAAAATAAAAGAAAATAGCACAGAATTAAAGGCTGTAAAAAGTGAAAATAATAATCAATATAATTATTTAGAACAAGCATTTTTAAATAGAAACAAGTTTTGTAATATGAAGCATGAATTAACAAAAGAACGTCTTGATAAAAATGAAATTCAAAACGGAAAGATTTATAATGATATAAATTTGACATTAGAAAAATTAAATAAAACAATACAAGAATTTAATAATTCAATGCACCAAATAAAAGATGAATTACAATCGGGTATATGGCAGGCGAATAATGATATATCAAAACATATTGAATACCATAAAGGATTAGAAGATAAAAAAAAGTAGAATTATGAATAAAATAGAGCGAATACAAGTAGAAAAAAACTTTTATTTAGACGAATTTATACCAAAAGAATTATATTTTGCATATCCGACTTGGAAATTATATCGTTTGATTGATAAAAGATTATTTGCATTGCATCAGGCTGTAAGAGAAAGACATGGTTCAATGACATTAAATAATTGGATTCATGGTAAAAAAAGAAATTGGAGCGGTTTAAGATTACCAAACAGTTCTTATTATAATTTATTTTCAGACCATAGTTACGGTAGGGCAGGTGATAGTATAATGAGTAAAGATATAAATGAAGTTTGGGAAGATATTAAAAAAAATTATAAAAAAATATATCAGCCACTTGGATTAACAATGATTGAAACGGGGAAAAACATAGATTGGCTTCATATAGGTATAGGAAATACAAACATGAATAGTTTGTTTGAAATTAAAATGGATTAAGATATGGCAAAGGTAAGATTTACTAAAGATATGATACAAAAACCTGTTACTAAAACAGGTGATTTTCTTATGGTTTTTGACGGAGAGGAAACAGATATAACAAAACAAGTAAAATTTACTCCCGATATTCCTAAAATGGAAAACGAAACGCAAGATATAGAAACAGGACTTCTTTATAATTGGTATGCCGTAAACACGGGAAAACTTGCACCAACGGGATATAGAGTTGCAAGCGATGATGATTTTACAACTTTAGTAAACTATTTAATATCACAAGGATTTAATTATGACGGGACAACAAGCGGTAATAAATTAGGGAAATCTGTTTGTATACCATTTGGTTGGGCTTCAAGCGATATTGAAGGGGCTGTTGGAAATGATTCTTTAAGTTCCAAATATAATACTACACGGTTTACTATGGTTAATACTAAACGTAGGGAGAGCAATGGTAGTTTTAATTCTCTATATGAGGGGTCTCCCGTTTGGACTACAACCGAAGCTGGCAGTAATGCCTATTATAGACATGTTGGCGGAGGTAGTATAGCGGCTTTCAATCAAAATGATGGAAATAAAAAATCTGGATATGGAGTAAGATGCTTACGTGATGCAACAGCATCAGAACAACTACTTGCAGATGGTACATTTTTAGAGGACGTTACCGATTTAAGCGGAAACACATATAATACAGTAAAGTTGGGAACGCAAGTTTGGTTTAGACAAAATTTAAAAACAACAAAATATAATGATAATACAGATATTACAAATGTAACAAGCAATTCGTCTTGGGGGGCATTAACAACAGAGGCTTATTGTAGTTATAATAATGAACCTATGGTCGTTTTTGAAGTAGAAGATTATTTGTATGTTAAGCCAAAGGAAAATAAATTAATTAAGTCTCAAAATGTTTTCTACAATAACAGTACAGGTGATATGACAGTTACTGAAGTAGATTCTGCTTTAAATACATTAGCTATAAGAAGTCGTAAGTATAATGAACCTGTTTATCATGTATATAGTGGTTATCTTTTTTCAGATGAATATCATTATAATAATATACAAGATGTATTTAATAATGTAATAATAGATACAACATTTGTAGCTAATACTACTAATGGTAGTACTACTGTAAATATAGTAAGTGGTACTAATTTTTCAGTTGGGAAAATGGTGTTTGGTTCAGGTATTCCTTATGGTACATATATAACAGCAGTAGGTGTTGGAACATTAACATTATCAAATGCAGCAACAGCAACTGCAAATGGAGTAACATTAACACGTAGACAAGAAATTTGGATAAAGGTTTATGGGACTGTTAAAATTGACAGTTCTATTGAGATGGATGGTGTTTTTTGGGATTTTTCTGAAGCTACGTGTATAGTAGGCAACACAACAGCATTCAATATAACAACCGTAAAAAATTCTGATTTTGTTGTGAGAGGTGGCAAGTGGTTGAAAATACATGCAAATTCAAAAATAATAGCTAACAATACAACCCAACAAGGGGCTTTATATTATTCAGGCGATATTCCTATTGATGAAACCTCAAACAGATTTGCGAATTATTATATACAAACAAATGAAAGCCTGCATTCTAATTTATTTATTTTTGAAAATAGTACAAACATTGGAAACATAGCAACAACTTATGATTTCACACCTGCAACTAAAATAAATAGAGCAACTGTAACGGGTAATGTTGTAATAACACTGCCCACATATCCGTCATCACAAAGCGTAAGCGTGATGCTTAAACTTACACAAGGAGGAGCAGGGGGTTATGATATAATTTTTCAAGATGCAATAAATTTATCACAATTTGTTTTTACCGATGGTACTGTTGGGCAAAGAACATGGGTAACTTTATTATGGGACGGGGAAGAATGGTGTTTTACAGCAAGTGCTTGGAAAGATGCAGTTTAATAATACAAATATATGGAAATAATACTACCAAATAAAGCGATTTTCGATACAGAAATAAGTTTTGAAAATCAAACACAAGATTGTCAAGCATACTTCTTTGAAGTAATGAATGCAAGTGAACCTATAACTATTGTAGATTCGTTT
>Ga0208198_1001123_pt1 | contig 25135 bp, 35 predicted proteins | sample AD_JPNTR2_MetaG_FD_184446 | JGI IMG/M metagenome (GOLD analysis project Ga0208198, IMG submission 184446) | Active sludge microbial communities of municipal wastewater-treating anaerobic digesters from Japan - AD_JPNTR2_MetaG (SPAdes) (version 2) | ecosystem: Engineered > Bioreactor > Anaerobic...
CTTATGTGGAATAATATGTCCGATGATGAAAAGGCTGCAGTCAAGGATATTCCTAATTTTGATGCAGATGTGTTTGAGGAGATCACGGGAATCGTTATTGACTAAGGAGGAATAAATGTGTCTTTTAACAGGAGGAATAAATTATGGGTATCAAAGGTTATAAAGTTTTTAATCCCGACTGGACTTGCCGAGGCTTTCAGTATGAAGTAGGCAAGACATTTAAACATGAAGGCAATATCGAGATGTGCGGCGCAGGATTCCACTTCTGCCGTAAGCTTGCCGATTGCTTCAATTACTATGAGTTCGATAGCAACAATAAGGTTGCAGAAGTTGAAGCGATAGGCAACGTTGAAACAAGAGATGATAAGTCAGTTACTGACGAGATAGTGATATGTAAAGAGCTGTCATGGCATGAAGTTTTAGACCTCTGTAACACAGGCAACTGTAACACAGGAAACAGGAACACAGGCAACTGTAACACAGGCAACTGGAACACAGGAAACAGGAACACAGGCGACTGTAACACAGGAAACAGGAATACAGGCGACTGGAACACAGGAAACTGGAACACAGGCGACTGTAACACAGGCGACTGTAACACAGGCAACAGGAACACAGGAAACAGTAACACAGGCGACTGTAACACAGGAAACAGGAACACAGGCGACTGTAACACAGGCAACTGGAACACAGGCGACTGTAACACAGGCGACTGGAACACCACAAATTTCTCCACAGGCTTCTTTAATTCTATTGAACAGCCATTATATATTTTCAATAATCCTACTGATATGAGCAGAAACGATTTCAATAGTCTGCTTGCTGTAAGAGCTATGCGCTGGAAGTATGAAAATAACTGGTGGATATATAGCGAGAACATGACTGATGAAGAAAAGGCTAACCACCCCGAACATGAGACAACTGGCGGTTATCTGAAAACAGTTGACTTCAAAACGGCTTGTGGTCTTATGTGGAATAATATGTCCGATGATGAAAAGGCTGCAGTCAAGGATATTCCTAATTTTGATGCAGATGTGTTTGAGGAGATTACGGGAATCGTTATTGACTAAGGAGGAATAAATGTGTCTTTTATGTGAGGCGAGTTATGTTTACCAACAAAGAATTAGCTCAATTCTGCATTACAAACAACACAATCGAGATGATTAATAACCTTAATTGGAATGTGAATGAGATGTATATATCCTATTTTATAGGGAGTAAACCATTATGGCGGAGTAATAATTACTGGCGTTGTTGCCAATGCGGTACTTATAATGATGGCGATGTTTGTGATTACTGTAGTAAACCACCTAACAAATATCAAGTATGGAAATGAATAAATCTTTTATGAAGCGAGGTGATAATCTATATTTCAATATGGAAAAGCTGTTGACGATACAGATGATATATATGTATCGGAAAAAGAATTAGGAGCAGAGCTTGAACGAATATATGAATACAGAGACTTTGCCACTAACTGAATAAAAGAGTGATTTAATATAATGCTGGGCTATCAGGCAATACGGGCAGGGGGGAAAATTATGCTGAATACATTGATTGAATTAACAAAGGGAATGTGGTTTAAACCGATATCAGAATTTAATGATACTGTTTATAATGGTGCTGAAGTCGGAAAAATCATTGACTTGTCAGGAGCTAAAGATTTTAGCAGCACAGACTATAATCAAACGATAGAAATTAGCGGCGATCATCCATACTCATGCAATGCTACGGAAATTTACGGACAGCTTATTATCTATTCTGTATATGACAAATCAGGTCTTGTATATAGTGCAGATACGGACAGCATTGAAACAGAAATACGGAAAAATAAATCAATTGTTATTCCGTACACCATAGACTATATTAAGGGATCAATAAAACAGTGTTTACAGGCAGCGGAAAAAGCAATTGAAGAAAATGATATTTGTGAGCTTGCCGAGAATATCGGACAGTTTCAAGCATATGCTCATTCGCTGGATATACTGTTAATATCGGAAAATTTAGGTATATGCAATGAATTTGATGAGCAGTACGGAAAAATCAATAACGAATATATGCGGATGAGATATCCCACAACATAACGGAAAAGCCTGACGGGGAGCTTAAAATCTCCGTCCCATAGACGATAAACCACAAACCACAACGGAAAATTAAGGAGGTCTTATTATGACAGCAACACAGAAAAAAAGCTTTTAAAAGTTAAGAGTGAAATCGAGTCTATGTTTATGGGAGATATAAAGCGTTTTGGCTTTACTCCATATATGATAGACATTGTACTTGACGTATACGGAAATTTAGTCAATGAGAGATCGGCGGAGACTATTTGCGAAGAAGTCAAAAACTATTTTGAAAAGCGGAAATTTACTGTTACTACAAAAGGCATAGGCTGGACAATTAACTAAAAGGAGGAATGATTATGAAAACTTTAATCAATAATATTAAATTAGCATTATTGGATGGAAAAATCAAGCGTAAAGATGCTTGGACAGTTGAATTTGAAAACGGTTATATATTAGGCGGCTACAAATGGAAAAATGACATTGAAGCTGATACAATATGCCTTGCAAATGCCTTAAAAGCTCATAAAGGAATGTTTGGCGGATATGATTATGTGATGAATTTATACAAATAAAATGACTGTTCTATCAATCGGAAAAGCGAGGCGTTAAGCGCAGCTAATTGCCTATAATGGTCAGAGCTTATAGGCAAATACATACGCTTAAACGGAAAATCGCAGACAAGTTAAATACACTTACCAATATTGATACGTTCTGGGATGATGTACGGAAATTCACTAAAAATGTGCATAGTGATAGAAGTATATCAATATGGCAATCATTAGCGGAAATTCGTTTCGATGAGCTTAGAACAGGCTGTGAGGATGTAAGATCGGAGATTGAGAAATACGGGAAACCAATAAGATATTACACATACAATTATAGTAAAGATGTATTTATTAAGGAGGTTTAATTATGGGAAAAGTACAGAAGTTTTTAAATAAAGCTTTAAAGAACGGCTGGAAAATTGCAAAGAGAATCGACTTTCCAAACACCGATATGTATAACTATCATCTTGTACCCGCAAATGGTGATGATGGGTATATAGTGATGTGGTGCAAGGGAGAGAATGAACTTGAAACTCAATTTAATAATGAACGTTATTCGGACAGCAGATACAAAGGAAAAACCTTATATGAAACTGGTGTATGCGTGTTTGATAGTGCAAAGAAATATTTGGAAAATCTGAAGTCTAAATAAAATAACACTTTAATTGATGGAAAGTTGGTGAACATTGTATGCGGAGCGTAGTTCATGCGCTCCATATAGAGTGCTCACAGCACAACAAATTAACGGTAAAGGAGTAAATAATTATGACAAATGAAAAGTATTTAGAGCTTGTAAACAAGGCTATTGAAAATCTGAAAGATAATGATGATAACTACGGACAGACTCCTATTGACTTCATGAGGAAAAACGGGATCAAGTCAACAGATAATATGCGCTTTTTCCTTGACAGTGTAGGAGTTTACCTTGAGGAAATCAGATGTGGACTTCTCGCTGATATCGAAGCAAAAGAAGCAAAGAAGAACGGAAAATCAAGTGTGCTATCTGCCATTAAGAAGCTATGCAATGACAATTACAAAGCACAGCAAAGCGTAAGACCGCAGCTTGCATATGCGAATTATGACGAAGTGGAAAACAAGTATATCACAGTTAATGGTTATTGGCTGATTATGTCGGAAAATCCTGCTGGTATGGTGGAGATGCCTGAGAACGTCAAGAGGGATATTAAAGAACCTTTAAAATATAAGCAGTGCATTCCTGACAAATGTGATATGCACACGGTATCACTTCCGACACTGGCGAAGATCAGCACTTATTTAAAAGCTCGTAAAGCCACAAGGAATAAGCATGACGAATCATGGGATATACTTGTATTCAATGACTTTGCCGTTAAAGGTGAATGGTTAGAGGCAGCCATGAAGATAACAGGCTCATCGGAAATTTATGTTAAGAGCAGCGTGACCGCACTTCTCATGGAAGGAAACGGATATACAATGGTGCTGATGCCTATAAAGAATACAGAAGTAGACAAGGACACAGGAGAAACAAAACATATGCCAATCACAGACTTTGACAATATCTGAGAGGGGGATATTTATGACACTATTACAGGCGTTAACATTAGCTGAAAAGCTGGAAAAATCACACATCAAAGTGCTCAAATGGTTCATAGAGAACGGACAGTTTGAAGGCTCATATAGAGAGCTTTCAACTGCCATCTATGGCAAACCAAATGTAGCAAGTAACGTAAACAAATACGTTAGGCATCTTGCGGAGATCGGACTGCTTATAGTAGCTGTCAATGATGATTGCAATTGCTTTGACGTAAACAGGACTTACATCTATGTCAATCCGGATTGGAAATAAGGAGGAGTAATTATGTACGAAGCAGTAAAGCGTGAACTGGAATTGAGAGACAGAGACGAGAGAGGAATACTCGGAAATTTGAGTTATCTCGAATTGCTTTGTCTCGCCTATAAATTACATATCTGTCAAGGAGGAAAATCAAATGAGAACAGAAATTCAGGTATTCACAAGCGAAAAGTTTGGACAGCTCAGGACAATCGAGGTTGATGGCAAGCCGTATTTTGTTGGCAAAGATATTGCAGAATCTTTAGGATATAGTAATACAAAAGATGCTTTGGCTAAACACGTTCATCCTGATGATAAGAAGATAATTCAAAGGTCGGATTTTGCTACCTTTGACAATCCTTTAGAGTTTGCTTTAGAATATATCCCCAATAGAGGACTTACCTTTATTAACGAATCTGGCTTATATTCACTGATTTTAGGAAGCAAAAGGATAAGGCTGTTATGTATAAACATTGGGTAACATCTGAAGTATTACCCTCTATACATCGCACAGGATCGTATATAGGCAAATCAGAAAATCCAAATGTAGCACTTGTGACTATCACTCCTGAGATGGCAGAAGAAATGCTAAAGAAGAACATAGGCAATCGGAAAATCAATCAGGCTAATGTAAACCACATTGCAGCAGATATGGCAACAGGCAATTACAAGCTGAATGGTGAGACAATTAAGATAAGCCCTAACGGAGAAATACTTGACGGTCAGCACAGACTCTTAGCAGCCGTTAAAAGCGGAATGACATTCAAAACATACATCATATACAACGTAGAGCGTGAGTCTATCGGCACTATTGATATGGGCAAGGGCAGAAGCGTTGCCGATTCTCTTAATGTCATGGGTTGTAATATCAAACAGGGAATTATCCCTGCTATGAACTTCTATTTTAACAGAGGACAGAAGCTCACGACAGCACAGACAGGATGTTTATGGAATACCTACGAGGATAAATTGAATATGATATGTGATGTTCTTGTGGGCAGTCATCACGACTACTTATTATCTCAGCGTGATCTTAGAGGCTTTGTAATACATCTTGCCATATCGGAAAAGTGGTCTGAGGATGATTTAAGAGTGTTTGTAAACGGTTTGAAGAATAAGCCTAACCGTGATACAACTTATGAATTATCTGCATATAACTTCCGCAATTGGTACGACAGAAAAGTACACGGCAAGCTCCGCAATCTGAAGTCACTCGGAGAAAAGAATAAAGCTAATGTCACGCTTGATGCACTCTGCACACTGGCAGAAGGCTACACAAATGACAAGCTGGTGCATTCATTCGCTTGGAAAAATCGTGCAAAGGGAGTCTTAGATACTGGATATAACATTGCACAGCAAAGATTTATTGCATTAACAGCAGAAAGCCGGAGCCGTATAGAAATGGAGGAATAATTATGAATAATAACAGATGTGTAAGTTGTGGAGCTATTATCCCCGAAGGTAGACAAGTCTGTTACAGATGTTTAAGGGGGAAATTCAAGCGTTTTGGTGCGCTATTAACAGCGTCAGCCCTTATGATATCTATGTCGCACCCTACAATGGTAAGAGCATATCGGCACGATATGGGAACATTAATGCGTGACGTTAACTTTGACGGAGTAGTAGACGGCAGAGATTCATCAGAGGTTCTCTCGGAATACGCAAGAATTTCAGTCGGTAATGAATCGCTGTTCACCGAAACTCAAAAATATGTTGCTGATGCTAACGGCGACGGAATGATAACAGCTACGGACGCTACAGATATTCTCACATATTATTGTAGCAATGCAGTATCACCGCAAACAGTAGTATTCACCGTGATGGTTGCAGAACCCGATAAGGCAGTAAGGCGTGAGCTGTATCGTGCGTACTTCATTGAACAGGCTCGGCACTATATAAACTGCGTTACGGAAAATTACCCAGAAGGAACTGATCTGTATATAGTAGCCACTAAGACATCATGGGGGAATAAAACCTCGTCACAGAGTTGTGATATAATAAAATAGGAACTACCAAAATGACAGCTCCTAAGTATTAGTTGACTGTTTGGAAAAATTGATAGTAAACGCTAACAACTTCTTCTTGACAATCGGAAATTTGCGTGGTATAATAAAAGTACAGAGTAAAACTCATAATATTTTAGGAGGTCGATGACCATGTTGGAAAATGCTATCAGAAAAGAATGTAACATCATTGAGATGTTCCCCGAAAAGAAGCGAGACTTCTCGGCAATGATACCGCAGAGCATACTTCCCGACACAGAGAAGGAGCTTGCTGAGGTCATTGATATCGAGGACAACATGACAGATACAGAAGGTATGGACGCTATGAGTGAGTCTATATTTAATGGCGTAATTGAGTATCTGTTGGAAAAAGGAAAGACAAGAGATGCGCTAATGTACGTATTACAGGCAAATTTCGGAATCCGTCACAGCGATCTTATCAAACTGAGACTCATAAATCTGATTGACATTGACGGAAATTTCAGAGACAAAGTAAATTGGTGTGAACAAAAAACAAGCAAAACTCGCCAGTACATTATAAACGATGCGGTGAAGGCAGCGACTATTATCTATCTTAGAAATCATGCGGACAAGAAGTTGACCGACTTCCTGTTCACGGCAGAGGGTAGAAATAAAGGTTACAAAAAAGCCACCTATAAAGACGAGAACGGAAAAGTTAAAGCTCTTAGAGTAAACGGAAAATTCGTTTATGAGCGTGATGAAAATGGAAATCTTATTCCAGAACCACTACGCAGAGATCAGGCAGAGAACACTTTAAAAGATGTGCTCATCGCAATAGGCGTGAAACTGAAGAATGATAGACGTTGTAAGGACGGTGAGTATAAGCTAAATACCCATAGCAACCGTAAATTTTACAGTGAAAAGTTTAGCGAAGTTGCTTATACTTTAAAGACAGAGGGCAGACTTAATGTTGATGCAGATGTGTTAGCACTTGTGCAGCTCGACCTTAGACATTCATCAATGCAGACTACTATGCGCTACAATCACAGTTTCAACCGCATTAAAGAAGTAGTTTGTCAGAATATGAATATTGGTCTTTCAGTTCTTGAAAGATACTTATAATAAGGAGGAAATAAAAATGACAGAATTTATGGTTGGTATGTTAGCGGGAGCTTCAATTTTTGCAGCCACAATTGCTATTAGCATGGCAAAGGCTGCCAAAGAGATTGACGAGACTGAAACAGAAATCTTTTCAAAGGAGGTTGACAAGCATGAGCTGGAATCCTGACGTATTCTGCAAGTGTGCTAACTGCGGAGGCGAAATTTATATAGGGGAGAATTACTATAAACTTCCTTGTCCGCTGAATCCAAGAGCGACACATGAGAGAATAGTTTACACGTTCTGTGAGTCTTGTATTGATAGTGCAAGAGATGAAGCACGTTTTGAGCCACTTGATGATGATACAATAGTGGACATAAAGGCTCGGATAGCTAAGTTTGTTAAATAATAAAAATATATCGGAAAAGTATTGACAAACGGAGTAATGAGTGATATAATATAATTGTAGGGAGAAGGTTTTATCTCCTCCCTACAGCCAAGCCTTTGCAAGGCAACAAATTAGGTATTGCGGATTAGCCAAGTTAGGATGAAGGCATACGACTTTGACTCGTACATTCATAGGTTCAAATCCTATATCCGCAACTTAGTTTCTTTCATAGTGATAACTCCTTTCTGAAAAGTCCTGCGGAGAGACTTGAAACCTCCGCAAACACGAAATCTACATTGTGCCATTGTGTGCAGTTGACCTCCTAAGCCCTGCTTGGCAGGGCGATATGGGACTATGGCGAAACAGGCAAACGCATGGTACTCAAAATACCACGCCGAAAGGCTTCTCGGTTCGAGTCCGAGTAGTCCCACTAAGCATACTATATGTTGCGGTTTATGTACAAATAGACTGCAATATATAGTATTTTTATAAAAGAATGATGTTTTATTAAGGAGGAATAATATGTTAAACTTAAAAGTTGGCGATAAGGTACTTATGCGAAACACATGGTGCACAGAGATCGGAGTCGTCGATAAGATAACCCCTACTGGTTTAATTAAAGTTGATGGTTACACATTTAGACCTGATGGGCGTGAACGAGGTGGAGATAGTTACCATCCGTGGAACATCGAACCACTTACACCTGAATTAGAAGTTGAATTTTATAAAAAGCGGTTTATATCTAAGGTTGCTAATAGAGCAAGTGATTATGATTTTAGAAATATGTCTTATGATATAGCAAAGACTTTGAACGAATTATTGGGCTTACAAATAAAAGAATAATTTCATTGGCAAAATAGCAACGTAGAATAGCCAAAAACTGGCTGTAAAAATCACATGAAATTTCACTAGACGCAGTAAAGAAGATAACTAAAGGAGGAAAATCCAGTGCTAAATCTAAATGAGATATACAACATTGATTGTCTTACGGGCATGACACAGATAGACAATAAATCAATAGATATGATATTTGTCGATCTTCCTTACGGAGTTACAGCACACAATAAGTGGGACTCAATTATTCCCTTTGAGCCTATGTGGGAGCAATTTGAACGTATCATTAAAGACAACGGGGCTATTCTTCTTTTCGGGCAGGATAAGTTTTCAGCGAAGTTAATGCTCTCAAACGAGAAGTTGCACCGATACAATATCGTGTGGAAGAAAACAACTCCTACAGGGTTTCTTAATGCAAACCGTATGCCTTTAAGAAGTCACGAGGATATAATGGTGTTCTACAAATCTCTACCTGCCTACAATCCTCAGAAAACAACAGGACATCAGCGTAAGGTTAGTAAGGCAGAACATAAACGCAATTCAGCCATTACAACAGACTACGGAGAACACGGTTTAACTACCTACGATAGCACAGAGCGTTTTCCTACGAGTGTATGGGAGTTTGCAACGGATAAACAGAAATCAGCTATTCACCCGACTCAAAAACCTATTGACCTTTGCCGATATGCTATCCGTACTTACACCAATGAAGGAGACACAGTTCTTGATTGTTGTTGTGGCAGTGGTTCAATCCCATTAGCTGCGAAGTTAGAAGGCAGAAACTATATCGGCATGGACAATGGGGTATGTGAAAAGAAGAATAGTGAGTATTTTGGTAAGCCGTGGGCTGAGATAGCAACAGTAAGAATTATAAATAACGAAATTTGATAGAACAAAAAGTTTGGTGTCAGAGGGGTGTTGAACATGGGTGAATATACTGACATGGATATGTTAAAAGGTCTTGTAAGAATAATTGAGCTACTTACCGTAGAAAATAAAGAGTTGCGACAAGAAATCAAGGATTTGAGAGTAGAACCTGCAATGCAGTTCAGCCTCACATCGCTGGGGTTGCCACCTGTAACAGACAAAAGGGGGGGAGTAAATGAAGTTTACAATTGAGAAACGTGATCTCTTTACAGTGCCTAAAGATTATTACCTTTGCCATTGTATATCAGCAGACTTTGCTCTCGGCGCGGGAATTGCGAAGAAGTTTGCAGAGATGGGCGTTAAGAAAGCGTTGATAGAATCCTTTGGTAAGGGTGACTGGAACGGTGTTGGTTATACCATCTTGTCTTGCTGTTCTGCTTGGAGAGGCGAGTGGAATCTCATTACAAAAGAAAAATATAATCACAAGCCCACACTTCAGACATTGAAACAGGCGTTAGAGGAAGTAAAAAACCATTGTGGTGACATAAAGATTGCAATGCCGAAGATAGGTTGCGGTTTAGATAGGCTCAAATGGGATGACGTAGAACAAATTATAAAAGATGTATTTGCAGATACAGACGTAGAAATCCTTGTGTGCGATTGGAAGTGATTATATGAGAGAAATATTATTCCGGGCAAAACTTAAAGATGATTATTTTAACAAGGGGTGGCAGTATGGTTTTGTTCATTGTACTTGGTTTGCAGGCAGTATATTTAAGTATTGGCTAACCCCTATTAAAAAAGAAAATTTAACCACATCTGATACTGTGTGTGTGTGAATCCCGAAACCATATGTGAATATACAGGTTTAACTGACAAGAACGGCACTAAGATATTCGAGGGCGACATAATTTCCAAAGATTTTTATACAGATCATAAGCAAACTAAAAGCAAAAGATTTAATGGCGTTGTGGAATATAAAGTAAGATGTGGTAAGGGTTTTGGGGCTGATGGAGAAGATTTTAAATCTTGGGCTGCTGAATGGAGTGTAAAATTTGACTTTGGGAATTATGAGCAGAAATACAGAAGTTATTCTTGGGGGTCATTCTTCGATTGTGAAGTGATAGGGAATATCTATGATAATCCTGAACTTATTGAAAAATGACAGCCACTTTTTGGCTATTCTACGTGGGTAAAATGGCAATAAAACCTACGTTTTATGGAGGTGAGCGAATGAGTAATCTTGAACACTTAATAGAGAACACGCTTATGGCTATGGAAGATGATATGTTATGCAGTAAAGATGTCGAGGAGCGCATTAAGAACGATGTCAACCTTCCACACACTTCATTGTCTGTAGATGATGTATTAGAGATATGCACATATTTCATGTATACATGGTGTGGAACTTGCGAAAAGTGCAATGGAGATAGATCGGAATGAATACCTATAAACTGTTTATGAAACAAGGAAGGGGCTTCTTTGAGCCTATAAACGAAATAGACATTAGGCAGATTATCTCCTGTAATCCAGACGGAACTTGTCTGTGGGTGAAAACTCCCGACTACTACATGGAAGTCGATTGCCCGAATAAAAATAACATGAATGCAAGGTTTGAGGCTGATGGCAAGATAATTAATAAGTTGTTCCCTTATAGTTATACAGGCTTTATAGACGCTTGTGATTGGTTTGATGAACAGAGAGCCACCTATCGTTTTGCAAAACTGATGGAGGAATACGATGATAAAAAAATGTAGAATATGTGGTGATGAGTTTGATGCAGCTAATCCGAGATACTTCATCTGCACAGATGCTTGCCGAAAGATAGCCTATAAGGAAAGCAATAAAAAGAACGCTCGGAGATACTATCATCAGGATGTTGTGAGGGACAGGCGTAAAATCTATTATAGAGAACACTATAAGCCTGTAGGTAAGAAGTGTGGTATGTGTGGAGATGCTCCTGCCTCTCCTGGAAAAGCATGACGTTACCTTCAACTGGGTAAAGGGACACGCAGGTCACCCTGAGAATGAGCGCTGTGACAGGCTTGCTGTTGAACAGCGTGATAAATATTCGCTATAGAATCGGAGGTTTCACAGATGGAAAAGAGATTTATTTATGCAGACAATGCTGCAACTACTGCTGTATCAGAAGAGGTACTGAATGCAATGCTTCCGCATTTCCGCACTGCTTACGGCAATGCTTCAAGTATATACAAACTGGGACGTGACGCACAGAAAGATGTTGAGACTGCCAGAGAAAAGGCAGCTAAGGCACTGGGCGCCGAGCCAAGAGAGATATTCTTCACAAGCTGCGGCTCTGAGGCTGATAACTGGGCTATCAAGGGCGTTGCTGAGGCTATGGAAAAGCGTGGCAAGAAGCACATCATCACTTCTGTTTTCGAGCATCATGCAGTTCTTCATACCTGCGAATATCTTGAAAAGAAAGGTTTCGAGGTAACATACATCCCCGTAAGCGACAAGGGCCTCATCGACCCCGAGGACGTGAGAAAGGCTATCCGTGAGGATACAGCTCTCGTCACTATCATGTATGCAAACAACGAGATAGGCACTATCCAGCCTATTGATGAAATAGCTGCTATCTGCAACGAGAAGAAGGTAATTTTCCATACTGATGCTGTTCAGGCTGTAGGCCATGTGGAGATAGATGTCCACAAGCAGGGAATAGATATGCTCTCACTTTCAGGCCATAAGATTCACGCTCAGAAGGGTATAGGCGTTCTCTACATCAGAAAGGGCATAGCTATCCCCAATCTCATCCACGGCGGCGGTCAGGAGAGAAGCAAGAGAGCGGGCACTGAAAATGTTCCTGCTATTGTCGGCCTCGGTGTTGCTATCGAGGAGGCTACAAAGAATATTGCCGAAAAGGCAGCCATTATCACTCCCAGAAGAAACAGACTTATCGACGGTCTGCTGAAACTTCCCTATACCCGTCTCAACGGCGACAGGGACAAGCGTCTCCCGGGAAATCTCAACATCTCATTCGAGGGCATAGAGGGCGAATCGCTCCTTCTTATGCTTGACCTCAACGGCATCTGCGCTTCATCGGGTTCAGCCTGCACATCGGGCTCACTTGACCCATCACACGTTCTTCTCTCCATCGGTCTGAAGCACGAAATAGCACACGGCTCTCTCCGTCTTTCCATCGAGGAGGATGTAACTGACGAGGACGTTGATTATATCCTTGAGGTAGTTCCTCAGGTAGTTGACCGCCTGCGTTCAATGTCACCTGTATGGGAGAAAATGATGAAGGGTGAGAAGTATCGGCGTAAAATCTATTATAGAGAACACTATAAGCCTGTAGGTAAGAAGTGTGGTATGTGTGGAGATGTATTGCCTGATGGAAGGGCTACATATTGCTTGACTTGTTTATTAAAGGATCACGCGAAGAATCCGAGCATTGTTACACAAAAGAGATTGTACAATCGTGGCTTTGATAATCTCATGATCGAAGAAGAAATCGCCAGTATGGGATTGAGGTGACAAGATGACTAATCACGAACGGCTAAACTCAATGACCACACTTGATTTGTTAGACATGATATCCAAGCGTATTCCAGAATGTTTGATTTATCGCATAAACTACTGCGACTATGATGCTGTTAGGGGCAGATGCGAGAAGTACAAAGGAGAGAGTTGCCGTGAATGCCTATCAGCATGGTTGAAAGAAAATTACTAATTTTTTTATTTTTTCTCTTGACTTGTCAAGAGATTAGTGATATAATATAATTGTGGAGATGATTTTTATATCTTCACAAAATAACAAATGAGAAAAGGAGAATAAGAAATGAGCGAAACAAAGAAGAAGTCTGTGTTTGAAGTGATGTCTGCGGTAGACGTAAGTCCGTATCTGTTTGAAAAAAATAAGCAATCATATTTGCCGTGGTCGAGGGCAATAGAACTGCTGAAACTGCGCTATCCCGATGCAAAGTCTACAGAGTGTACGTTCCCTACAGAAAAATACATCAACGTTTTGATGGCTGAATCTGATGGTGCAAAGCAGTATGCAACTACAATCACCAGTGTTGATATGCCTTACTTCACAGATGGACGTACTTGCTATGTAAGAACAAGACTTGAAATTCCGTTAGAAGGTGTTGACGAGTATTGCACTCTGCCCGTAATGGATTTTAAGAATCAGTGTATAACAGCCGATAAGATAACAATGAGTGATGTCAACAAGGCTCTGCGCAGATGTGCAACAAAGAATATCGCAATGGCAACAGGGCTTGGTCTTGGACTCTGGCACAAGGAAGAAGTTAGCGAGGGTGCTGCTATTGAGAATACGAAGAATGCGGAACGTGCTAATACAGCAATCGAAACCTTTAAGGCAAAGATTGACGAGGGTTATGATCGCAATAAGCTTGTTTCGTGGCTCAAGATTAACTACGGAACTTCAAATCCGCAGACAATTAAGGACGCTGATAAGTTAAATCAGCTCAAGGCAGACCTTGATAATTTAAAGGCAGAAGATTTCAAGGCTAATAAGAAATCAAAGTAATTTTGGAGGTATAATTTATGAATCAGTGTACAATTATCGGTAATCTTACAAGCGATCCCGAACTCAGACAGACCACAAGTGGCAAGTCAGTAGCAAGGTTTACCGTTGCTGTAAACAACGGTAAGGATTCCGAGGGCAATGACAGACCGGCAGACTTCATCACTTGTCAGGCATGGAATAAGACGGCGGAACTCGTGGGACGTTACTGCAAGAAGGGCAAGCCCATAGCAGTCATCGGAGCGTTTAAGACTGACAAATATCAGGACAAGAACCACGAAGATGTAACACATTACAATTCATATATTCTTGTTAATTCCATAGAGTTTGTTGGTGGTGGCAACAACAATTCACAGCAGACACAGGCTGCTCCCACACAGAATACAACACCAACTGAGCCTGTAGAAGCAGCAAGCTCAGAAGAAGTGCCATTCTAATCATAAGCGACACGACACGGTAAACGAGCCAATCTCGCATACAATTTAATAGTATGTCGGGGTTGGCTCTATTTTTGTTTTAGGAGGTAGCATGGATTTAACTAAAAAGAAGTGGAGTTTTAGTTCCTTGAAACTGTACGAAACTTGCAAATATGCGTTTTATCTCAAATACATTGAGGGCATAGAAGAAGAACCTAACGCCTTCAGTTCTTTTGGCAAACACGTTCACAGTATTCTTGAGCGATATTTCAAGGGTGAACTTTATGCGTTTGAACTGGCAGATGTTTTTGAACAAGAATATGAAACCGCCGTTCCACAAAGATTTCCATTTTGGAATATGTTCAACGCTTTCTATTCTAAGACGTTAGCTTATCTTCAGAATTTTGACGGTATAGATGGTGAAGTTCTCAGTGTAGAAGAAAAACTCGAAAGCGCAATAGGTGGCTATGAGTTCATCGGATTTGCAGACTTGATAATGAAAGACGAGAATGGCATTTTTGTGGTAGATCATAAGAGCCACGGAGCATGGAAGTCAAAGAAAGAACGTGCTGAGTATATGCGACAGCTTTACCTGTACGCACATTGTATAAAAGAAAAATACGGTGAGTTCCCTTATAAACTGGTGTTCAATAAGTTTAGGTCTGATAAACCTTTAGACGAAGAACCGTTTAACGAGGAGGATTACGCTGCAACAATAGATTGGTTTAAGACGGCAGTTGACACTATACTGGCAACAGACGAGTGGGACTGTGAGGTAGATAATTTTTATTGCGCAAATCTCTGCAAGATGGGATGTATTTACGGAGGTGAATGATTATGGGAGCGTTTAAAATTGGAAGTAAGTTTGACGGCATAGAAGAATATTGTAATTATCCATATTCTCACCTGTTTTTTCATGACAAAGTAATAGGCAAGGCAATAACGGATAATTGGCAATTCCGTCAGATAGAGAACGGTATTAAATATGGCTACTTACGCAAAGCTGAATTGAACAACGGGTATAAATTATACGAAGTGACAGCATTGGTTTTTGATAATTATAGTTACGCAACCAAACCTTATATATCTAAAGCAAGATTTGTAGCTAAAAGTGCGGACGAAGCCGAGAAGAAAATGATTAAATATAGATATTCTGGCGTATTTGCGGATAATCACGGAGAACATGAATGTGAGTATAACGACGGAAGTGGCATAGTTAAGTTGAAGGTGGTGGAGTGCAATGATTGATAAGGAATTGATACAATCTGCAAAAGAGAAACTTGGCGATAGAAATGCTGATTTAATGGTTGAGGCTTTGGATATAACGGATTATGATAGTCGCAATATGAAATGCAAGTGTGTTGTCCACAGTGAAAAAACGCCTTCTATGATATATGACAAGAAGCGTTTTAGATTTAAATGCTTTGGTTGTGGTGCGTCTTTCGATGTTATAAGTTCCTTTATCGAGGGCAAAGGAATGACATTTAATCAAGCCGCCGAAAGAGTTTTCCAAGAAGCTAATATGGAAGTACCAATGCCAGAAGTGGGTTTGCGTGATGAGGGGATGGATTATGTCTATCCTACGTTGCCAGACGGCGATATGACACCTGCCTATGAATATCTTGCAAAGCGTGGCATTAGCAAGGCTGTTGTAGATTATGTTGGCATTAAGTGTGATGATAAAGGAATAATGCACTTCCCATTTTATTCCTTTGGCGATGTTCTGACAATGGTTAAGTGCCGTCCAGCCCGTAAAGTAAATAAGGGCGAAGGCGCAAAATGTTGGGTGCAGAAAGGCACAAGCTCATCCCCGCTTCTATTTAATGCAAACCGCATCAACACCGAGTTACCTTTAATCATAACCGAGGGGTGCATTGATGCTCTTGCTGTCATGGAGTGTGGCTACTTTAACGTAGTTTCAGTGCCTCTCGGAGCTCAAAACCTTGCGTGGATAGCACAGAACTTAGACTGGCTCGATCAGTTTCAGGATATAATTCTCTGCGGTGATGCCGATGACGCTGGCAAGAAGATGAATATTGAGGCTTCATCTCGCTTGGGAACTGATAGGTGCAGGTTTTTTCAGCATCCGACTTATAAGGTCAATGGCAAGCTGAAGCAGATAAATGACATCAATGAGTGCCTTTATAGGCTTGGCGAAGAAGAAACTCGCAAATGTATTGACGCAGCCATCAATGCTCCCAACCCCAAAGTTATTGACTTTTCAGATATTAAAAGCGTGGACTGGTCACAGGTTGATGGCATATCTTTCGGTTTAAAAGAGCTTGATAAACAGTTATTCAAAGCGTACAGATCAAGCCTTACTCTTGTGTTTGCAAAGCCATCATCGGGCAAAACTTCGTATGTCAATCAGGTCATAGCATCTGCCATCGACGAAGATAGACGTGTATTCCTATACACAGACGAATTAAGTGAAGAAATGTTCAAGAACTGGTTTAACTTTACCGTAGCAGGACGTAGACACGTTCAAAGTTTTACAAGCAAAGAGGGTAGTCCTTACTACAAGGTATCACCCGTGGCAGAAGTCAAGATTAGCGAATACTACAAAGACAGACTGTTCATTTATCGTGACACTGAGTCCTCAAATATTGACTCTCTGCTTACCTGTATAAAAGAGGAAATAAGGCGCAAGGGAACTTCAGTTATCGTACTTGATAACCTTATGACTATTGACATAGACAGTAAAGCAAGTGAGCTTGAGCAGCAGAAAATCATAATGAAAAAGCTGGCTAAACTTGCAAAAGACTATAATGTAGTTGTGATTTTAGTGGCACACTCCAAAAAGACAAAAGAACAGCTTAGTCTTGAGGATGCAAGCGGTACGTTTGCAATCGCTAATCTTAGTGGCAGGATGTTGTCAATGGAGCGTAACACAAACCTTGATGATAATTCCTATGATGTAATGTTCACTATTCAGAAGGATAGATTTGGTTCTAAGAACGGCGTGAAAGTACCTGTAAGATTTGACTTTCCGAGTCGTAGATTCTATACAACCGAGGAGGAGCTTGCAAAGCGATATAAATGGGACGTTATAGAGTTTACAGTCAAGGAATTACCTAAGAGTGAGTCTCTTGAACGCATGGAGATGAATGAAAGCGCAGATGATGAAGTGTTTGGATCATAAAGGAGGATAACATATGCCGTATGTATGTTTAGAATGTTGGGAAGTATACCGCAATGAGCAGGACTACTGTCCGAAAAGATCATGTTATGGTAGTCCTGTAGTCGAGATTGACGAGCTTATGTTTCCCATAATCAAGATATTAAATGACAAGGGATATAGTACCACTAACTGTTGTAGTGGTCATGCGTATGATGAATGTTGTCACCCTTATATAGCGTTTCACGAATATCTGAGGCAGGATATATTTGAGGAAGGTGAACTTGAAGAACTATTTTTAGACCTGCCGAATGGTTGGGAACTTGAAGTGAGCGACGATAAATGGTCTTTCTGTTTGAGAAACTACATACCTCATAAAGACACTATTGAGATGTATGAGGATACCGTAAAGCCTTCATACCGTCTTTGTACAAGGGTGCTCGATGAACTTTTGCCAATACGCAATATGAGTAGAAGTGAAATAATTTCGCAACTTAATGAGTTTGGATTGGCAATTCATTTTCTTGATGATGCAAGCAGAAACAAAACATCATGGGAGATGTGCTATGCTGCATTTACAAATGAAGAAAAGGAATTATACTGTGGTATACTAAAAGAAAGATTTGATATAGAACCACACATACATAAAGATACAAGATATATAGGTTTTAACAAGGCTGACTCTCAAAAAATAGATGAAATTATATTGAGAAATATTCCAGATAATTTAGACATTATAAGATATAAAATTTTAGATAAAATGTGAGGTATGGAATATCATGGAGTATTATGCTAATTATCATAAACATACTCATTATAGTAATATAATGGTTTCAGACTGTGTTGTAAAACCAGAAGATTATATGAAACGTGCAGTAGAGCTTGGTCATAAAGAATATTTTACAACTGAGCATGGTTATCAAGGCAATCTTTATGAAACTTTCACACTCTGCCAACAGTATGGGCTGCGTTGTATTTTTTCTGTTGAAGCATATTATGTTAATAATAGACATGAAAAAGACAGAGGTAACTATCACCTTATGCTTATAGCAAGGAATAAAAACGGCAGATTTTCTATAAACAAAATATTGTCTGAAGCTAATCTTACGGGGTATTATTATAAACCAAGAATTGACCTTGAACTACTTTTTAGTTTATCGCCCAACGATGTATATGTAACAACCGCCTGTTTAGGATCGCCATTATTCAAAACTAACGATTGGGAAACAAAATTTTTTCAGCCAGTATACAATCATTTTGGCGATAGTTTATTTTTAGAGGTACAAGACCATAATGACTTAGATCAGATAGAGTATAATAAACGCATACTTGAGTTGTCTGAAAAATATAAAGTACGCATCATACATGCCAATGATAGTCACTATATAAAGCCTGAAGATGCAAAATATCGTAAATTGTATGTTAATGCTAAGAGGCAAGGCAAGAGTGAAAGTTATAGCAACGAAGATAACTTTATTCTCGATTATCCAGATTATGATACTATCGTGCATAGATATGAGATACAAGGAGTATTATCACACGAGCAAATATTGACGGCTCTCAATAATACAAATATAATGGCAAAGTGTGATGAAGTATTACTTGATAAGGAATTTAAGATACCCAAAATAACTGAGGATAGTAATGCGGCATTAAGGAAGTTAATATCTGAAGCATGGGCGATTGAAAAAAATAACATACCAGTAGAGCAACACGCTCATTATGAAGAAGAAATAGAATACGAAACGAGTATGGTTGAACGCTGCAATATGGCAGACTATTTTGTACTCAATCAAAAGGTTGTTAAGGATGCTAAAGAAAAATATGGTGGACAACTTACTCATACAGGCAGAGGTTCAGCCGTATCATTTTATATCAACAAACTTTTAGGGCTTACAGAGGTAGATAGAATTTGGTCACCTGTCAAAATGTATCCGACACGCTTTCTCTCCGACACAAGAATATTAGAGACAAAATCTCTCCCTGACATTGATCAGAATTGGAGCACTACTGAGCCTATATTAAAATCAACAGCAGACTTGTTAGGTGAAGATGGCGTAAGGCAGATGATTTCATTCAAACCTTTGCAAGATTCAAGTGCATTTCGTTTATGGTGCAAAGCCAAAGGTATGAATATAAAAGAATATGATGAAGTCGCAAAAGACATTGATAAATATTCTAATGATGCGAAGTGGAGTACACTTATAGAAGAAAGCAAGGTGTTTAAGGGTGTTATTGATTCCATTGCTCCTTCACCATGTTCATATCTGCTTTATGATAAACCCATATCTTCGGAACTTGGTATACTCAAAATAAAGGACGTTTATTGTTGCATTCTTGATGGTTATAACTGCGATTGCTATAAATTTTTAAAACAGGACTATTTAATTGTTACTGTGTGGGATATTATCAATCGAGTTTATGACAAAATTAAACAACCTGTTGATGATATTAAAACATTGATAAAAAAATGTGATGATAAAGTATGGAAGATATTTAAAGATGGTATGACAACTACAATCAATCAGTGCGATTCTAATTATGATAAACAAATATTAAGACAATATGCACCTCACAGTTTTGAAGAATTATCTGCGTATGTGGCTGCCATTCGCCCCGGATTCGCCTCTAACCTAAAAAACTTTATAGAGAGAAAACCTTATACTACAAATGTGCCCGAACTTGATGAACTTTTAAAAGATTCATTCCATTATTTGATGTATCAAGAAAGCATAATGTCATATTTAGTATGGCTTGGAATACCTGAAAAGAAAACCTATGACATAATTAAGAAGATAAGCAAGAAGAAATTTAAAGCCGAAGAATTAGAGAGTCTAAAAACAGAGCTTAAAAAGAATTGGATTGCCAAATTAGGTAATGAAGATTATTTTGATGCAACTTGGCAATCGGTTGAAGATTCATCGGCTTATTGTTTTAACGCATCGCATTCGGCATCAGTTTGTCTCGATGGTATGTATGGTGCTTATTTAAAGTCACACTATCCACTTGAATATTTTGAAACGGTGCTTAATATTTATACAGGTGATGAAGAAAGAACAAGTAATCTTATATCTGAGATGCCTTACTTTGGCTTAAAACTTGGCATAATAAAATTCAGACATTCGGGTGCAAATTATATTGCTGACAAAGAAACAAATACTATTCATAAAGGTTTGGAATCAATTAAATTTATGAATGAATCGGTAGCAAAAGCTCTCTATGATATGCGAGATCAACACTTTGACTCATTCATAGATTTCCTCAAAGTCAACCCTTGCAACACAAGGCAGACCGAAATTCTCATTCGACTTGACTTCTTCTCAGAGTTTGGCAAGTCCGCAAAGCTTTTGGCGATACACGACTTATTCCAGAAGTTCTTCTCATGCAAGGACGGCGGTTATGTCAGCAAGAAGTCTATCAAGAAAACGGCGATAGAGCCATTCAGTATAGAGCGACTTAATCAGCTCTGCACTAAAGAAACGGCGACGGCATATCAGTTTGATGACCTTACACCGCTGATAGCAGAATATACCTCAACTATAAATGATGAGGACATAACGCCAGTAGAGAAGATAGAGGCACAGCTTGAATATCTCGGCTACATAGCAGCAACAGGTCGTGAAGAAGATCGTCGCATCGGCTACGTCAGAGCAGTCTATCCTTGCAAGCGCAAAGCCGACAACAAAACATGGGCGTATAAAGTCTCAGTGACGTTTCTCGGCAAAGGCAAGGACAGCGACTTGACAATTTACAAGGTGAGATATGACAAATGCAAACTTCAAAAGGGCGACATCTTCTATGCAGAGAGTGTTTCACCAAAGGACTATCAAGGTAGGCGGTACTGGTATCTCATGGATTACAAAAAAATCTGAAAAATTTTTCAAAAAACTCTTGACAAAGCAAGAAGTTAGTGGTATAATATAATTAGCAACAGGGAAGATGTAGATTTCAACAACGTCTTTCCATTGCTATACCTTTTCAAAATAACAAATGAAAGGAGAACTTGAATGGTTAATCATAAGAAGTTTATGGACATTGAAAGAATTAAGGAAGGAATTACAGACGGATTTGAATTAGGAAACCATATAGTTATACAGGAAAAGATTGATGGGGCTAATGCAGCTATCAGATATGATAGTGAGACAAATACTGTTGTAGCTCAGAGCCGTAAAAATATACTTAATATATCAAACAACCTTAGAGGGTTTTATGAATGGACACAGACACTTGATGTAGATAAGGTAAGAGATATTCTGGGGGACAATTTAATATTGTTTTGCGAATGGCTCGTCCCTCATACCGTGAAATATCCTAATGATAAATATAATCATGCTTATTTTTATGACATTTATGACACAATATCAGAGTCTTATCTTACACAGGATATTGTTAAAGAAAAGGTTAACGCTCTTAACCTTACTTATATTCCTGTATTTTATGATGGAGAGTTTAAGTCGTGGGATCATTGTTATTCATTCGTAGGTAAGACTGAAATGGGTGGCGAATATGGCGAAGGTATTGTGGTAAAAAATCAGACTAAACTTAATGATAAAAATTCTCGCACTCCATACTATCTCAAGATTGTAGGTGAAAAATTTCAGGAAGTCCATAAAGATCACAAGAAAGTAATTGATCCTGAGAAGCTAAAGGCTAATGAAGAAAACAAATTACTGTGCGAAACTATTGTTACAGAAGCAAGAGTAGTTAAGATACTTCATAAACTGATTGATGAAGGTATTCTTCCTGAAAACTGGGGTGCTTCCGAAATGCCGATTGTGGCTAAGAATCTTTGTAAGAGAGTATTTGAGGATTGTCAGAAGGAAGAACCCGAAACAACAGCCAAGATTGAAAATTTCGGCAAGGTAGCCAATTCGATTTGCATGACTATTGCAAGAAAATTTATATAATAAAAGGAGTGTTTAAAGTGAGATTAGCAGACATTTGGCGTGAGAAAATAACGTGCATAATACACACTTCAACACAAGAAGAAGCCAATATGTTGTTTAAAGCTGTTGATAGTTATGACCATAACGGGACAACATGGGCTTCGTGGTGGAATGTATACAAGAAAAAGACCTGTTATCGCACCAACTTAGGCGAAGTGGTAGCCTATGGCTGCATGGACGGTTATATTGGGGACGGCGAGGAAGTAATTGAGTTTTCGGACTTGGTTGCCACTGGCGGTGTTTGTACTGGCTTTAGAGGTGGCAAGATGCCAACACCTAAAGATATGATTAGAAACAAAGTAGAGCGAGCTATGCAAGAGTTCCTAAATATAGGCTGTTGCAGAACAGTAATTCCAAAAGAGGAAAAGAAAATGCCAACTAAATTTACATTTTATGCAACAGAAGGCTATCGCATTGATAAGTCTAACAACACAAGAATCCCGACAATGACAACAGAGGTGCTTGTTAATGGTAAGGATTATCAGTATAGTGGTTCTGCTACCTGTGACAAGACTGATTTCGATGAACGTGAAGGGGTGCTTAATGCTATTGCAAATGCCGTATGCTGTGGCAACTTCGACAGAGAGTTTAACAAAGCTATGAAAAATAAAGCATTTGCCAATAAAAAGTCTCGCACTTGTACTTACTGCGGTCAGCTCTTTGACACGGTAGCAGAGAAAGAGGCACACGAAGCTTGGCACGTTGAACGTCGCAAGGCAAGGCATGAGCGTTATCTACTCCGCAAGAGAGCAAAGGAGATTGCCTTTGAGGAACAGGCTCAGAAGATGGCAAAGGAAATGATGGGCGAGCAGAAGTGATACTCATACTGTCAGCACTGGCGGCGTTCTTTAGCATACTCGGTAACGTGCTGATTGCCTTTAAGAAGCGAATTGCATTTTTGATTTGGATTATAGGCAACCTGTTATGGATATGGGAGTCAATTGTAGACTCCCTCAATGTCCCACTGATAGTTATGAACGCTACATATTTGTTCTTAAATCTGTTGTCGTACAGAGAATGGAGAAAGAATAAAGAAGTGCATAAAGCTATTGATAAGAGCCAAACAGGAGAACAGTTATGAATTGTAATAGTTGTATATGCAAAGACTGCAAACTTGCGAATGAATCCGATAAAGGATATTGTCGTTGTTGGAACTGTTTTGACTGTTCTGATAATAAGAACACTACGCAGTATTGCAGCATGAAAGAAAATTACGAAAAGGAATGAAAGTTTGATTTTATTGCCATTTGAGCAACGTAGAATAGGCATTTCCCAGTGAAAGGAGAATGATAATGCAACCCATCTTTAAAGAGATGATTCAAATGTGGAATGATTTAGGCTATCCTCTGCCGATAGAGGAAGGCAAGTATTGGCTTGAAAACCACTTCGTCTGCGGATTTACAGCCGATGGTGAACTTCACAAGCTATATAAATACAAAGTGGCAGACGATTTGAGTATTGAAATAACGCCTTACAAGATGAATAAAATCAAACTTTCGCAACAGTTTGAGACTTGGCAGCAGACAATAGCAAGACTCAGTGGGGAGCTTGATGACAGAGTTGCGGAATCAACGAGTGTTATCAACAAGGCGATACGGGATTATCCGAGTCACAAGAAAGTAGTATTCACCTCTACGGGCAAATTCCAAACGGATATGAGATAGAGGCATTTCTAATACCTTGTGGAGTAAAATCCACAGAACTGGGAGAACCAGATAGAAGGCGAATTTCAAGGAGGAATAAATTATGGGTATCAAAGGTTATAAAGTTTTTAATCCCGACTGGACTTGCCGAGGCTTTCAGTATGAAGTAGGCAAGACATTTAAACATGAAGGCAATATCGAGATGTGCGGCGCAGGATTCCACTTCTGCCGTAAGCTTGCCGATTGCTTCAATTACTATGAGTTCGATAGCAACAATAAGGTTGCAGAAGTTGAAGCGATAGGCAACGTTGAAACAAGAGATGATAAGTCAGTTACTGACGAGATAGTGATATGTAAAGAGCTGTCATGGCATGAAGTTTTAGACCTCTGTAACACAGGCAACTGTAACACAGGCAACTGGAACACAGGAAGCTGGAACACAGGCGACTGTAACACAGGCAACTGGAACACAGGAAACTGGAACACAGGCAACTGGAACACAGGAAACAGGAACACAGGCATCTGTAACACAGGCAACAGGAACACAGGAAACTGGAACACAGGCGACTTTAACACAGGCAACTGTAACACAGGAAACAGGAATACAGGCGACTGGAACACAGGCAACTGGAACACAGGAAACAGGAACACAGGCAACTGGAACACAGGAAACAGGAACACAGGCGACTGGAACACCACAAATTTCTCCACAGGCTTCTTTAATTCTATTGAACAGCCATTATATATTTTCAATAATCCTACTGATATGAGCAGAAACGATTTCAATAGTCTGCTTGCCGTAAGAGCTATGCGCTGGAAGTATGAAAATAACTGGTGGATATATAGCGAGAACATGACTGATGAAGAAAAGGCTAACCACCCCGAACATGAGACAACTGGCGGTTATCTGAAAACAGTTGACTTCA
>Ga0208198_1001132_pt1 | contig 25022 bp, 16 predicted proteins | sample AD_JPNTR2_MetaG_FD_184446 | JGI IMG/M metagenome (GOLD analysis project Ga0208198, IMG submission 184446) | Active sludge microbial communities of municipal wastewater-treating anaerobic digesters from Japan - AD_JPNTR2_MetaG (SPAdes) (version 2) | ecosystem: Engineered > Bioreactor > Anaerobic...
CCCCACAAAACTGCACCCTCGCCGATGGTTGCTGTCGTCGCCACGGCGGACAACCCCCGCATCCGCGAACTCGAACAACGCATCGCTGATCTCGAAGCCCAAATCGCCGCCCTCCGCAAAGACGGACCAGCCAGATAACGCAAACGACGCAACCGCCGCAAAAGATCGCAAACATGATCAAGATGTAGGCCGCCGTTATATCGGCGGCGGGATCAAAAAAACCCAAGCAGGAAATCAGGAAACACAGGAAAACAGGAAGGGAAAAAATCTCGCAAAGACGCAAAGCGCGCAAAGACAAACAATACAGTTCCTTGTTGGCTGTTTCTGTAGCCGGGGGCGGTGACCGCGGTAGGAGTGGTCAGGGTTCGGGGTTCAGAGGTCAGGTAAACACCATCTTCCCTTGGCGTTCTTAGCGTCTTGGCGAGAGATGCTGAAATGGTTTTTCCTGTTTTCCTGGGTTTCCTGCTTTCCTGCTCGGCTGTTACGGCTGTTCTCCTTCAACCTGCAACTTGTAACTTGCCACCATCTTCCCCTTGGCGTTCTTGGCGTCTTGGCGAGAAGATTTTAAACCGAAAACCCGTCAACGCAAACGACGCAACCGCCGCAAAAAAGCGCGAGCGTTTTCTTTTTGGCTGCCATGGCTGTTTCTGTAGCCGCGGGCGGTGACCGCGGTAGAAGGAGTCAGGGGTTTGGGTTCAGAGGTCAGGTCAAAGCCGTCAAACCACCAGCCCGGACAGCACGGAGGCTGTCCCTCCATAAGATTCAGAAAATGATTTTTCCTGCTTTCCTGGGTTTCTTGCTTTCCTGCTCGGCTGTTATGGCTGTTCTCCTGCAACCTTCAACCTGTAACCTGACACCGTCTTTCCACCGTTGGTCTTTCCTGCTCGGCTGCCATGGCTGTTCTCCTGCAACCTTCAACCTGTAACCTGACACCATCTTCCCCCGTTATTCTTTCCTGCTCGGCTGCTATGGCTGTTGACTGTAGCCGCGGGCGGTGACCGCGGGGATTTTTTCTGGCCTTTTCTCCGCCCAAAAGAAAAGCGGCAGGGCTTTCGCCCTGCCGCTGCAAGCCGGTATGACCAGCTTTATGGGGCCGGCTGGAAGTACACGCGGACCATCCGCGCCACCGGCACGCCGCCGCGCGTGGCAATCACGACATTGGCACCGTCAACGGTGTAATCCACGCCCGCCGTCAGGTCGGTCCACTGCCAAGCCTGGTCCACAACCTGATTGGCGCCCTGCACCCGGCTGATGGTCAGCCCATCCGGCAGCGTGAAGCCCAAGCCGCCGTTGGCTACGTTGTAGGTGATCGGCGGGATCGGCGTTTCGGCCGGCGCCGCGGACACCACCAGATTCACCTGCTTGCTGGCAATCGGGTGGTCATCGCCATCCATGGCCGTGGCCTTGAACGTATAGGTGCCCGCCATGTCCGGGGTGAAGGAGAACGCGCCGGTTTCCTCGTCGAAGTTATACACCACGACCGCATCACCGTGCGGGTCCTTCAGGTCAATCACCCAGTAATCCGCCACGGCTTCCAACAACGAGACCGTCAACGGCAACACCACGTTCACCGTGCCCGTCAGCGCGCCATCAATGACCACTTGTGCACCCGGTCCCGGGCCGCCGCCAAAAGAGACGGCAATATTGTCAATGTTGATGCGCTTGCCAGACGCCGCGGCCGCGGTGGCAAAGAACTGCAAGTAGCGCGCACCCGCGGGGATGCTGTCCACCGTCACCTGGGTTAACGTATCCGTAATATCCGCCGCGCCAGTCAGGGTCTTGACCGTCGTCCACGAACTGCCATCGGAGCTGACATTCAGCTTCAACTCGACACCCGCCATGCTGTCGCTGCCATAGCTGGCCACCATGAACGATACGCCGGTAATATCCTCCGCGTACGCTTCGGCCATGGTCAGCGTGGCGTTGGTGGTCGTCACCGGGTTGAGGCGCGCCGACACTTCGCCAATCTTCTTGTCGTTGCCATCGGTGCCCCGGAGCGCGCGCAGCGTAGCCCAGTTCTTGCCATCTTCAAGGGTTGCCGTGGCTGCTGAATAATTGCCCGGCAGCGTCTTGTTCTCGAAGGTGATCAGGGTTTCTGGCTCAGGCTCCTCCTCCGTCACCGCAAAGTTGATGGTCTTGGTGGCCGTAGCCGTGCCACTGTCCTCTGCGTCCACCTTGGCCCAGTATGTACCGACTGGCGCGGTGGCCAGGATGGTGAACTGGTTGCCGCTGGCGCTGCAATAAGCGCCACCCAACGAGCTGGTCCAACTATAGTCGTAGGGCGGCAAGCCCCCGGACGCCGTGGCGGTAATGACCGCGCTATTGCCTTCCACCACCGTGAAGTTGTCCGCCTTGTCGAACGAGACGCTCATGACCTGCGGGCCCGGCGTGCCGAAGGAAACGCCAATGTTATCAAGGTTGATGCGCTTGCCAGACGCCGCTTGCGCGGTGGCAAAGAACTGCAAGTAACGCGCCCCCGCGGGGATGCTGTCCACCGTCACTTGCGTCAACGTATCCGAAATATCCGCGGCGCCAGTCAGGGTCTTGACCGTCGTCCACGAACTGCCATCAGAGCTGACATTCAGCTTCAACTCGACACCCGCCATGGTATCATTGGTGCCATAGCTGGCCACCATGAACGACACGCCGGTAATATCCTCCGCGTACGCTTCCGTCATGGTCAGCGTGGCGTTGGTGGTCGTTACCGGATAGAACCGCGCGGATACTTCGCCAATCTTCTTGTCGTTGGCGTCGGTACCCCGGAGCACCCGCAGTGTGGCCCAATTCTTGCCATCTTCAAGGATGCCCGCACCGGCTGCATAGCCGGTCGGCAGTGTCTTGTCCTCAAAGGTGATGAGCACATCGGGCTCAGCAGAGGGCTCCACCACCGAGAAGCTGATGGTCTTGTTGGTTATGTTGGATTCAGCGTCCTCCACTTCGGCTTTCACGAAGTAGGTGCCGATGGTTGCGGTGTCGTGAATCGTGAAGGTTGCGCCATCGTCGGTATACTCTCCCGAAGCCAAATCCGTGTCCCAATAAATGGAGTAGGGAGGGGTTCCGCCGGACGCCGTGGCCTGCACCACCGCGATGCTGCCCTGGGTCACCGTGAAGCCGCTTGTCTTGTCCAAAGATATGCTGAGGGGCTGCGGGCCACCACCGCCGGACACGATTTCGATGTCGTCAATGTTCATTTGACGGTTGGCAGTACCTGTCCCGCTTGCTTGACGAATACGCACGCGCGCGGCGCCGGGGGCGCTGATGGTTTCCGAGAAGGTCTGCACTGTATCGGTCGCCGTGAAGTCGGAGCCGATCTGCGTCCAAGGGTCGTTGCCGTCGGCGCTGTACTCCACCTTCCATGCCACCTGCTGGGCTGTGCCGTACTGGCGGTATAGGAAGGTGACCGAACTGATACCCGGGATATCTTCCAGCAGGGTCATGGAGGAGGTGCCATAGCCGCGGAAACGTGCTGACCGGGCTCCGTTCTTCCAATCGTTGGTATCCGTGCCAATCAGGGCATCCGTCAGATCCCAATCTTTTCCATTCAGCTTGACCGTCGCCGAAGCATAGGCCGCTTTGGTTTCGCCAGCGCCTTCGAAGTCCACGATGTAGGACTCGCCAGCCGATTCCTTGAAGGTGACGGTCACAGTGACGGCCTGGCCGGGCATGGTGAACTTGCCGCCGGTTACCGGCACGTTGCTGCTGTCGGCCGCGGTGACGGTGATGGTGTCCACCGCGTAGCCGCTGTCGGGTGTCGCGTTGACGGTCACTTGCACGCCCGCCGCCGCTTCGGTGGCTGGGGTGGTGGAGGCCGACCCGTTGGCGCCGGCGTTCACGGTAATCCCATACTTCATGGCCGGGGCGGTAATGGTGAAATCAATGGTGGCGTAAGCGGTTTCTTCCGCGTCGTCTGTCACATCCACCCTTACATCGTAGTCGCCCGCGGGAGCGGTGGCGAGGATAGTGAACTGGTTGCCACTGGCCGTGTAATCGCCCTCTTCCAAGGTCGTGGACCACGCGTAGACGTAAGGAGCCTCGCCGCCCTTGGCGGTGGCGGTGATGACCGCGCCTTCGCCTTCTTCGATGGAGAAGTTGTTGGCCTTGTCGAGGCTCACATTCAACGCCACGGGGCCGCTATCCAACTTGTATATTTCGATATCTTGTTGCGTGCTGCCGTAGCAGGCGAACCGGGGTGTGCCATTGTTCCACTGCAAAACGCGACCAGAGAATTCAGCATTGACGATTTTCGTCCGGTTGGAGGCAGTGGCTGCAAAGGTCCATTGATACTTGGCTCCCGTGGCGGTGGAGGAAGAAGCAATCCCGTTCACGGTAGAGCCCGCATTGCCGATGTAAAATCCGGCCGCTTCGTTGTAAATGGTGAAATTGCTGCCGGCAGAATCAATGCGCCATACGCGGTCGGTGCCGGGGTTTTCAACTTTCCCGCCGCTGACGTTCACCACCAAACCGGTGAACGCGGCTGCTGTGCCCACGCGAACGTTCGCCATGGCTTTGTCGGTAGTGCCACCGCCGATAAACACATAGTAGCCGCCGGAAGTGATTTCCGCGGGCGTTGTGACCAGGCTGAAAGAGCCGGAGCCGTCATATGCCGCCTGCGCGGGCATGAAGGAACAAAGGGTAATGGTGAGGAACACAGGAATCAGCAACTGCCGCAGTTTCATAGGTAGCAACCTCCAATTAGCGTTTCAAAACTCAAGCCTATATCAGCAGCGTACGCTTTGTGGAGCGTGTCACCAAGCCATTTCGGGCAGCCGGGAGTGGAGCGTTTTAGTCGGGTGGTTCGCAGCCACGATTGGGCTTTTATCGTGTGCATTACTCAACCCAGTGCAAAAACAAAACGGCCCCCGGCAGCTTGCCGGTTTGCCGCTTTTGCAGGAAACCCTGGAAAACAGGAAAGGGGAAAGCATCTCGCAAAGACGCAAAGCGCGCAAAGGGTAGACGGGGGAATGTGCTTGGTTCTTCGTGCTGCGTTGTAGGCCGCCGTTGTACCGGCGGCGGGATCAAAAACCCAGCAGGAAATCAGGAAACACAAGAAAACAGGAAGGGGAAAAAATCTCGCAGAGACGCAAAGCACGCAAAGACGAACGGTGCGGTTCTTTGTTGGCTGTTTCTGTAGCCGCGGGCGGTGACCGCGGTAGGATCAAAAACCCAGCAAGAAATCAGGAAACACAAGAAAACAGGAAGGGGAAAAAATCTCGCAAAGACGCAAAGCGCGCAAAGGGGAATAAACCGGGCAAAGCGCTTGGTTCTTCGGGCTTCGTTGTAGGCCGCCGTTGTATCGGCGGTGAGATCGGACTGTAGCCGGCCTCGCTGAAGCCGGCCATCACACCCGCCGGGGATTTCAACCCCGGCCTAGTGCGCTGCAAAGTTGCAGCAACCCTTCCGAGGTGGAAGACCTCGGGCTGTGTGGGCCGTTCCACACAGATAACTGGAAGAAACTGCGCCGTCGTGAGGCGGGGTGGAGAGCATCGGAAAGGAGCAAATCGGCCGCAAGAGATGAACACGATTCAGCGTCGAGGTGAGGACGAGCCTGTTAGGCAATGGCGAAGTCCGGCATGGCAATATGTCGTCATCGGGTGCGTGCAACGGAGGCATCTGGTGATTCCCTTAGCGTGGTTGGTGGCAGCAGGTTTGCAAAGGGTAGTGCAATGAATGCAGGAGATCTATCGGGAAAGGACGCGGTGACGCGCCCGGTAGAAGTCAGAGACGCCATAGTAGCGCTGAAGTCGGGTAATGCCGATGGAGCCAAGGGCGTCAGGAAAGCGAACTCCCTTGGGGAAAGATCGCGCGAAGGCACACCTCCGGTAGTTCCGGCAACGGATACGCAAGGAGGAGAGGACTTGTGGCAACGCTACAAGGCCGAACGCGGGGTGTGGAGCCAAGGGATGCTGGAAGCCCTCGCCAGAGGGGTCAAAGGCGGCAAGTGGTTCAGTCTGATCGACAAACTCTATGCCGACCGAACTCTTGCGTTGGGTTGGCAAAAGGTGAAGTCCAACGCGGGTTCCTGCGGCGTGGACAACATCACGGTATCGCGCTTCGCTCAGCAGGCGGAGGTTCGGCTGCTCGCCGTGAAGGAGCACTTACGCGAGGCCCGATACCAGCCCCAACCCATCAAGCGGGTCTGGATACCCAAGCCAGGCTCGCGGGAGAAGCGGCCGTTGGGCATTCCCACGGTACGCGACCGAGTGGTGCAAGCCAGTTTGCGGATGGTGATTGAACCCATCTTCGAGCACGAGTTTGCACCGCAAAGCTACGGGTTTCGGCCCGGGAGAAGCTGCAAGGACGCACTACGGCAAGTGGACGGGTTGCTCAAAAGCGGCTCGACTTACGTGGTGGATGTGGACTTCAAGGGCTTCTTTGACTCGATTCCGCATGACCGCCTGTTGGCACGGGTTGAAGAACACGTGGCCGACGGGCGGGTACTGGGACTCATCAAAGACTTCCTGAAAGTCGGCATCATGGAGGAAGGGAAACATTGGTCGGTGGAAGAAGGCACGCCGCAAGGCGGGGTTATCAGTCCGCTGCTGGCCAACATTTACCTGAATCCCTTGGACTGGCAGATGAAGAATCGCGGGGTGGAGATGGTGCGCTATGCGGATGACATTGTCATTCTGTGCCCCGATCTCCAAAGCGCGCAGCAGGCTCTGGGAGATGTCCAAAAGTGGGCCGGTGAAAACGGGCTCACGCTGCATCCGGAGAAAACCCGCGTGGTGGACATGACGATATCGGGAAGCTACTTCGACTTCCTTGGGTATCGCTTCTGGAAATCACGCAAAGGAAATATCCGGCGCTTGGTACGCCCCAAGAGCATGCGCAAGCTGCGCCAAACCATTAAGCCCCTCACCCGACGTGCCAATGGGCACAGCATGGCAGCCTTGACGAAGAAGCTCACGCCCATCCTTCGCGGATGGCACAACTACTTCAAACAGGCCGACCTTGCCAAATTGCGCGAGGTGGATGGCTGGGTGCGTGGACGACTCCGAGGCATTCTGCGAAAACGCAGCGGCCTGCGGGGGTTAAGCCGAGGCGCAGACCACCAGCGATGGCCGAATACCTACTTTGCCGCATTGGGGCTCTTCTGCCTTGAAGAGGCCCACCGTGCGGAACTGACCAGCCTCCGTAATGGAGCAACTTGCTGACTGGAGAGCCGGATGCGAGAAATACGCCCGTCCGGTTCGGAGGGAGGGGCGGCTCAATCCAATGAGCCGTCCCTACCCCTATCAAAAGCGCAACATCCCCCCGAAATGATTTTTCCTGTTTTCCTGGGTTTCCTGCTTTCCTGCTCGGCTGCAATGGCTGTTCTCCTTCAACCTGCAACCTGTAACTTGTCACTTGTCACCGTCTCCCCTTGGCGTTCTTGGCGTCTTGGCGAGAAGATTTTAAACCGAAAACCCGTCAACGCAAACGACGCAACTGCCGCAAAAAAGCGCGAGCGTTTTCTTTTTGGCTGCCATGGCTGTTTCTGTAGCCGCGGGCGGTGACCGCGGTAGAAGGAGTCAGGGGTTTGGGTTCAGAGGTCAGGTAAAAAAAACGTCAAACCAACAGCCTGGATGTCACGGAGGCCGTCCCTCTACAAGATTCAGAAAATGATTTTTCCTGCTTTCCTGGGTTTCCTGCTTTCCCGCTCAGCTGTTACGGCTGTTCCCCTTCAACCCTTAACTTGCAACTTGCAACTTGTCACCGTCTTCCCTTAACGACGGTACGAACGCGATGGGCGATGATGCGGCGGCGGGCCGTAGGGCCGCGGCGGCGGATAGCGCATCGGGGTGTAATACACCGGCGGCGGTGGGGGTGGCGGCGGCGGGCAGTAGTAAACCGGCGGTGGCGGGGGCGGCGGCGGGGGCGGGCAATAATACACCGGCTGCGGGGCAACATACACACCGCTCCCGTTAGCGGCGGAGGTTAGAATCGAGCCGGCCACCACGCCGATCAAGGCGCCGGCCAGAATATCTCCCGAGCGGTTGCGGGCCATTGCCCCCAGCGGCGCGGCAAGGCTGACCGCAAGGGCGATGGCGGTGATTTTGGCGGTAGTGCTGGCTTTCATGGCTTTCTCCTGGATTGGCTTTCACTTCACATAGTCGCCGGCGCCTCCGCCAAGGTTACAGGCCCGCCACGCCATCCGGGGCTTGCTTTTGCGGCGCCAGCGGATTATTCACCGCATCATGAAACAGCGGGTTGATTTGGATTTTGGCGACCGCGCGTGGCGCGTGGCGCGGGTGTTGGCGGCGGTCGTTGCGGTGGCATTTTGTGGCGGGTGGGCCGCCACGTCGGCAAGCGGGCAGGATGTGCCGCCAACCGGCGGGGAGTGGGTGCTGGACCCCGTACTGTGGACGGCGGATGCCACCACCGTCGGCATCCACCTGCGGCCGCACGGCTTCCGGCCCGTGGGCGAGTCCGGCGGACTGCGCGCCATGCCCGTCCGCGGCCCGGTGTTTGGCCTGCCACCACTCGAAGCGCTGGCCACGTTCCAAGATGACCGCCTCGCCCAGTTGGGCGTGGTGCTGTATAGCCGCGGCGATGCCGGCGACCTCGCCGAGCCTGAGTTTTTTGCCCGCAAGGCGGACTTGGCCACCCGGCTAAGCCAATGGGCGGGCAGCCCGGGCTTTCCCCAAAAACCGCTGGCCAGCGGCGGCACCACGCAGGAAATCCATGTCTGGACCAAGGGGAGCCTGCGCCTGGACCTGGAATGGGCCTACACCCGCAACGCGCGCGCCCCCGATGGCAGCGTCATCAAGTTCCGCGCGGAATATATCCGCCTGCGGTGCCGGCGCTATGATGCCGCGCAACAGGCGCGCTTGGTTGGCGGCAGCGCCCAAACCGCCGGCCCCGCCACCCGCAAGCCTTTCCTGACGCTCTACGACCTGCGCGCGCGGGTGAAAACGCTCCCCGATGGCGCCCACCTCGTCAGCGGTGTGCCCATGGTGGACCAAGGCCCCAAAGGCTACTGCGTGGCCGCCACCGTCGAACGCGTCCTGCGCTTTTTTGAACGCGACTTCGATCAGCATAAAATGGCCCAGATGGCCGACACCAGCGCCGCCGGCGGCACCAGCATCGAGGGCATGCTGCAAGCCCTACGCCGGATGTCCACCGCGCTGGATATCCGCGTGGTCGAACTCTATGGCGCCGAAAGCGGCACCGAGGCCTACGACGACCCCGCTGCCCGCCGTCGCCTGCTCGTTCCCAAAAGCCTCGCGCGCACCATCAAGGAATACAACCGCGTGGCCAAACACGCGCGCCAACCCGAAATTGCCGATCTCACCGTCGCCCGCAGCGCTTCCGTGGATGACATTTATAATCTCATGGACCGCGCCATCCTCAAGGAAGCCCGCAACAGCCGCACCATTGATCGCGATAACTTTTTCCGGCAGGTGCAGCGCCATGTGGACCTCGGCATCCCCCTTGCGTGGAGCCTGATGGTCGGCCTGACCCCCGAGGAAGCCGAAACCGTCGGTATCCGCGGCGTGGCCGGCCACATGCGCATGATCATCGGCTACCATCCCACCACCCGCGACATCCTGTACAGCGACAGTTGGGGCCCCGGCCACGAACAAAAACGCATGAAGCTCGAAGATGCCTGGGTCGGCACCACCGGTCTCTTCGCCATCGTCCCCCGCGAATTCCGTTATTAGCCTAAAGCGGAAATCCGCAAATCTTTCAACGCAAACGACGCAACCGCCGCACAAGATCGCAAGCGTTTTTTGGGGGCTGCCATGGCTGTTTCTGTAGCCGCGGGCGGTGACCGCGGTAGGATCAAAAAACCAAGCAGGAAATCAGGAAACCCAGGAAAACAGGAGGGGAAAAGAATCTCGCAAAGACGCAAAGCGCGCAAAGGGGAATAAACCAGGGAAAGGTGCTGGGTTCTTCGTGCTTCGCTGTAGGCCGCCGTTGTACCGGCGGCGAGATTTCAAACCGCAAACCCTTCAACGCAAACGACGCAACCGCCGCAAAAGTTCGCAACGACGAATAATGCGGTTCTTTGTTGGCTGTTTCTGTAGCCGCGGGCGGTGACCGCGGTAGGATCAAAAAACCAAGCAGGAAATCAGGAAACCCAGGAAAACAGGAAGGGAAAAGAATCTCGCAGAGACGCAAAGCGCGCAAAGGGGAATAAACCAGGGAAAGGTGCTGGGTTCTTCGTGCTTCGCTGTAGGCCGCCGTTGTACCGGCGGCGAGATTTCAAACCGCAAACCCTTCAACGCAAACGACGCAACCGCCGCAAAAGTTCGCAACGACGAATGATGCGGTTCTTTGTTGGCTGTTGACTGTAGCCGCGGGCGGTGACCGCGGTAGGAGTGGTCAGGGTTCGGGGTTCAGAGGTCAGGTAGAAACCGTCAAACCGCCAGCCTAGACAGCACGGAGGCCATACCTCTATAAGAACCAGAAAATGATTTTTCCTGCTTTCCTGGGTTTCTTGCTTTCCTGCTCGGCTGTTACGGCTGTTCTCCTTCAACCTGCAACCTGCAACTTGTAACTTGCCACCATCTTCCCCTTGGCGTTCTTGGCGTCTTGGCGAGAGATGCTGAAATGATTTTTCCTGCTTTCCTGGGTTTCCTGATTTCCTGCTCGGCTGTTACGACTGTTCTCCTTCAACCTTCAACCTGTAACTTGTCACCGTCTTCTCTTGGCGTCTTGGCGAGAGATGCTTGTCGGCCGCCGTTGTACCGGTGGCGGGCCAGCGTCACTGGAAAAAAGCAACGGTTCGAAAAAGGCTTGCGCCGCGCCTTGAAGCGTCTATAGTCCCCCCTGTTTTGCCGCCATGGCGGCCAAAACCGGGGCGTGGCTCAGCCTGGTAGAGCGCTTGGTTCGGGACCAAGAAGTCGCTGGTTCAAATCCAGTCGCCCCGACCACCTTGGATAGTCAAAAACGCGGTTATTCTTTAAGAAAGCGGCGGTTTATTTTTATCAGGAACCCCAACACCGCACCCCGTACTATGCGGAGGTACTTCTGGTTTATGCAGTTGCATCGGTAGTCCTACTTTCATACTAATTTGGCATTCATTGGTATGAAACTGGGATTCCAACGGTGACGCTCCGCGTTCTCTCATCTCGTTCTGCTCACTTAGGATTGCTGCTTTCTCAAGGCTTCTACTGCCTCGTCTATCCCGCTTTTGATCTTTTTCTGACCCCACAAGTCCCAGAAATCCACTGTGGCGCTACTGGGCTGAGTATTTGGTTTGTCTATTCGAATCCTACTAGGGAGGATTGCCGCGTCGCCGACAACGAGCGCTTCGCCAATATCCAGGATTGGCAACAAATCGACAAACCCTCCCAAAGTGTCCGGTAGAAGGCGCTTTATCACGGCTTGATCGTCTGCGTTCGTGAGGCGCATGGCCACGTAGTTATTGCACTGGCTAAGGACAGTTCGGTTCACCTCGGCAGGTCGCTGACTGATGACGATAAGCCCGACGCCGTATTTCCGCCCTTCCTTCGCAATGCGCTCAAATGACCGCAACCCAACTTCCGCAAGGCCGCCCGCTTCGTGCCGCTCGGGGATGTACAGGTGGGCTTCATCGCACAGCAACGCTATAGGATGGCGCAGGTCCTTTTCGGTCCATTGCTGGACGGAAAAAATAAGTCTTGCGACTAGACCGACCACAAGGGGAAGCACATCGGATGGGACCTCGGAGAAGTCGATTATCTTGACGCCTCCCTTCCCGCGCACGCCAGTACTACCCAGAAGAACGGTGCTCAATTCACTAAGCCACTCATAACGCATTGCGTCATCGCCAACATCAAAAAGAAAACCAAGGCGGCGATCTTGCTGCTTTGCTTCGAGTCGCTGTATGAACCGTGAAAGTTTGCCGTAGAATGGGCCCTGTTTTTCTTGGTTTCTTCCGGGCACCATTTGGTTGTCAAGCTCTTGGAGTTTTGCCACGACGGTCTGGAGCGAATACGGCACCGGGCTGTCTATGGTGAAATTGGCCAAGACATCCCTCTTCTTCAAAGCATCCAGTTGCGCACGTTTGGTATCGTTGACTTCCCGCTGAAATAGCATGGCTTGATTCGGAGCATTCTGGTCGCTGCGGTCCAGCATCATGGCAAGCATTTCCTCGTACGTGAGGAGCCAGAACGGCAGAAACACGATTCCGTCACTCAGTTTCTTCGCCCCTGCTAAATCCGCCGGACCAGCAACGCGCAAGTGGCAGATTCCATCACCAGTTAGCGGTGCGTATTCGCCATGAATGTCAAAAAGAATGGCATTGGCATTGGGCAACTCGGCTGCTTGCTCGAGTATCCGCGCGACAGTCCAAGATTTGCCAGTACCGGTACTGCCGACAATGACCGCATGTCTCTGGAAAAAGCGATTGCCATCAAGCCACGCGTCGGCATTTTCGTCAATCGTGTATTTGCCTAGACTCAAGGCCTTCTGTCCCTCATGGACTTGTCGGGAAATGGCCTTCATAAATTCAGTCATCATCTCACCATGCAGAACAAAGCATGGGGCATCGATCTCGGGGACGGTCTCAAGGGTCCTGCGAAAAACGTTCTGCTGTGTGCCCACCGCGTCGAGGAGGGTGCCGATAAGGGTCACGCGAATGAGGTTTTCGATAACGATCTGCTCCTCGGGAGTCTCCTCACCGTCCGGCGGTCCGCCAGCTTGGACAAGTGCCTTGCGCATGATTTTGGAAATGAGGCCGATTAGATGCTGTCCCGCCTTAGAGCTCCTAATCACAACGAGATGGTTGACCTGAAGTTTTCGGAGTGCATCCAAGTCGGTGACGCTTATCAAGACGTTTCCAGTGTCCACGCTGAATACTGTTCCGATGGATTCGTCTTTCTTGTAATCCAGAAGGCTCATGCTTTTCCTACTTTCTCCCCGGCGATCATTTTCATGAAATCATCGACACGCCAAATGCTGATGCCCTTCAACACCAGGCCCGATGGGGATTCCGGGCAATAGACGCAACTGCCATCAGGATGCTCCTCGATCAACATGAATTCTTGGCAGGTATTCTTGAGAAACGCTTTTCTGGTTGCATCCGTCAGCGCCTTGGTAATGAGCAATAGCGGGATTCCATCTCTCTGAACCCGCCGCACAAGAATTGGCTGAATATGTTCGTCGTTGAACCCATAGCCAATACAAAGGAAGCCGCGCGCTGAACTCAAAACGGTGTCTGCTCCCGCGATGATTGTCCGAAAGGGTTCCTTATAGGCTTCTCTATATTTGCTGACGCCCGGTGTCACCACAAGTGGTCGAAACCCGTCTGGAATCTTGGGCGTAAACGGAAGCGCCATGATGTCTCCCCCGGGGCTTAAAAACCAGTCAAGCGAACCATGCACCTTCAGTAGAACAACCTGCCCCTCGTACCCTACATGCGGCATTTGTTCCTGATTTACCATGCCCGGAACGAATCTCGGCAAAGGGCCTGATGTAATGCCGGTGGATATATGGGCATTCACACGGCTGGCCGCATATTCAGCAAGCCGGTCATAGTTCGGCGTGACCACCGATATCTTGGCGTCGGAGGTCCGCAAGAGGTGCCGATAAAGGGATTCAATGGAGAGGGTGACCTCACCGCGAATCAACTTGTCATATAGTGCTAGGTCGGCTTCTGAAACGAGGTTCCATGTCGCATTCACAATATTATCTATCGCTTTCGGAGATAGACTGACATCGTGAAGTGAAAGTTCCAGATCGTGGGTCTTGGACAGGCGCTTCTTGAATTTCCAATAGCCTCTGCCTGTGAGCACGGGGTCTTTCAGCAGGGCATCAGCAAGATTGGCCATTGAAGGCAGGCCGTAGGGGATCGTCGCGCCCGTTCCTAGCACAAGAACAGGCTTTTCTGACACATACTTCTGCGCCCTCTGTGCGACATCCTCGAAAGTCAGGCTTATATTCGTCGGCTTTTTCATTGCCTGTTCCTGCCTTTCCTCAACGCGGTGAGCGCCTCGGCAATTTCTCTTCCTTTGGCCTCGATCCGATCCGTAAGCTGATCGTTTTCGACGGTAACGCCCATCCTCCACAGTAGACTGCCAAGTTGTTGTGTGGATAGTGGCATGGAGATTCCTCAATCCTTCAAGTAATGGATTGTTTCCATATATACCGTTCTCTCATGTGGTTCAACGCCGTCTTCATCGGCAACCGGTTGTCGTGCTGAAGCCGGCCCACAATGACCCCGGGGTGCACCCCTATTTCCTGCGCAAAAGTGCGAATTGCATCGGAGCCGAACTGCTCCGTTTGAAGAAATGCTTCGTAGGCCTTGCTCGGAATCAACTGTTCACCCGCAAAGGCATTGGCTTCGTCCTCTTGTTTCTGCACCTCGGGATTGGATATTCCGTCATTGATGTACGTCAGGCGCTTGTCGTGTTTGAGAACATGAGCCAGTTCATGAAATAGGCTGAACCAAAACATGTCAGCCCAACTGCCCCGGATGCTCAACAAAACCACAGCCTTATCAGAGCCAAGCCAAAATGTAGCTCCGTTAGCATAGGTCTTGGGCAGATGCGGCATGATGACCAAGGCTACACCCGCTTCCGCCAACATCCTCTTCAGGTTGGGCAGATATACCGAGGGAGACTGACAGGTCATCTTTTTTGCCTCCGCAACCACCGCCTCCAGATTTTCCTTGGAAAACGGTTTCGTTTCGATCTCCTGCGCTTTGATTGCACCGCAACGGAGCCACGCGGCCAAGGCATACGGTGAGGCATTGTGCTTGCTACTACACCGAAAGGCGGGCGCAAAAGCTTTCACCTGGGGCATGTTCGCCAACGCGGAAACCCCAAAGAAGCGTTGGAGTTCCTTTACCTTTTCAAAGGCAACGCGCGTTTTCCTCACAAAGCCCAGATTAGCCAGCTCGTTAAATGGGACTGCTTTTAGCAAGGGAATGTCTTTCTCGAGTTGGGCCTGTTCATTTGCTCGAGCTTTCATAAGCTGGTACTGTGCCTCCAACCCGGTCCAGATGTGCGCGGGAACGCCCAGCACCCGCTCCAACTGCAAAGCCGTCTCAGAGGTGATAATTTTAGCACCCTTGATGATCTCGTTGATCGCGGGAATAGGTCTGCCCATCCGGCGGGCTAACTCCGCCTGATAGAACCCCTTTTCCTCCAGCACCTCGGCAAGATACTCACCGGGTGGAATGGCTAGATCGGAATAGAATGTATTGTCAGTCGCCATAGTGCTTGCTTACCTCCTCCAGCATCACAATTTCCAGCTGCTCTCCTTGTAACGTGAAGATCAAACGATAAAAACCAGTCAACGATATCGCATGTTCGCCTTTTCTGCTGCCCTTCAATGGGTGGCCGTTCAGGCCCGGCAAAGCGCACAATTCCGTCAGGTCGTTGGCGGCCTGAATCAAATTGATGCGCTGGATATAGCGTTTAGCCACCACGTCGCCCCAGGTGCGACACGCCTGCTTGTAGCTTTCATAGCACTTTTTTAGTTTGTTGTTTCTAAACGCGACTTGCACGCGAACTCCTGTTTCAAAGAACATTCAGCCCACGGGTGAATGTTCATATGTGTACGCCAAGTGTACATGTCCGTCAACAAACAATTTGCCCTTGGGGTTAATTCATATATTATTTGTTCCGCCCCAACATGATAAGGAAGCTGCCATTTGGTGTCAGGCCCAGACTGCCGTTGTCGTAATTGGAGAATTGATCCATCGCCACCCTATATAGACTATCCCTTTCATAGCCTCGCAGTGCTCTCCCTTCTCGCATCATTTTTCCCTTGGGTTTGCCATGGCATAATTGGGTCTTGCGAATATTATTGACTGCCAATCCTGCGTTTCACGTGGACTTGTCTCGGGAGTTTTCCGCACTGTGGAAAAGTTGGTGTTAGGCGGGGATTATGAGAAAATGGGGGCATGATCGTGGTGAGTTGTCGTCAGGGGTTTGGGTCGGACTGCAAGTTGGCGGGGCGGTTGTTGGTCCGGGAGTATCCCGATCCGGCGCGGCTGGATGAGCTCCGTGACGTGGGGATGTCCGAGCTGCGGGACCGGGCGGCAGGGCAAACGGTGGGGGTGCTGGTGCATGGCTACAACACCAAGTTGTCCGAGGTGTTGACCGCGTATGGCGAAATGCAGGAACGAATGACGCGGGCCGGGCTGCTGGGACGGCAAGGATGCTACGGGCTGCTGGTGGGGTTTGCGTGGCCGGGGTGGACGCGCGTCGCGTTTCTGCTGGCGCGGCGGGCGGCGAATCAAGCGGGGCTTTTTCTGCGCGAGTTGATGAATGAGTTGCGCGGCACGGCGCAGGCGGTGGATGTGCAAACCCATTCCCTCGGTGCGCGGGTGGCGTTGAGCGCGTTGCGCAAGAAGGATGGCACCGCCGCGCGGCATGTACTGCTTTCCGCCGCGGCAGTGGATTACACGATTTTGGAGCCGGGGCGATTTTTCCAGCCATCGCTGCGGGCGTGCGAGCGTTGCGTGGTGTATCACTCGCGCCGGGACAAAGTGTTGCGGCAGGCGTTTCCAGTGGGGGACAGCCCGGACGGGATTCAGCCGGCCTTGGGGTTGAATGGGCCGCGCAGCCGGGCAATCACGTTGAGAGCGTGCCCCAACGTCCATGTGGTGGATTGCGCCGCCGTGGTCGGGGAGCACAGCGGGTATCGCAAGGCGGATGCTTATTATCAGCACTGGTATCGCGTGGCGAGCGGGGCGGCGCTGGAACGCTACGAAAAACTTTGAGTCTGCTGCTGATGCAAAACCTTTGCGGCTGCAAGGTCGGCGACCGTTCCGGCCCTACAATTCAACGGCTGCTTTTGTAGGGCGGGAATGGTTGAGGAATGAAACCTTCCCGCCGGGGAAAGCTGGAAGGTCTGCGACTGTTCTAGCCCTACAATTCAACGGCTGCTTTTGTAGGGCGGGAATGGTTGAGGGATGAAACCTTCCCGCCGAGAACGGCTGGAAGGTCGGCGACCGTTCCAGCCCTACAATTCAACTGGCTGTTTTTGTAGGGCGGGAATGGTTGAGGGATGAAGCCTTCCCGCCGGGAACGGCTGGAAGGTCTGCGACCGTTCCGGCCCTACAATTCGATATCGCCGGTGGCCTATCCCCGCGGTCATCAACCGGTCAATATGAAATGGTTGCTAGGGGCGGGGAATCCGGCGCGTTTTTCGAGAATATCTGGAGGCTGTAGCGGCCCATGTTGACGGGGGCGGCGGGCGGGTTGCCGGTGGCTTCCACTTGGTCCGCGCCGACATCGCCAAAGTCGGCAAAGTAACAGGTGGAATCACTATTGAACTGGCGGTGCCATGTACCGGCGGTGGGGAAGCGGATGGAGTAGTCATTGGCGGTGAAGTCGTGGCTGGAAAAGTTGGCAATTACCACGACATCGTCCGTGGCGCCGCCCTGATTCCAGCGGGTGAAGGCGATGACTTTTTGCTCGTCATCGAGATGTTGCACATAGACGCCAGAACCTTGCAGGCCGGGGGTGGCGCCATTCAAATTGCGGCGCAGGCGGATCAGGTCGGCATAGGCTTGAACGTTGCCGGCGTAGGTGTTGGTGAGGCTCCAGTTCATGGGCACATCGTCGTGAAACGCGCGGGTCTCCAGCATTTCCTGCCCCTGAAAGATCATCGGAATGCCGGGGGTGGTGAAAATCATGGCCGCCCCGAGCAGGGCGCGCTTGCGGGCCCAAATGCTGGTGGGGTCTTCCGGGTGGATCATGGTGGGTACGCGGCTGCGGTTTTCGTTCATGCGGGCCACGTAGTCGTGGGCCTCGGTGAAGATGATGCGCTGGAAGCCGGGCCAGTCGGTGAGGGTGCCGGCGACGGTGTGCATGTCGCGTTCGGGGTCGTGGGCGGTGACGAGCTGATTGAACAGCGCCCAGCGGTGGCCGACATCCCATTGGGCATCGAAGCCCATGTCGTGGTCGAAGCCATGGTCTTCGGCAATGCGCAGAATATCGGGCCGGGAGTGCGCGAGTTCGCGGTTGATATCGTGTAGCATCTGGATGGCTTCGGGGTTGGGGCCCCATCCGGAATTGATGATGTGATAGATGGAATCCCAGCGGAAGCCATCCACGTGATATTCGTCCGCATACATGAAAATCTGGTCGCGGATATATGCGCGGACTTCGGGGCGGCCAAAATCGGGGCGGGTGTGGCCCCACGGCGTTTCGGCGCGGGAATCATTGTAAAAATAAATTCCGCCGTACTCGCCATTCCAGAACGCGCCGTCGAAGCGCCAGAGGTCGAGGTCGGTGGGGCCGTAATGGTTGTGGATGACATCGGCAATGACGGCAAGGCCACGCGCGTGGGCGGCGTGGACAAAGCGTTTGAAAGCGGCGGGGCCGCCATAATCGGTTTCGATGGCGTAGGGGTCGCTCGGGTTATAGCCCCAACTGAACGCGCCGGGAAATTCGTTGACCGGCAGCGGCGCGACGGCGGTGCAGCCGAGCGCGCGAATGTGGTCGAGATACGGGATGGCGTCATCGAATGTGGCCGGCAGCGGGCGGCCGGCAAACGTGCCGATGTGCAGTTGATAGATCACCCAGTCGTTGCGCGCAGAGCGGGGAGGGCGGTCCCGACCCCAATCGAAGGCGGCGGGATCATAGACAATGGAATCGCCGTTGGAGTGATTGACTTGCCGCGCGCGCGGGTCGCGCTTCCAGAGCGTGTTGTTGATGAGATATTTGTAGTGCTGGCCGGGCTGCGCGGCGGGGATGGTGAGGCTCCAGAGTCCATCGGTTTCGGGCCGCATGGCGGCGGCCTGCCAGTTGTTGAAATCGCCCCCGAGCGCAACATTGGTGGCGTTGGGCGCCCAAACGCGGAAGGTGGTTCCATTCGTGTGCGGAAAACAGCCCAGCGGCGGGGCGGTTTGCGGGAAGCCGGTGGTGGCGCCGCACCAGAAGGCGAGAGCCAGTAGCCGGTACCGGGGCTTGATCCTCATGCGTTCACCTTGCGGTAGATCGAACCATACCCGGCGGCACACAACAAACCCAATTTCGCGGGTTGGCAACAAAGCGTCCGCCGGGAACGGTTGGAAGGCCTGCGACCATTCCAACCCGACAATCCGGCCGCTTGGCTCTTTGCCGATTTTTCCGCGAGAGTGGGGGGGGCGACAATCACCGTGCGGGTTGGCACCGCACAGATAAAAACGCAAAAATCACCCGCCATAAATTTGTCCAGAGTTTATAAAGTGTGGACATCACCATAAAAACGGCTGATTAAAAATAGCCCAATAATTAGACATAACAAATTGTATATAAGTGAAATAGAAATACTACAATATATGCCCAGAGTTTATAAACTCTGGACAGCGTAGTGTTTTGGTCGGGCAAGGCTGGAAGGCCTGCGACCGTTCCAGCCCGACAATCCGGCCGTATCAGGGTCAATGGAAAGCGGCGCCGAGGTTACGGGTTTGGGGAAATGGCGGGTACGACATTATATGTGTCCTTGAAAATTAGCATCCGGATGGGATAAAATCTGTATATACGGCCAGCCGACGGGAGGGCGCCCATGAAACAAAAGAAGAAAAAGAACTCCGACATTGAGATCGTGCGAGGTTTGGCACTGTCCTATGGCCCGGGGATGATGCTTATGGAAACTCTGGTGCAGGCGGTGCTGACATATCTGCCTGCCCGTCGCTGTTTTATGAAGCTGGAGACTTCCATCCATCCGGATGATCTGGCCGGCCCAAGCCCCTTTCCCGACACACTGTGCGATCCCAAGCCGTCCACACCCTGGCCGGGTCCGATTGCGGAATATGCCTTGGAGCTGAAAAGTGATGGGAAGCCGGTCACCAAAAAGGCGAGGTCGGACGCCCTCTTTTGGCAGCCCGATTCGTTGAAGCAACTGGTCCATGCGATTTGGACGAAATCGGATCCGACCATGTGGACCAAGGTGAGTTTGAATACTACGCTGCACGAGGCGGAACGCGCAGTCCGGCGAGCCGTGGCTGCGGCGCAAGCCGCCGTGCCGGCTCAGGCGGAAGCCATCGCCCGGATGGGGCAAATCATGCTGGAGCAGGCTTGTTCGCGACCTTTCCCTCATCAGGAGTCCCGGCGTGCGCCCATCTTTGTTTTCAGCCATCCGGGTCATGGCGTGACCTATATTTTGCGGGCGATGGCGAACGCGTTGCAAGGAGGCTTCTTCGCGGTCAGCCAAGAGCAGACCAGCGCAACCGGATTGATCCGCTGGGCTCTGGGGACTGATCCTGCCATCATCCAGATTCATGGCTTTGCCACAAGAGAGCACATTGCAGGCTCGGCCGTGCATGCCATCCTCCGGTATTACCAGTATGGTCACTATGTGGTGGATCATGTGTCAGGCATAGTCACCGACGACGATGAGGACTCCTCAGAAGGCCCCCCGCAAGGCTACCTACTCGAAGCGGTTCTGGAGCGGTCGTTTGTTTTCATTCGGGTGACTCCGCCCATTCCGCCGGCGGATGCTGCGGACTACACGCCGGAGGAAATGGTTGCGATGCTGCGCGAGGCGGGGAAGCAGGCTTATCGGAGCGGACTGTCACCCGCGCAGGTGGAGGACGGCATCTGGGACATGGTGCGCAACTGGAATTCGGTAGTCTTTCGGCGCACACCCGGGAAGGATATCGTTGAGCAGGTCATGCGAGAATTCGCGCACGCCCAGGACAACATGCCCGAGCTGGTCCTGGCCCATTTGTCCCGCGCCGACCATTTGCGTTTGGCGGCGCTCTTCATCCTGGAGCGCGGATTTCCATCGCCCAAAGAGATTCGCGGCGCCGCCCAGCGGTTTTTGCATTCCCTGCCACCGGCCGCGCGCGAGGCGAAGCAGTTGAAATTCGACGTGGCGGAGCCGGAGTGGGAGGCTTTATTCATCGCGGATACTCCCGGCTCCGAGGCATGGTTCGCGCGTCTGGAAGGATTGGCCAAGCAATTCAATTATCGTGGCAACCGGCTGACTGCGCAGGCTGTTTATGACGATACCGGCAAAGTACTGACCATGACCCGGTTCGAGCAACGTGCGCCGCGGGCCATTTCCGGAAATGCCTATCTGCAGGCGCGTCCGAAACTGCGCTTCCGGGATGTGGCCGGTCATGAAGAAGCCAAGCAGCGGTTCCGCCAAATCCTGGCCTATTTCAAGGACCCGGAGCCCTATCGCCGCTTGAACGTGATTCCACCTCTGCGCATCCTGCTCCATGGACCGCCGGGTACAGGCAAGACCCTGCTGGCCCAGGCGCTGGCCGGCGAAACCGGGCTGCCTTTTTTTGCGATTGCCGCCAGCGAGTTCATGACTCGCGAATACGCCGGCCAGGGCGCGACCCTGATGCGGGAGTTTTTTCAGACGGCAGAAAGCTGTCGCCCCTGCATCATTTTCATGGATGAACTCGACGCCTTCAGCGCCCGCGACCAAATGTCCGATGGCTCGGCGGGAATAGATTTTCGCGGCACGTTGAATACGCTGTTGACGCTTCTTGACGGGGTACAGTCCGCCCCGGACATCCTGGTCATTGGCGCGACCAATCGTCCCGAGGACTTGGACCCGGCCCTGTTGCGCCCGGGCCGTTTTGGAACCCGTATTCAAATCCAGCACTTGTCGGCGCGCGACCGCGATCGGTTGATCCGCCAGTATCTCACCCCCGAACAATGCGCCGGAGACTACGAAGACATCGTGGCCGCCCTCTGCCGTCGCACGACTGGTGGCCTCAGCCCAGTCGAGATTGTGCAGATCATCCATGAAGCCAAGCTTGAGGTCATCCAGCAGGGCCGGCCCCACGTAACCCGCGAGGACGTGATGACGCAGGCCGACCGCATTTTGCTGGGCAAGAAATTCCAGCCTTTGCAGAATGGGTTGCGCCGGGCCACCGCCATCCACGAAGCCGGCCATGCTTTCCTGCTGCGCACGCTGCTGCCCGAACAAAAGCTCGACCGCCTGTCCATTGGTCATCGCGAAGAGACTGTTGGCATGGTTCGCATTTTGGACGAAGAGGATCCGAGCCGCTTCCTTGATCGGGATGACACCCTGTGTCAATTACTCTGCCGTTTGGGCGGCATGGCGGCGGAAGAAACTTTTGTCGGCCACTGGGACTTGGGCGCCAGTGACGACTTCGACGTGGCGGTCGTCCTGGCCCGCTATATTTTGACCAATATCGCCATGGGGGATCTCGGCCTGCATGGCATTGTACGTTCGCGAATGAGGGACGAATCCGAGCCCGACACGGCGCTGGAGGCCATGGTGGCCCAGCTCTTGGAACGCTGCCGCCGTTTGGCCGGCGACATCTTCAAGACCCACGAGCCCGTCTTGTTGAAACTGGCCCGGGAGCTGGAGCTGCGCGAAGATTTGGAGCAAGACGACGTGGATCGCATCCTCGCCGGCGTTGTCATAGACCGCAAGGCCATAGTCCAGCAAATGCTCGCGCCACCCGCCGGATCGTGAAAGCTGTTGTTTTGGTGGGCAGAAACGGCTGGAAGGTCTGTGACCATGCCAGCCTAGCAATCTGACCGTAGGGTCAATGGAAGGCGGCGGCGGCGGGGAGGTCGAGGGTGGCGAAGAGGTCGGCGAGGGTTTCAGCGCGGCGGATTTGGATGACGGAGCCATCGGGACGCAGGAGGAGCTCAGCGGAGCGGCGTAGTCCGAGCTGAGGGACCGGGTGTTGGGGCTATTCGGGTTATCCTTTTGGCGAGAGCAGCCAGCCCAAGAAAATCGCCGATGCGCGCAACCGAAGCCAAAGCCAGGGCCGATTGATCCAGCACCGAGGGAAGAACGGATCAACGCTACCCTATCTCTTACTCTCGCAAATGGATGCAAAAAAATGATTCAAAAAGCAATATTTTTCTTGATTGCTATCTCATATAGTGCATATTTGTCTGTATAAATACGGACAAACATCTGTGGAAATAGATAACAATTTAATATGATTATTGAGTTTACAGTATCCAACTTTCGATCCATCAAGGACGATCAGTCGTTTTCTCTGTATGCGGCGAAACCGAGCGGCCATCTGGCTCTGAATATTGCCCCCACCCCCGCTCCGGGAGGCATCTACCCGCTGAAAAGCGTGGGTATCTATGGCGCGAATGCCTCTGGCAAGACGAATCTGTTGCTGGCTTTCCGTGCGCTCCAGTACCTGGTGGCTCGTTCGGGCAGCCTGAAAGATGGCGAGCACATTGATTGTTACGAGCCCCATCTGTTGGCCAAAAATACGAAAAATGCGCCCGTGCGATTGGCGCTGGAGTTCCAGATTCCCAATGGATTCCGTTATTTGTACGCCATTGCCTTTGTGCAGAACCGGATTGTGGAGGAGCGCCTGGATTTGTACCGGACGGCGAGAGTTGCCAATCTGTTTGATCGCGGAGAAAACGACACGTGGGAGAGCATTAAATTCGGGCCGTTTCTCAAAGGAGGCACCCGGAAATTTCCATTCTTCGCCAATAATGCCTATTTGTCCAAGGCTGGCAACAGCGCGGACGCCCCTGAGGTTATTCGGGATGCTTACAATTATCTGTTAAAGGATATGGTGCATCTCGGAATATCCGATGAGGTGTCATCCGAGGAGCTGCTGGAGAATGAGGACCTATTGCAAACCGTTTCACAGTTTCTTTCACTGGTGGACACAGGCATTGCCAGGGTGGGCTTGTACCAGGATGTGGACAGAGCCAAAAACATCATTTTCCCGCCTGATATGCCAGAGGATTTGATGAGACGTATCCGCAAGGAAGCATCTTTGAGATTTCTGTTCTTCCATCAAACGGACACGGCAGAGGTCACCACTTTCCCCATAAACGCTGAGTCTGCGGGAACTCGAAAATTATTTAAATTGGCGCCGTTGATCGTCAACACCCTTAAAGATGGCGGGGTACTGATCATTGACGAGCTGGACCGAAGCATGCACCCGCACATGGCGGAGCTGATCATCCAGTTGTTCCATGATCCCGAGGTGAACCCTGGGGGTGCACAGCTCATTTTTTCCACACACAATGCCAATCTAATGTCACGGGAGCTCCTCCGCCGGGATCAAATCTGGTTCGCGGAGAAATCGAATGGAGCCTCACGCTTTTTCTCCTTGGACGACTTCGACAAGAAAAAGGTCACGCCCGCCAGCCCGTTTGCCCGGTGGTACGCGGAGGGTCGTTTTGGGGCCATTCCCTCGATTGATTACAGCGGGGTGGTCAAATTGTTACGGAAGCGGCGGCCCGATGCCTAAACCCAAACAGCGCCCCGCACGGAAACTCAGCCCCGTCTTGCATATCTTGTGCGAGGGGACCAAGACGGAACCGTATTATCTGGGGCAATATATCCACGAGCATTTTCCGGGCACGAAGCTGATTCGAATCGAAAAGACACCCAAAAGGACACCCAAGGAACTCGTCGCAGCGGCGCGTGAAATACTTCGCTGTGCGCCGGAAGGCGATATCGCTTGGGTTGTATACGACCGGGAGTCGCCGACAAAATACTCCGATTCTCTGCATGCGGCAGCTCGCCAAAAAGCAGGTGGAAAAGTACAGATCGCACTGTCCAATGTCTGCTTTGAAGTCTGGCTGTTGCTCCATTTCCAAGGAACCTGCAAAGCACACGATTCTTGTGATGATCTGTTGCAACGCAGTCGGCTGAAGGAACTCATTCCGGACTATGACAAGGCGAATCGCCGTAGGTATTCTGAAGATGAAATCAACTTTGCTCGGCAGAATGCGAAACAGATGAACGAATCTACCAAACGTGGAGCAAATGCCGACTGGACCCAGCCTCACCAATGGAATCCCTACACCGACGTGTACAAATTGCTCGATGCCATTGATCAGTTCGGTGGAACGTACTGTACTCGCCCCCCTTGAGCATGCCCGAATCCTGAACCCAGACTGTTGATTCCGCTTGGTAGGCGATAAGATAGCACATTCGATGTGGAACCCAGCCCATTGTGTCCTGTGATATTAGGGGGTGCAGTTGAATCATGGCCCGACACATGGGTTCGACTGCCGCAGTTAACGTACGGTATTTTGCATTTTCGGGAGTGGTAGCCCTCAGACTTGTAACGGTTTAGTTTTAACTCGTATTTTCCTGAGTTCGACACTTCCAATCTAAGAAGCCATAACACATTGGGATGCAATGTATAATTTTTTGAATTTTGCTGTTTGGGGTGTCCCGATCAT
>Ga0208198_1001134_pt1 | contig 24993 bp, 24 predicted proteins | sample AD_JPNTR2_MetaG_FD_184446 | JGI IMG/M metagenome (GOLD analysis project Ga0208198, IMG submission 184446) | Active sludge microbial communities of municipal wastewater-treating anaerobic digesters from Japan - AD_JPNTR2_MetaG (SPAdes) (version 2) | ecosystem: Engineered > Bioreactor > Anaerobic...
GGGGGGTCCCGCCGACGGGGGCGGAGCCCTTGCCGACGACGGCGTTGAGGAGCATCGACTTGCCGACGTTGGGGATCCCTATCACCGCCAGCCTCAACTCCCTGTAGGCGGGCTTCAGCTTCGCGGCGGCCCTCAGGAGGGGCGCAACGTTCCCTTTCCTCAGGTCCATAGCCCAGGCCTGGCTCCCCTGTCCGCGGAAAAAGGAAAGCCACCTCGCGGTGGCTTCTTCAGCGGCCAGGTCCACTTTGGACAGGACGACCCACACCGGCCTGAATTTTGCCACCTGCCCGCTGAAGGGTGATCCCGTAAGAAAGGGAGCCCTGGCGTCCCGGACCTCCACGAAGAGGTCCAGCTTCTCCGAGAGCTCCCTGAGTTTCTTCAAACCCCGGGCCATATGCCCCGGGTACCACACGGTCCTCGTCATTCCTTGTAAAGCCCCCCGATCCTGGGTATGGGCCAGTAGCGGATAAAGGCGGGGCCCTTGATGTTCGCCTCCGGGACGAAACCCCAGAAACGGCTGTCCTGGGAGTGGGGACGGTTATCCCCCATCATGAAGTATTGCCCCTCGGGCACCTTCACGGGACCGAAGCTCAGGTTGTCATGGTTCTTCACGTAGGGCTCCTGGAGGGGTTCCCCGTCGATCAGCACCGTGCCCTCGACGATCTCCACGGTCTCCCCGGGCAATCCGATCAGCCTCTTGACGAAGTCCCTCTTGGGGTCTAGGGGGTACTTGAAGACGATGATCTGTCCCCGCTTCGGCTCCGCGAAGGAGTACCAGAACTTGGCCACGAAGACCCTGTCCCGGGGCAGAAGGGTCGGGATCATGGAGCCGCTGGGTATCCAGAACGCCTGTATCACCAGGGCCCTAAGCACCAGGGCCAGCACCAGCGCCCACAGAATGGTCTCTATCGTCTCTCGCCACCACGGTTTCGCCGCCAAGATAAAGCCCCCCATATGATAAGATCTCCGCCAGGCATCAGGGCAACTCCGTGAGCCTCACAGAGCAATAACCCGACACGGCTATTTCCGCAACCTTCTTTTTGCCTGGGGTGTAGACATACAGCGTGAAAGCCGGGGTCATCGTATGCCACGTTGGAGTATAACACTTGGGCTGCGCCGAGGTCGACTTGAAGTAAACCAAGCACCTGTCTTTCGTCTGGTACCGTTCATACTCCGAGGGGTTGTACCAATGGACCAGGAATTCCTTCCTGAAACCCGAGAGGTACTGCACATCGAAAGCCCTGCGGTGGAGACAGGCTCTCATAAAGGTTCTCTCAATGTGCCTGGTGAGGTTCCTGGCCTCGGCCCTGGCCGCCAGTTCACTCCCCGCCCTCTGGGACAAAAGCCCCGTCACGACCGGGGAAAAGGCCAGGGACAAGGCCGCCACGAGGGAGAGCACCACGAGGGTCTCCACCAGGGTGAAGGCTCCCCTTGACCGAGAGTTCCAAAAAGCGGGGAGCCCCTTTCCGGCCCCCCGCGACGGTTCTTCTATTTCCTCATCGATGGGTTCCTGCATAGCCCAGGTCCACCGCTTTGAGGTTGTCATCGACGAATTTCGATGGAGCCAGGGTCTTGACCGCTTCGCGCACCTCCTCGATCGTCACGTTCCCCACCCCGGCACCGCAAAGGGTGCCCAGGATGAGGACGTTCAGGAAGAGGAAACGGCCACCCATTTCAGCCTTAAGGATATCGTAACCCATTACGGGGTAAACCCGGACCTGCCGCTCCGCCAGCCACTTCTTAAGGGAGGGGTTCTCCAGGAAGGAAGGGTCGTGGGTGTTGACGACGGCGCTGCCTCCCTGTTTCAGGAAGTGGAAGTTCCTCACGGCCTCGTTCTGGTCAAAGGCCAGGAGGACATCGGCGTCGCCGGCCTTGACCAGGGGGCTTTGGTAGTCGCCCATCTTGAAGTGGCTTATCACCGACCCGCCCCGCTGGGCCATCCCGTGGACCTCGCTGCCTATGACGCCCTCACCCCTGGTGAGGGCTATGTGGCCCAGGACGCGGCTTGAAAACAGTATCCCCTGTCCTCCTATCCCGACGATGACGTACTGCATGGCTAGGCTTCCTCCCCTTCCACAGCGAGGATGGCCCCGTGGGGGCAGACATTTATGCAGACACCGCAATTTATGCAGAACCTTTCATCTATGTAGGCCTTTTTGGTCCTGTCGTCGAAAACCAACCCTGGGCAGTTGAAAAAGTCGATGCAGAACCGGCAGCCTATGCACTTTTCGGGGTCCACCGCGACGGGTATCACCGCCTGCTTCTGCCGGAGCAGTATGCAGGGGTGGCGGAATATGACCACCGCCGGTTCCCCGTGGGTCCTGGCATGCTCCCACGCCTCCTTGACAAGGGCTCTGGAAGCGGAGATGTCGTAGGCCTCGGTGGTCCTGACCCAGCTGACCCCGCATCCCCTGACGGCGCCCTCGAGGTCGACCTTTCGTCCCGCCTCCCCTTTCCTCAACTTGTCACCGATGCCCGGGTGGGACTGGCCCCCCGTCATGGCCGTGAGGCTGTTGTCCAGTATGGCCAGGACGAAGGCGTGCCTGTTGTAGACGGCGCTGACAAGGCCGGGGAGACCCATGTGGAAGAAGGTGGAATCCCCGATGGTGGCCACGATGGGCTGTTCCTTGCCGTCGGCCCTGTAAGCCATGAAAAGACCCGAGGACTGGGTTATGGAAGCGCCCATATCGACCACGGAGTCCACCATGCCCTGGTTCACGGCGAGGGTGTAGCAGCCGATGTCGGAGGGGTATATGGTCTTGGCCCTAGGGAGGGCCTGCATGATCGAGAAGAAACTAGCCCTGTGGGGGCAACCGGGGCAGAGCATCGGCTTCCGGGGCGTGATGCCCAGTTCCTCGGCGGCCTTCCTGAGTTCCTCCGGGGCTCCCACGGGGGGCTCCTCGCCCAGGGCCCTGCAAAGGATCCCTTCGATCACCTCCGGAAGCAGTTCCCCCGCGCCGGGGACCCAGCCGTTCCATCTGCCCTTGACCCTGGTCCGGTCGTTGAGCTGCATTTCGATGACAGGGTAGGTCTCCTCGAGGATGAGCACGTTGTCGTGCCTAGAGATGAAATCCTCCACCATTCTCAGCGGGAGCGGGTGAGGAGTCCCAATCTTCAACACCGAGACGTCCTCGGAGCCCCAGGCCTTGAGTATATCCATGACAATCGCGAAGGATACGCCCCCGGCGATGACCCCCAGCCTAGCCTTTTTCTTCGAGGGCACCTCGTAGTTGTAACGCCGGTACTCCGTCTCGAACTCTTCTCGGATGGCCTCTCTCTTGGCGTTGAGCCGCGGGTGGCTCACCCTGACGATCGCCGGCAGGCACACCCAGCGCTTGGGGTCCTTCTCGAAGGAAGCGGGCCTGGAGATCTCGATCACATCCTTGAGCTCCACCGCCTGGCGGCAGTGGTCGACCCTCACGCCGGGGCGCAGCATGGTGACCACCTTATGCCTTTCGGAGAGGTCGTAGGCATCGAAGACCATCTCCTTCGCCTCAACGGCCGTCGCCGGGTCGAAACAGGGGATCTTGGCGAACATCGCGAAGAACCGGCTGTCCTGCTCAGTCTGGGAGCTGTGAGGCCCCGGATCGTCGGCGGCCACGAGCAGGAATCCGCCCTTTATATCGAAGTGGGCCACGCTCATGAAAGGGTCCGCGGCCACGTTTAGTCCGACCTGCTTCATGACCGCGCAGGACCGCTTCCCCGCGAAGGAAGCCCCGGCGGCCATCTCGAAAGCTACCTTCTCGTTGGCCCCCCACTCGACTACGGTCTTAGTGCCAAGGTCGTCGGCCCACTTCGCCACGGCGGGCAGTATCTCCGACGACGGCGTGCCCGGGTAGGCGGCGGCCACCTCGCAGCCGGCCTCGACGATGCCCCGGGCGATCGCCTCGTTGCCAAGGAGGATCGCTTTATTGCCCACGTTCAACCACCTCTTCCGATGAAGATCTGGATATTTCCTTCAACCAGCCGTAAAAGGGTTCCGGTTCCTTGAGGAGCCGACCGTCGGGTCCGCAGAAAGCGTGCCTGGTCCACCCCTCCGCCGCCGGGCGGTTGCGCTCTTCTGACGTCACGGTATAGCCGAAGGTGATGCTGTGGGGGGTCACCTCCCGGATGCTCGTCTTGATATGGACTCTCTCGTCATACTTCAGGGGGTTTTTGTACCGCACGTAGGCTTCCACGGCGGGCAGGAAGAACCCCTGTTCCTCCCATTCGCTGTAGGGGGTTGAAAGGGACCGGCAGTATTCCGTCCTCCCTATCTCGAACCAGGAGAGGTAGTTGCCGTAATAGACGACCCCCATCTGGTCCGTCTCGCCGTACCTGACCCTGATGATGGTCGTGACGACGGGCCCCATGGCCCCACCCCCCTCTGGTTGGCTTCCCGAAAAAGTATAGGCCATGACGGGGGAAAAGCAAAAGGGCCCGTCACCGGGCCCTTCAGGTTTCACGAAAATCACTTAAGGGTTTGCTGCTGTCCCGAGGGTCTCTCAAGACGTAGATGCGGCGGCGCCGGACTTGGCCTTCTGCTTCGCCCGGTAATCCTCGATGGCAGCCTGGATGCCCTCCTCGGCCAGGAGCGAGCAGTGTACTTTCTGGGGGGGGAGCCCCCCCAGGGCATTCACCACGTCCTTGTTGGAAATGGCCAGGGCTTCGTCCAGGGTGAGCCCCTTGACCATTTCGGTGACCATCGAGCTCGAGGCTATCGCTGAAGCGCAGCCGAAGGTCTCGAAGGAAATATCGGCGATCCGGTCGTCCTTGACCTTGATATAGATCTTCATGATATCCCCGCACCGGGGGTTGCCCACTTCTCCTACGCCGTCGGGATCCTCCATCCGGCCGGCGTTCTTGGGGTTCATGAAGAGTTCCATCACTTTTTCGGTATACATGGCTTCACCCCCTGGTTTTCCATAGCGGAGACAAGGCCCTGAGGTCGGCGACGATCCTCTCAAGGTTCTCCGCGACGTAGACTATATCATCTTCGGTGGTGTCCTTGCCCAGCGAGAAGCGGAGCGAACCGTGGGCCACCTCGTGGGCGAGGCCCATGGCGAGAAGGACGTGGCTCGGCTCGAGGCTCCCCGAGGTACAGGCAGACCCGCTGGAAGCGCCGATCCCGGCGGCATCGAGGCGCAGGAGCATCGATTCCCCCTCGAGGGAGCCTATGCAGAAACTCGCCAGGAAGGGCAGCCTCTGCGTGGGGTGCCCCGTCAGGAAGGCTTCTTCTATCGAAGAGGTAACTCTTTTGATGAGCAGGTCGCGGAGGCGGGCCTCCTCGTCGATGGAGCCGTCGGCAAGGCGCCTCACGGCCAGTTCGGCCGCGGCCCCGAAGCCCACGATACCGGCGGTGTTCTCCGTGCCGGACCTGAGGCCCCGCTCCTGTCCCCCGCCGTGCACGATCGGCTCAACCCTGACTCCCTTGCGGAGGTAGAGGCCCCCTACTCCCTTGGGGCCGTACATCTTGTGGGCCGACATGGTCAGCATATCTACGCCCAGGTCCCGGACGTTGATGGGCACATGTCCGGCGGCCTGGACCCCGTCGACGTGGAAGAGGATACCCCTGTCGCGGCATACCTTCGCCGCCTCGGCCACGGGTTGGATCGTGCCGACCTCGTTGTTGGCGAACATCATGGAGAAAAGGATCGTGTCAGGCCTGATGGCCTTTTCAAGGTCCGCCACGCTGACCATGGCCATATCATCCACGGGCAGCACGGTGACGTCGAAACCCTCCTTGTCGAGCCACCCGAAGGCGTCCATCACCGCGTGGTGCTCGATCGCGGTGGTAATCACGTGACGCCCCTTGTCCTTGCGCAGGGATGCGCTTCCCTTGATGGCTAGGTTATCGGCCTCACTCCCACCGCCGGTGAATATCACCTCGGTGGCGTCGGCCCCTATGAGGGCGGCGACCTTCTCCCTGGCCTCGTTGACGGCCTTCCGAGCCCTTCTCCCCCAGGCGTGGAGACTGTTGGGGTTCCCGTATTCCTCGGAAAAGAAAGGTAACATCGCTTCGAGTACACTTCGGTCGACGGCCGTTGTGGCCGAATGGTCCATGTAGACCTGTCTTTCTGCCATTGGTATCGCCTCGGATCTCTTTTTATTAGGCCAACCTAACTTCCTCGAAGAGGATACATCTCTTTCGCCCGGAGGTCAATACCTCCCGCGTTTTTTCCTTTTCACGGTGCGGCCTTCCTTTTCCGCTATTCCTCGCAGTAGACCTCGTGGACCATCATCAGGCAGGCACCCTTCACCACCTCGTAACCCCTGGCCTTCAGGGTGGCCTCGGCCTCGTCGTTCTCGGCCCCGGGCTGCATCCATACAATGGGTTTGTATCCCAGTTTGTCGAGGTCTTCCAGCACTGGCCGCTGCCGGTCGGGGGATATGAAAAGCCCCAGGATGTCGAACTTCTCGCCGACCTCCGTTATGGAACCAAGGCAGGGAAGGCCCTGGATATCCTCTCCGGCGTAAGAAGGGTTGACGGGGAAGAGCCTGAAGCCTTCCTCTTTCAGGTATTCCATGACGCCATGGACGGCCCTCTCCACCTTGGGCGAGGCGCCGGCTACGGCCACCGTGGAGGGGGAGCAGACGTACTTTTCTATGATCTCTTCCATCTTCATGGGGTCAGCCTCCTTCCGGTGCCGGGACGGTGAAACGCCGGAAGGCGGCGGGCAAAGAACGGGCAGCCGCCGCGTATCCCGGGTACCGTGCTGGATACCGTGCGTCTTTTGAACAAACCCCGCGACGCGGGGCGTAGGATCAGCCTCAGGTGCTCGTCATGCCTTCGAAGGGCGCGAACATGAGCGAGGCCGGGGCCTCCTTCAGATCGATACGGAACTTCACCTTGACGGACTTGCCCGGGGCAAGTCTCATCTCGGTGCCCCTCTGGGCCAGGTTGTTCACCATCTCGCCATTAACCCCGTAGATGCCTACCATAATACCCGGGGCGACGACATCGCCGTCGCAGACGTTCTTCACAACGGCCTCGCCGGAAAGGCGTCCCGTCTTTAGGTCGAACTCCCATTCCGCCCCAGTCAGTACAACCTTCAGTTCGCCCGGCACCCCGCAACCCCCCTGGGCAAAGACGGCGCCCGATACCAGCAAAAGTGCCGTGGCCATCATCATCGGTAAAACAGCGGTACGGATCAACTTCATCGATGACACCCCGCTTCCGTTTCGTCTTGATACCCACCCGCAGGTTTGTTGGCTTATTCTAGCAGAATTCATTATAATTGATTGCCGTCGGAGGGCTGGCCGAGCGGTCGAAGGCGGCTGACTTGAAATCAGCAGGGGCGCAAGTCTCCAGGGGTTCGAATCCTCTGCCCTCCGCCAGTTTCTGGTTTTCTTTTCTTGCAAAACCCTCCTTGCCCCTAGGGTTTCCCCCGGAAAAGGACACGCCGGAGAGCGAAATGATAGGATAGGATCGGGCCGGTAGCGGTTGCGCTGTTTCCGGCTTCGACCATTTTACGATTGAACTCGAGCTACCGGAGGGATCCCCATGAAGTGCCACGTCTGCAAAGACAATCCATGCTACGAAGGGAACCCCTGCAGGAAGACCGACAGCGTTCCCCTCTACGACGACCCCGTCGACAGGAAGATCCTCAAGACCGCGGCCGACGTAGAGGCCCTTTTTTACAGGGAGGCCTGCAGAGTCGACGAGACGATGGAGTTCGCCAGGAGGATGGGTTACAGGTCCCTGGGGATAGCCTTTTGCCTCGGTTTCATAAAGGAGGCGGCGATCCTCGCGGGGATCCTGGAGGGCGAGTTCGACGTCCATTCCGTCTGCTGCAAGGTGGGCAGCATCGAAAAATCCACCTTTGGAATGGCTGAAAGACCCTGGATAGGCAAGGTCTCCTGCAATCCCATAGAGCAAGCGAGGATACTGGCCGAAGAGGGCACGGAGTTCAATATCGTCCTCGGCCTCTGCGTAGGCCACGATTCTCTTTTTTACAAGCACTCCAGGGCTCCCGTGACGACCCTGGTCGTGAAGGACAGGAAGCTGGGGCACAATCCCGTGGCGGCCCTTTACTGCCCCTATATACGTTCGGAACTCGGCAGGCCCCTGAAGGAGAGACCCCTGGAAGAAAACAGTGCCTCCACCGTCGTCGATCATTTGAGGGGAAAATAAAGCCCCGGCCCTCCCGGGCCGGGGCTTTCCGGTCGGCGGCGCTGCCTGCCCCTTCCCGCCAGGAGACACTTGGTCCTGATGGTGTGGCGGCAAGGACAACCGGGGCGAGAGCTTCAATGCCGGGATAAAATAGTGCCGATCCCCGCGACAGGGCGCTTTGCGGGTATAGTCGAGGTCCACCCCGTTACGCCGGGGAACCCGAAAGAGTTATCTTCAGTTTTTCTGTATTATGACCTGGAAGACCAGCCCCGGTCAGGACAGGGAGGGAGGACGGCATGGAGTACAGGATAGAAAAGGACAGCATGGGGGAAGTCCGCGTCCCCGCCGACAAACTTTACGGCGCGCAAAGCCAGCGGAGCATCGACAACTTCAGGATCGGCCTTGAGAAAATGCCCGAAGAGATCATAAGGGCCTTCGCGATCCTGAAAAAAGCCTCGGCCATAGCCAACAACAAGCTGGGCGTCCTAGACGACGCCAGGGCGAAGGCCATAACCCAGGCCTGCGACGAGATCCTCGAGGGCAAACACGACGGCAACTTCGGCCTCGCCGTGTGGCAGACCGGCAGCGGCACCCAGAGCAACATGAACCTGAACGAAGTCATAGCCAACAGGGCCAACCAGATCCTCGGCGACGGCGAGACCAAGGTACACCCCAACAACCACGTCAACAAATCCCAGAGCTCCAACGACACCTTCCCGACGGCGATGCACATAGCGGCGGTCCTCCAGGTCGAGGACCTGCTTCTCCCCTCGCTTAAGGAATTCAAGGAGACCCTCGAGGGCAAGTCCAGGCAGTACAAGGACCTGGTGAAGACTGGCCGGACCCACCTGCAGGACGCCACGCCCCTTACGCTGGGGCAGGAGATCAGCGGCTGGGTCAGGATGCTCGAGCGTTCCGAGGAGATGCTGACTTCCAGCATCGAATACCTCAAGGACCTCGCCCTCGGCGGCACGGCGGTGGGCACGGGGCTCAACGCCGCCGAAGGTTTCGACGTGGAAGTGGCCGCCCAGATAGGCGCCCTGACGGGCAAGCAATTCAAGACGGCCGTCAACAAGTTCCATTCCCTGACGAGCAAGGACGAAATAGTCTTCGTCCACGGCGCCATGAAAGCCCTGGCCGCCGACCTTCTCAAGATCGTCAACGACATCCGCTGGCTCGCCTCGGGTCCCCGTTGCGGCATAGGTGAGCTCATCATCCCCGCCAACGAACCGGGCAGCTCCATCATGCCTGGCAAGGTGAACCCGACCCAGAGCGAGGCCGTCTCCATGGTGGTGGCCCAGGTCCTGGGCAACGATGTCACCGTTGGATTTGCAGCGAGCCAGGGCAACTTCGAACTCAACGTCTACATGCCCGTCATGATATACAACTTCCTCCAGTCGGGGAGGCTCCTGGCCGACGCCATGAAGTCCTTCAACGACCACTGCGCCGCAGGCCTCGAGGCCGACGAGGAGAAGGTCACCCACTTTGTACAGAACTCCCTTATGAACGTCACGGCCCTCAACCCCTATATCGGCTACGACAAATCCGCCGAGATAGCCAAGAAGGCCCATAACGACGGTTCCACCCTCAAGGAAGCCGCCCTGGCCCTGGGTTACCTCAGCGACGAGGAATTCGACCGTTACATGGACCTGAAGGCCATGTGCGCCCCTAAGACGGTCAAGGTGAAGTAGGCAGGCTCCGGGGCTGGGAAGTACAATAGCGGAACGGACAGGCCCCTCCCGCCGGAAGAGGCGGGAGGGGCGTTAACAGGACCGGATGGAACGAACACTAAGGAGGCGTTAAGGTATGCCGAGCAAAGAAGAATTGTTGGCGAAGGCTCAGAAACCGGCGGAGGACGCGATGAAACTGCACCCCTTCTACAAGGGGAAGATGCAGACGGTGCCCAAATGCTGCATCAGGGACATAGGCGACTTCGCGATCTGGTACACCCCGGGTGTGGCCGCGCCCTGCAAGGCCATAAAGGAAGACGTGGACCTTTCCTACGAGTACACCAACCGCGGCAACATGGTCGCCGTGGTCAGCGACGGCACGAGGGTCCTGGGCCTTGGTGACATAGGGCCCGAAGCGGGCATGCCCGTCATGGAAGGCAAATCGCTTCTGTTCAAGTACCTTGGCGGCGTCGATGCCGTGGCCGTTTGCCTCGACACGAAGGACCCCGACAAGATCATCGAGGCCGTTAGGCTCATAGCCCCGTCTTTCGGCGGCATCAACCTCGAGGACATAGCCCAGCCGAAGTGCTTCTACGTACTGGACGAACTCCGCAAGGACTGCAAGATTCCCGTATGGCACGATGACCAGCAGGGCACCGCGGCCGTCAACCTGGCGGGGCTTTACAGCGGCCTGAAGATAACGGGCAAGAAGATCGACGAGGTCAAGGTCCGTTTCTTCGGCGCCGGGGCGGCCAGCATAGCCACGGCGAGGATCCTCATCAGCGCCGGCGTGAGGCCCGAAAACGTCATCATGGCCGACAGCAAGGGCACGCTCCACAAGGGCCGCACGGAACTCAAGGACATACCCTACGACGTGAAGTGGCACTTCGCTCAGACCACCAACCCCGAGGGTGTCCAGGGCGGACCCGAAGTTCTTTTCAAGGACGCCGACGTGGTCTATTGTTACACGAAACCCGGCCCCGATGTGGTCAAGAAGGAATGGGTCGAGACCATGGCCAAGGACGCCATGCTCTTCGCCTGCGCCAACCCGATCCCCGAGATCTGGCCCTGGGAAGCGAAGGAGGCGGGGGCCCGTATAGTGGCCACGGGGAGATCGGACTTCCCGAACCAGATAAACAACTCCCTCGGTTTCCCGGGCATCTTCCGGGGCACCCTTGACGTGCAGGCCACGACCATCACCGACGAGATGTGCATCGCCGCGGCCGAGGCCCTTTCGAAATGCGCCGAGAAGAAGGGCCTTAGCGAGGACTACCTGATCCCGACGATGGACCAGTCGTGGGTATACCCCGAAGTGGCGGCCTCGGTCGGCATGAAGGCCATAGAGCAAGGCATAGCCCGCAAGGTCATGACTAGGGATGAACTTTTGGAGATCGCCACCGAAAAGATCCAGTACGCCCAGGACATGACGGCCTGCCTCACCGAGAAGGGGTTCATAAAGTTGTCCTAGCGATCAAGTCGTACCGTCGGGAACGCCGAAAGGACCGGGCTTTCACACTTCGAGGACCGTTCCCGCGGCGGCCCAAGCCACGTCTCCGGCCTTGGCGGAGAGGGCGCAAAGGGCCTTGAGCCCCGTGCAGTGGCAGGGGCGCCACTTTGCGACGTTGAAGCGGCTCACCAGTTCCGAGGTGACCCGGTCCACGAACTCGGGCGCCTGGTCCCCCAGGTGCATCCCGCCCAGTACCATGTGAAAATCCCTGGTGCCGAAACGGGCCGAGACCTCCTCGAGAATGTTCACGGCGCCGGCATGGGCGCAGCCGAGGATGACGCTTAAGCCCCTCTCTCCCTTCGCCACCATCGATATATCGTCGGGGAAGGGGTCCGGCCTCCACCCCTCGCCGTCGGGGACGACCAGCCTGGAGGGCGGGTTTACGTACTGCGGGTCACGGTGGTCCAGGGGGACCTCGACGGCCCAGAGGTTCCCGGTGACCCTCGCAAGGCCCTCGACGGGCCTGAAGTCCAGGCCTTCCCTGTTGATATGGCACCCGGTGAACCGGACGTGCCCGTCCTCCCTGCGGCCGTGGGCCATCCCGATCTCGGGATGGGCCCAGACGGGGATATCCCTCGAACGAAGGAGCAATTTCTGGAGGCCGCCGGTATGGTCGAAATGGCCGTGGCTCAGGATGACGTGATCGATATCGCCGGGGGAGAACCCCAGGCTCTGCAGGTTGGCCAAAAGGGCGTCCCCGCCCTGCCCCGTGTCCATGAGCACCGAGGTTCCGCCGTCGTCGGCGAGGACGGCCAGGCCGTGTTCCGCCGCCATCTTCCATGAACCGGCGAAGTTCTCCACGATCACAGCGATCTTCATCTCAACACCCCGATCCTTTTCATTTCACCAGCCAGGGCCTGAATACCGGTCCCCTTCCAAGGATAGACCCAGGCTTCCCTGGTGTCACTCCCCGCTCAACGGACGTGCCGTAAAGCCGGCGGCTGCAGGCAAAAAAAGTCGCCCCCTTTTGGGGGCGACCCGTCCTTCGACGTGCTATTTGTTGTCCCTGGGCTTCCAGAACTTCCATACGTTGCCGACCAGGTCGGGGCCGGGCTTGAGGGTGGTCTTGCCGGGCTGCCAACCGGAAGGGGTGACCTCCTTGCCCTTGGTCTCCCGAACCAGCTGGAAGGCCTTGACCTGGCGGATGGTCTCCTCGACGTTCCTCCCCACGGGAGGGGTCAGGACCTCCATGCCCTGGATCACGCCATCGGGGTCGATGATGAAACGGCCGCGCACGTCGACGCCGGCCTTTTCGTCGTAGACGCCGTATACCTTGCCGAGGTTGCCTCCCGCGTCGGAGATCATCGGGAAGGGCACTCCGCCCTCCACCATTTTCGAGAGTTCGTTATCGTTCCAGACCTTGTGGACGAACTGGCTGTCCACGCTGACTGAGTAGACATCCACTCCCAGTTCCTGGAATACGGGGTATTTGTCGGCGACCGCCGACACTTCCGTCGCTCAGACGAAGGTGAAGTCACCGGGGTAGAAGCAGAGCAACACCCATTTCCCAAGCGAATCGGACAGCTTTACGCTGCCGAACTTGCCCTTGTGGTAAACAGGGGCCTCGAAATCCGGGGCCTTCCTTCCCACCATCACCGTCATTCCCGGTACCTCCTTCTTTGCTGGTTCAGCTTTCTCCTCCGACGCCGGTTCCGGCTCCCCTACCAGCGCCCCTGTCGGGCGGGCGCAGCCGATCTCCTTTTCCTCCAAGAAACACACCTCCCGATGATTGATATCTTGAAATAGAAAAGTTTTAAAAATCGCTTTTCGATGACATGATAGCATATTTTGCCGTCCCCTTGAGTGCGTTGTGTCACCGAAGACCATTAGGGGGACCGGTCGGGGGGCTCCAGGGAGAAAAAGCGGGGACGGGCCGGAATACAGGCAAAGGCCGAGGCCTATCCGCTTACGCCTCCCAGGTAGGCCGCCTGCACCTCCGGGCTGGCCGCCAGGGATGCCGCGGTACCGGACGTCGCGATCCTTCCTGTTTCCAGGACATAGGCACGGTGGGCTACGGAAAGGGCCATCTCGGCGTTCTGCTCCACGAGCAGGATGGAGGTACCCCGGTCATTTATGAGCTGAATATTCATGAAGACCTCTTCCACAATCAACGGGGCCAGGCCCATCGACGGCTCGTCCAGCAGCAGCAGCCCCGGACGGCTCATCAGGCCGCGGGCCATGACGAGCATCTGCTGTTCCCCCCCGGAGAGTGTCCCGGCTACCTGGCCCCTCCTTTCCTTGAGCCTGGGGAACATGGCGAAAGCCGCCTCGATCCCCTCGGCGATCTCTGGGCGTTTCTTGATATAACCTCCCATGATGAGGTTTTCCGTAACGGTAAGGTCTGAAAAGACATGGCGGCCCTCCGGGACATGGCCTATTCCCATCTCCACCGTACGGTGGGCGGCCTCCCTGGTTATATCGGTCCCCTTGAACATCACCCTGCCGGAAGTCTTGGGCACCAGGTTCGAGATCGAGGACAGGGTGGTCGTCTTACCGGCGCCGTTCGCGCCCAGGAGAGCCACGATCTCCCCTTCCCCCACCTCGAGGTCGATCCCTCTCAGGGCGTGGATGACGCCATAATGCACGTTGAGGTTTTCCACCGTCAGGATCATGCCGTTCTTCGCCTTCCCAAGTAAGCTTCGATGACCTTTGGGTCATTCCTTACGTTCTCCGGTGTCCCCTGGGAAATGATCCGGCCGTAATTCATGACCACGATCCTTTCACTTAAGGACATGACGAGGCCCATCTGGTGCTCGATGAGGATAATGCTGAGGGAGAATTGCTCCCTGACGAACCGGATGAGGCCGGCCAGGGAGATGATCTCGTTCTGGTTCATCCCTGCGGCGGGTTCGTCCAGGAGCAGGATCTTCGGGGAAAGGGCCAGGGCCCTCGCAATCTCCAGCTTCCTCTGCTGCCCGTAGGGGAGATTCTTCGCCTTCTCGGAGGCCTTGTCTTCAAGCTGAAAGATGGAAAGGATCTCCAGGGCCTTTTCCCGTATCTCCCTTTCATCTTCCCTGTACCGAGCGCTTCGGACAACGGCGTCCAGGAGGGAGTACCCGCAAAGCCGGTGCAGGGCGATCTCCACGTTCTTCCGCACCGACAGGTCCTTGAAAAGCCTTATATTCTGAAAGGTCCTAACCATGCCGAGGTTCGCTATCTGGCTGGCCTTTTTCCCGACCATATCTTCATCGTCAAGCAGCACCCTGCCGCTGGACGGCTTGTAAATCCCCGTTACGAGGTTGAAGACCGTGGTCTTCCCGGCCCCGTTGGGGCCGATTATCGCTACGATCTCGCCGGGATCCATCGAGAGGGAGAAGTCTTCAACGGCCTTGAGCCCCCCGAACTGGATCCCCAATCCGGAAACGCTGAGGAGGGCCATGTTACTTCCCCCCCCCGGCGGTCCGTGCCGGAAAGAACTTGTAAAAATAACGGGAGGGATCCCGACTGATAAAAATGATCAGTATGAGCGGGTACAGGACCAGCCTCAGGTCCTGGGAGAAACGAAGGGCCTCGGGGAGGATGGTCAGCACCATACCGGAAATAACGGAGCCAGCCACGTTCCCCATCCCTCCCACCACCACCATCAGCAGGATCTCAATGGATTTGATAAAGGTGTACTGCGTGGGATGGGCTAGCTGGAGGAGGTGGATCAGCATCCCGCCCGCCAGGGCCGCGAAAAAACAGCCCGTCACGAAAGAATGCAGTTTGACCTTGAAACTGTCCACGCCAAGTGATTCGGCGGCCGTTTCATCGCCAAGGATCGCTTCGCAATTCCTGCCCTTCACCGAGTTCACGTAACGGCTTATCACGATCACGGCGAACCAGGTCAATATCAGGAGCCCCGTCAAGGTGCTCAATTTGGGGATCCCGTAGAACCCCCGGGAACCCCCGACGATCTCGAGGTTATTCAGGGCTACCACGACGATCTGGTTGAAACCCAACGTCGCGATGCACAGATAATCCCCCGTCAGGCGCAGGATTATGCCGCCCAGCAGGAAGGCGACCCCCGCGGCCAGGGCGGCACCGCAGAGCAGGCATGCGAAGAACAGCAGTGAGGAAGCAGGTCCGGAACCGGAAGAGGAGAGGCCGAAGACCATCTTGCTGAGGTAAGCGGAAAGATAGGCTCCCACAGCCATAAACCCAGCGTGCCCCAGTGAAAACTGCCCGGTCACTCCGGTGATCAGGTTCAGGCTGACCGTAAGCACCACGTTACACAATCCGACCATCAGGATGAACATAACGTAGGAGGAGGCCAGTCCCAGGCGATCGACGGCTATTACCGACAAGGTGGCCGCGGCCGCGGTCAGGAGCCACTTATTGCCCTTGGAAAGACTATTTTTTGACCCCATGGCTCACACTTTCTCCCTGCTTGACTTACCCATAAGTCCGAAAGGCCGGAAAAGAAGGACCACCAACAAGAGGACGAAGAAGACGCCCTCGGCTATTTGGGAATGCCAGGCGGTCGCCGCCGTCTCGACCACACCCATAAGGATCCCGCCGATCATGGCCCCGGGAACGCTGCCTATGCCTCCGAAGACGGCGGCTACGAACGCTTTCAGACCCGGCATTATCCCCATGTAGGGACTCAGCCTGGGGTAGGTGATCGCCGTCATCACCCCGGCGGTCCCCGCCAGGGCTCCCCCCATGGCAAAGGTTACGGCTATGACGTTTTCCACGTTTATCCCCATGAGCCTGGCCGCTTTCTGGTCAAGGGAGACGGCCCTCATGGCGATGCCGATCTTGGTCCTCCTGATGACCAGGGTTAGGACGACCATGAGGAATAGCGCCAGTCCCAGGTTCATCAACTGGATGTTCGTCAACACGATGTTTCCGGTGACATGGAAGTACTTCAGTTCCACCACGTCGGGGAAACGCCTGAAATTCGGACCAATGAAAGGGATCATGCGGCTGCCATTCTCTATAAGGAGTGATACTCCCATGGCTGTGATCAGCGCTTTCAGACGCGGCTGGGACCGCAGCGGTTTGTAGGCAAGTTTGTCGATGAGCATGGCCGAAGCTCCGCAGATAGCCATGGCGGCGACAAAAGCTATGCCGATGGGTATTTCAGCCAGGACCAGGAAATAGGCGGAGTAAGCCCCGATCATGAGCAGGTCGCCGTGGGCGAAGTTGATCAGCTTCAGAATGCCGTAGACCATGGTGTACCCAAGGGCCATGAGGGCGTAGATGGCGCCCAGTTGAAGGCCGTTCACCAGTTGCATGATCACCAGTTCCATACCCGGAGACACCGCCTCTCCCGATCCCTTAAGAAAAAGGCTCCTTCATTCCTAGTCCTTCTATGCCCGGCGGGGGCCGGCGATAGCATCGCCGGCCCTCCGGTCCGGGGGCGATATTACTTTTCGATGGGTTGGAAACTCTTCAGGTAACGGGTATCGCCGTTCTCTATCTTGAGGATGGCGGCGGGAAGCGTTTTGGGGTCGCCGTTCCCGTCGAGGGTGATGTCCCCCTGCGCCCCAGCCAGGCCCTGGGTCTTGGAAATAGCCTTGGCTACCAGTTCCCGGTCCGTCGAACCAGCTTCTTTTATACCGTTCATCACTATGAGGGCGGCATCATAACCCATGATCGCCAGCAGGTCCGGCTCGGTGCCGTATTTCTGTTTGTAGTCGTCCACAAATTTCTTGGTCTCCGGTCGGGGGTCCTCCTTCGAGAAGTGGCTGCAATAGTGGGCCCCGTCGAGCGCTTTGAGGTCAAGGTCAGGTGAGTCCCACCCGTCGGAACCGGCGAAAATGGAGTTGATGCCCACTTCGCGGGCCTGTCTCCCGATGAGGTTGGCGTCGTTGTAGAAATCGGAGAAGAAGAACACCTCGGGGTTATGGGACTTGATTATGCTGAGCTGAGCCCTGAAATCCATGGCCCCCGTCGGGTGGGTCTGGACGGTGAGGATCTTCCCTCCCAGCTCCTTGAAGGTCTTCACGAAGACCTCGGCGACGCTCTTGGCATAGTCGTTGCCCAGGTCGTAAAGGACGGCTGCCGTATCGGCTTTGAACTCTTCCCTGCAGAACTGCGCCATCACTACTCCCTGGAAGTCATCGGTCCAGCAGCTCCGGAATACAAAATCCTTTCCCGGGGTGATGGCGGGGTTCGTCCCGGTGACGACCATGGGGACCTTGGCATTTTCAGCGATCGGCGCGACGGCCATACCGATCGTGCTGGGGACGGGGCCGACAATGGCGACCACCTTGTCCCTTTCAATGAGCTTATGGGCCGCGCTGGCTCCTACGACCGGGTCGCCCTGGTCGTCCTCGTTGATGAGTTCGATACGCCTGCCCAAAACCCCGCCGCCCTCGTTGACGAGGTCAACGGCGAGCTGGACACCGTTACGATGGCTCTCTCCGTACGTGGCGATGGGACCCGTAAGGGGGGCGATATTGCCTATCTTGATCGTATCCTGGGCGAGAGCGCCCGCGGCGGAGAGAAAAACGAAGCAGCAAACCAACAGCGAAAAGATCGTCCCTCTGTTCCTCATCCCGTATTCACCTCGATGTAAAAAATGTAAGACTCGAACTTTTTAACCCATGGATCCCCTGCCTGACCGGAACTTTAAACATAAACGGGAGTACCCTCGACGCTCACCGCCTCCCTGAAGGCCTCCATCAGCTTCGCTGTTACCGGCCCAGGGGCGGACCCGCCGATCTTTCGGCCGTCCACCATCCTTACGGGGCTTATTTCAGCCCCGGTGCCGCACATGAAAGCCTCATCCGAGGTATAGACGTCTGAAAGGGTGAGGTCAGTCTCCCTGACCTCGATGCCGAGTCGGGAAGCCAGGTCGAAAACCGTCTCCCGGGTTATCCCGTTGAGGATGGAAAGGTGTCGGGGTGAGAATAGAACTCCCCTGGTCACGATCATGAAGTTAGAACCAGGCCCTTCGGCCACGAAGCCGTGCTTGTCGAGAAGGAGGGCTTCATCACACCCTGCCGCGTCGGCCTCCAGTTTGGCCATCACTCCGTTAACATACGCCCCCGTGCATTTTATCCTCGGGTCGAAACTCTCAACGGGTGTCTTCCTTATGGAAACCGTCTTGAGGGTGACCCCCTCCTTGCCGAGAAAGGAATCCCAGGGGTGAGCGAAGATCACCACCGTCGGGGTCGCTCCTTCCGCCGGCCCCACGGCGAGGCCTATGCCTCTCGATACAAGGGGCCTGATATGGGCATCCTGGAGACCGTTTACCCTCAGCGTTTCCAGGATGGCCTCGGAGAACTCCTCCTTGCTCAGGGGGATCGTTATGGACATCACCTTAGCGGAGCGGTAAAGCCTGTCGACGTGCTCCTTGAGCTTGAAGACCTTCCCTCCGTATTCCCTGATCCCTTCAAAGACGGTGTCCCCGTAAAGGAACCCCCTGTCAAAAGGGGACAGGCACGGCTGGTCGGCCCGGAAGAAAGAACCGTTGACATAGATCTTCAGATCGGGAAAAGGCACCATCGCTTATCCTCCTCTCACCTAGGTCGGACTAAAGGCTAGATTGTAGCCTAAAATTAAATCAATTGCGACCCTCCGGGGGCTTTATCGGACCAGGGATTCCGCCTCCTCCCGCGTCAACCCCCCGAAGGCATGTTCCACCGACGGGAACCGGCCGCCTTTCACTTCCTCCCTGAACTCGCCCAGGGCTTCCGCTATCTCTGTGCCGACATCCCTGTAGCGCTTGACGAATTTGGGGACGAACTTGTCGAAAAGCCCGAGCATGTCGTGATAGACCAGGACCTGACCGTCGCAGTACCTCCCGGCGCCGATGCCGATGACGGGTATCCTCACCGCCTTGGATACTATCCGGCCGAGCTCCTCGGGGACACATTCCAGGACAATCGAAAATGCCCCCGCCTCTTCCGCCCCTTTCGCGTCTTCCAGGAGTTTTCTTGCCGCCTCCAGGCTCTTCCCCTGGACCTTGAACCCGCCCAGCTGGACGGAGGTCTGGGGAGTGAGTCCGAGGTGCCCCTGAACGGCTATGCCCGCGTCGACGATGGCCCTGATAGTGTCGACATGGGCGCCTTCAAGCTTGACGGCGTCGCAGCCGCCTTCCTTCACCAGGCGGTTGGAAGATCCGACGGCTTGCGCGATGCTCTCATTGTAAGAACCGAAAACAAGATCGCCGACGATCAACGGGGAAGGGGCGCCTCTCACGACGGGCTTGATGTGGGCTATCATTTCATCCGTCGTGAGGGCCGTGGTCCCGGAATGGCCGAGCATGGTCATGGCCAGGGAATCCCCCACCAGGATCATCTCGATCCCGGAGCGCTCTACCAGGACGGCCTGGGAATAATCATAGGCCGTGACCATGGAAATGATCTCACCGGTGTCCTTCATCTTCTGCAGCTGCTGGATCGTCACTTTCGCCATTGCGGGGTCATCTCCTCGATCGGTATTGTCGTTCTTATTCCTTTGTGCCCCTGAGGTCGGACGATAGGGAACGGGATGCATCCATGAGGTTTTTCCTGATCATTTCCATCTTTTCCCTGTTGTCCCAATAGACATACTTGGGCATGGCCACGCTAAGCGCGGCGACGACCTCATCGTTAAAACCCCAGACAGGCGCGGCGATGCAAAGAAGGCCTTCCACGTACTCCTCGTTGTCCAGGGCGAACCCGTCACGCCTGATCTCCCGGAGTTCCGACAAAAGGCTCTCCACACCCTGGTGCGTGAAGGGGGTGTATCTTTTGAAATCTTCCTTTTCCAGGATATCCCGGGCCAGCTCTTCCGGCAGGAAGGCCAGGAAAACCTTTCCAAGGCCGGTGCAGTACAGGGGCATTCTTTTGCCGATATTCAGATCGGCGCGGATGGTGGAAGTGCTTTCCATCTTGTCTATGTAAACAACGGACCCGCCCTCCAGGACGGCGAGATTCACGGCCTCGCCGGTTTTGTCGGCCAGTTCCTTTAAATACGGGAAAGCCTGCTTCCTGAGCCCCATATCCTTGACTACATTGTTCCCCATCTCGAAGAGCTTGAAACTGTTCATGTACTGGCGGGTCACCTGGTCCTGGGTGACGTATCCCTTGGCTTTCAAGGTCGCAAGGATGCGAAAGGCCGTACTCTTGCTGACCTCGAGGGACCGTGCAAGTTCGGTTATCCCCGCCGATCTCTTGTGGCTGAGGATCTCGAGAATATCCAGGGCCTTGGCGACAGAACCGACAACATTACTTCTTTCACCCATCATCGAACCTCCTGGCCGCCGAGCCCTTTGTTCCGCATAGTGGAACATATTTCCATATAGCGGAACCAGCTTATATTAACTTGAACGGGTCCGACAGTCAAACATTACCGGTTCACCTCTTTTTTCGGACAGGGTGCCCGGAGGCCCAGCCCTCCAGGGGCCTTTCCATCGTTATGTCTTTTACTTCAGAAAAGGGGGGACCTTTCACAACCTGGAAGGAGCCTGGGAAAGAGGGAAATCCCGGATGGCGCTGAAGGACAAAAGGCAGGGGTGCATCGAACGCCCCAGGGGGTTGTTCAAACCCCGGACCATCGAACACCCCTTTCAAGGAACGCTGTTCTTCATTAAAGAGCGGGGCCGCAGCCCGGCTCCGCGGTCAGCCTCCCATGCGCATCCCAAGCCACTCCAGGCAGGTTCGGACGCCGAAGCCGGTGGCTCCTTTGCGGTAATAACCGTACTCCTCGTCGGAAGTATCCACGCCGGCGATGTCCAGGTGCAGCCACTTTATGCCTTCCCCGACGAACTCCCGCAGGAACATGGCCGCCGTTATCGCGCCGCCGTACCTTCCCCCGCTGTTGAGCACATCGGCGATATCGGAGCGGATCTTCTTTCTAAGGCGGTCGTCGTCCATGGGCAGTTCCCAGAACCTCTCACCCGTCTTCGTTGAGGCTTCCCTGAAGGAAGCGGACAGGTCGGGATCGTTGCCGAAGAGGCCGGCCGTGTAGGGGCCCAGGGCCACCACGCAGGCGCCCGTAAGGGTAGCCATGTCGATGATGACCGAGGGCTTGCTCCCTGATGCGTAGGCCAGCACGTCGCCGAGGACGATCCTCCCCTCGGCGTCGGTGTTGTCCACCTCGACGGTCTTGCCGTTGAACATCCTGATGACGTCGTCCGGCCGGTAGGCTCCTCCGCCGGGCATGTTCTCCGCCGCGCCGGCGAAGCCGTGGACCTCGAAGTCCGGCCTGGTGCCGGCGACGGCCCTCATGACGGCCAGGACGTTGCAGGCCCCGGTCTTATCGCCCTTCATGCTCCTCATGTAGTCGCCGGGCTTGATATTGAGCCCCCCGCTGTCGAAGGTGAGGCCCTTTCCGACGAAGGCGACCCGACCCTTCGAAGTCCCTTCAGGGCGGTAGGCGAGGTGTATCAGTCTCGGGGGGTTGTGGGAGCCGGAACCGACGCTGAGGATCCCCTTCATCCCCATTTCGCCCATCCTGACCTCGTCAAGGACCTCGCAGTCGAGCCCCCGCTCCTGCGCCATGGCCAGGGCTTTCTCGGCCAAGGCCGCCGGGCTTATCACGTTGCCGGGCTCGTTGGCCAGGTCCCTGGCGTAGTTCTGGGCCGACGCCCGAAGGGAACCCTTCTCAAGGGAAGCCTCGTCGGCGCCGTGCACCAGCAGTTCCTCCAGGGGTTCCGGTTTTTCCGCCGGCTCCACCTGGGTCTTGTATTTCTCGAAAGCGTACTCGGCGAGGAGCGCGCCCTCAGCGAGGGCGGCAACGACCTCCGGGGTAGCGGCCCCGCCTGGGAGGGCCATCATTTTCATCCGCCGGTCCTTGCCGGCCTGCCTCACCGCCAGGGCCATCCCCCGGCGCCACCGGTCGAGGGGAACGGTTGCGCCGCCGCCCCCGAGGCCCGCGAGGTACACGCTCCTCACGGAGCCCCGCTCGAGTTCCACAGCGAGGATGCTGTCCTCCTTGCCGGTAAATTTGAGCCTGGAAGCCTTCTCCTTCACCAAGGCCGCCGCCTCCGGCCCCAGCTGGTCCAGGAGGTCCATCCCGCCCTCGGGTATGAAAAGGACCATGGCGTCTCCGCCCCACTCGGAGGGCCCCGCACCGGTCGCCGAAATACGCATAGCCGCACCTCCACTCAAGATTTCATTCCTGCCGACGGGCTCACAATACCATATCCCGGCGGCTCCGTGGAGGCATTTCTTCGCGATCCTCGGGGTATAATGAGCTGACCCGGTGGGCCTCTGCTTCGATCAAGGGCTGAACCTGCGCCGGGGGAGGTGACCGTCATGGGCCTTCGGTTCTTCGCCGGTTACGACATTGGTTCAGCAGCCGTTCACATCGTCGTGATGAGTGAGGACCGCTCCATCGCCTTTTCGCCCCAACCCCGCCTCCACCGGGGCAAACCACTGGAGGCCCTGAAAGTGGCCCTCGCTGAGGTCGCGGCCCTTTTCCCCCGGGGTTCGCTGGCATCGACATCCTTCACGGGGATCGGCTCGACGCACTTCCCCGAAGCTTTCCCGGGAATCCTCAGGGAGTTCGACAGCGTATGCATCGTCCGCGGCGCCCGGTTCGTCGAACCCCGTTGCGAGGCGATCCTTCACCTGGGTGCCAGGGACGCCTTCTTCTTTCACGTCGCCGGCGACAGGCTAAACCCGGTCGTGCTCGACTGGGGCACCAGCAGCAAGTGCGGGGCCGGTTCGGGCACCCTCCTGGAGAAACAGGCTCGCCGTCTCTACCCGGACCGAAGCAGCAACCCCGGTTCGCTGGGGGAAACCCTCGAAACGGCCGCGGCGGAAGCCTCCCGCCATCCGGGGGCGGCGCCCTACAACGCCCGGTGCGGCGTCGTGCTCCAGTCGGACCTCATCCACGACCAGAACGAGGGCCGTCCGAGGGACCTGATCATGGCCCGCCTCTTCCGGACCATCGCCTCCAACATCGTCCAGGACGTCATCGGCAACAGGGAGATGAAGCTCGGTTCCCGGATGGCCCTCACGGGCTGGCCCGCCGGCTGCACCCCCCTGCTGGATCACATCGGGAGACTCACGGCCTTCGACCTGGCGCGGCCCGAACACTTCGCCAACGTGGGGGCCGTCGGGGCGGCGCTGCTCGCCATCGAGAGGGGCGACCGCTTCGTGCTGGAAGAAGGCGAGGTCGACGAGGCCGTCCGGGTAGCCCGTTCGAAGAGGCAGTACCTACCCCCCCTTAAGGCCTCCCTCGGGAGGGTCCACATCCACGCTCCCGCCCCGGCGGAGCCCGCCGGCTGCGCCGCTGCCGTCCCCGGTCGGCAGGAGGTTGTCCTCGGCGTCGACGGCGGGTCCACCACCACGAAGGCCGTGGTCCTCTCCCTCGCCGAGGGAGGCATCCTCGGGAGCAGGTACATCCCCACCCACGGCGACCCGCTGGGCGCCTTGGCCGATATCATGGGCCACCTGTCGAAGACCCTGGGGGAGTTGCCCGTGGCGGGCCTCTGCACCACCGGGTCGGCCAGGAAGCTCTACGAAAGGGTCCTGGCGAGCCCCTCGCTCCGCCGGGCCCTTGAAGAAGAGGGCAACCACGTCGCCGACGGCGCCGTCGACGAGATAACCTGCCACGCCGTGGGCGCCCGGTCCATGGACGAAGGGGTCGACACCATCTTCGAGATCGGCGGGCAGGACATGAAGTTCACCACCTTCCGGCGGGACGGCGGCGAGGTTACCGACGAGGTGGACGAAGCGAGGATGAACTACTCCTGCCAGGCCGGCGCCGGCCAGACCCTGGAGAACATGTCCGCCATCCTGGGGCTGGACGTGGCCGGCTCGCTCCAGGAATCCGCCCTCGAGGCCGAACGGGTCCCCGTGATCGACGCCACCTGCGGCGTCTTCATGGAACTCGAGGAGCAGCGCCTTATCGCGGAGAACCACTCGGCTGCGGAGATAGCCGCCGCGATAGTCAGGGCGACGGCCTCCAGCTACTTCAACAAGTTCGTGGGAGGCACCAGGCTCGTCGGCCGCCGGTGCTCCTGCCAGGGGGGGCCGGCCCTCGGAAAGGCCTTCCTGGCGGCCATGGCGGACGTGACGGGCCGGGATATCCACGCCTACCCGGGGAGGGAGCTCATGGGCGCCCTGGGAGCCGCCCTTTTCGTCAGGGAGAGCGTCCTCTCGGCCCGGAGGGAAGGCCGGAAGACGGCCTCCTCCTTCAGGGGCTGGGACGCCGCCTCCGGGGGGTTCAGCCACCAGGAGACGACCTGCCCCGCCCACTTCGGCGCCCGGTCCTGCGGCAAAAGGGAGTGCAAGCTCAAGGTCTACACCATCGGCGGCGAGGAGATAGTCACGGGCGGGTTCTGCCCCCTGGGGGACAGCGAGGGCTCCAGCCGGACCCGGCCGGACTACGTGGCCCTCTTCCACGCGCTGGTGGAAAAGCATTTTCAGGGCCTCCCCCTGGGATCCCTCGGGGCCGCGGAGCGCGACGGCAGGCCCCGGGTGGGCATACGGCGGGCGACCTCGACCATCGGGGGGCGGGCCGTCTGGTCCTCGGCCCTTTTCTCCTCCCTGGGTTTCCTCCCGGTGCTCACGCCCGTCTCGAACGAAGAGATCTCCCGGCTGGGCCTGAGGCACTCCCCCACGGACTTCTGCGTGGCCATGAAGCTTTCGGCGGGCCACACGGCGCTGCTCGCCGCCGATGAGGGGGTGGACCATATCTTCATCCCCAGCCTGATCAGGCGCGTCCGCGAGAAAACGCCCTCCCACATGTTCTGCATCTACACCGAGGCCGAGGGGTTCCTCCCCGAGGACGACCTGGGGCTGCCGAAGGGGAAGGTCATCCGCCCGGTGCTGCACCTCGGCGACAGGAAGCAGATG
>Ga0208198_1001144_pt1 | contig 24827 bp, 23 predicted proteins | sample AD_JPNTR2_MetaG_FD_184446 | JGI IMG/M metagenome (GOLD analysis project Ga0208198, IMG submission 184446) | Active sludge microbial communities of municipal wastewater-treating anaerobic digesters from Japan - AD_JPNTR2_MetaG (SPAdes) (version 2) | ecosystem: Engineered > Bioreactor > Anaerobic...
CCCAAGACATCATCATTGAGATCTGCTGCAACTATGCCTTCGCCTAGCAACTTGTCTACAGGAAGGTTCTCGAAGAAGGAAGGAAATAGATACAGTCTTTGACCGACGAAACCAAGACCATTCAAAATCATGGCTTTCAGGACCTGAGAATGGGATAATTTATGATGCCTGCTTTTCGGAAGACGATCATCAACGACTTCGCTAATCCCAAGCTGGTCAAAAACGCCTGCTACAAGCCCAAAATGGTCCAATCGCGCCATCTCTATTTCCATCATGCTCTCCCTTACCTGAAGTGTAGATGAATGCCATATTAAAAAAGACTTCCTATATTTTTTGAATTATCTTTGGAAGTGCTCCGTTAATGCGAAATGCAGGCTGGAATTCTTGGTCAACACATTTTTCCTGTTCGTTACAACATCTACGCCTATGTTCTCTGGCGCCATTGCCCGGCTATCATCTGGCCCCTGAGAAGCTGAGCCATGGAACCTCAGATCCAGTGGTATAGGGGACAGGCCGGTGTTGCCAGAATCAAGGGCACAACTGGCATTAAAAATTAAAAAAATACTGATGATCGCCAGTTTATATAGCATTCTGAACATAATTTGGTCCTCCGGGATCTAAGTCAGCGCCAATGTATAAAGTTTTTCGCTCAGTAATGCTGGCGCATGGTGGTGGATGGCTCTTTGCCAAATTGCACGGGTACGGTCCACCTGATTAATTCAGACCTTCCTGCACAAATAAAGGCCCAGGAACCCCTCTTTATGGTCCTCCTTCTCGATCAGAAGGCCCGCCCTCTCGATAAGCCCTCGCATGATCCAATCCATGGTGGAGAATTCCTTATTGATGTGCCTGGTCATACTCTGGGCAAATCCGGGACCGGCCCTCTCCCCTGTACTGACTATAAATCTCTCAATCTCCCTCTCATACCCTTGCGGATCAAAGGAGTAGACAATGTCGCGAAGGCAGAGCCTCCCCCCCGGGCGAAGCATCCCTGCCATATTCAGCAGGGCGATCTGCTTCCAGAAGTCAGGCAGGTGGTGCAGAGCGATCTGGCTGACGATGGCGTCGGGAGGTTTATCCCTGTGCCTGTAGGTGAGAAAGCCGCCAGAAAGAAAGCGGATATTATCGACCCCCCGTTCCTGAGCTTTATTCCGGGCAAGATCGAGCATCCCTGGTGATATGTCTATGGCAAAGACCTGTGCGCAGCGGCGGGCGGCGGCCAGGGCGAACTCACCTGTGCCCGTCCCCATCTCCAGGACGGTATCATCGATCTGCAGCTGTAAGAAGGATAAGATCTCCTCAATCTCCCCTTGAATATCTCTGAACTTTTGCATATTATGGTCGTAGGATGGGGCAACGGCATCGAAATCCGGGCCGGGATGCTCCGGCTCGTGATACTGCCACGGGGGTGAAGCCATTTTTATCGGGCTTCAATTAGGATCTGCTAATATATTCATCTTATGGTATTCGAAATCCCTGTGAGAGCTGAAGGGCTTATATTGCCAGCCGATCTCAGCAAAAGATAGTTATAAAATGCAGCATAGATTATTCGAGGGGATCTTAAATGCCAAAGATAGCTGTAATCTATGCCAGCGGCCTGGGAAGGACCAAAAAGATGGCAGAAGCGATTGCCAACGGGGCAATGAGCATTGAAGGAACAGAGGTATTGCTAAAGGATGCCTTTGAAGCCTCGCCGAATGATATTGTGGATGCGGATGCAATCGCCCTTGGCGGCTCGACCTATAACTACAAGCTGATCAAGTCGATTGATCCATTGCTGAAAGAGATGGCAAAGCTTGATCTAAAGGGAAAGGTGGGGGTTGCATTCGGCTCTTATGGATGGAGTGGGGAGAGCATTCCCACCCTGATCGCCCACATGAAATCCTTTGGCATGAATGTGGTTGAGCCCGGAACGGCAGCCATACAGGTGCCAAGCAAGGATGATATTGAAAAGTGCTTTCATCTTGGAAGGACGATTGCAGCCGGCCTGAGAAGCTAGCTCCCTTCTCCGGCTTGCAGTTTAAGCCTCTGGACCAGAGACTGGCGCTTTTTTTTATCCGCTATCATCCCGCCGGCATACCTGCATCGTCCTCTCCAACTCCCGCGCCACCATTGCCCCGGCCATCCTCTCCTTCACTGTCGTTGCCAGCATCCGGCCTGCCCGCGCCCGGGAGTACTCGTCCACCTGCCAGTCCAGGCCCTCATAGCCCACCTCCATCAGGATCAGCCCCTCTGCCGGAGCAGTGGGAGCGCCGTGGTTGGTCTCCGGCCGGAGGAGATCGGAGAACCAGCCCATCCCCTTTTGGCCCGAGCCCACCTTTTCCAGGGCGCCAACAAACTTTCGCACCATATTCCATAGGAAGCCATCTGCCCGGATGTCGAGGATGAACAGGCCATTCCTCTCAGATATCTCCACCTTCTCCACCCTCTTTACCGTTTCCACCTTCGCCGAGGAGAAGTTTCGAAAATCATGCTCCCCCAAGAGCATCTCTGCAGCCTCCTCCATCAGATCCATGTCCAGCCCCGGATGCCAGAGGAGATAGCGGTACTCCCTCCAGAGGGCATTCCAGCGGGCGCTGAATCCCACGGGGGCAATGGCCCAGGCCCAGGTCCAGATGTCCCGGGGGAGGCGTCCGTTCACGCACCGCGGCCTGGTCAGATCCATCTTATCCTCATCTATCCAGAAGTCGATCACCTGGCCCAGGGCGGAAACCCCCCGGTCCGTCCGCCCAGCATAGCAGAAGTCGCCATGGATGACGCCTATCCTCTCCAGCGCCCGCCGGACCTGGCTGTCCACTGTCACCCGGTCGGGTTGCTTTTGAAACCCATAGTAATTGTCTCCCAGGTAGGCGAGCTTGAGGGCAACCTTCATCCTGATCCTGTCCCGGACGAAGCTTGATTACAGAGCACTGAAAGCCCCAATCAGATCTCCCTGGGATCGGTGATATAGCCGGTGATGGCGCTCGCTCCTGCAGTGGCCGGGGAAGAGAGGTAGACGAATGCCTGGGGGCTTCCCTGCCGGCCCACGAAGTTCCGGTTGGAGGTGGCCAGACAGTGCTCGCCTGCCCCCAGCAGGCCGAAGCTTCCGCCCATGCAGGGGCCGCAGCAGGGCGACTCCACCATCGCCCCCGCCTCCATGAAGCTCTCCACCAGTCCGGCTCGCAGGCATTTCAGATACTCCTCCCGGCTGGCGGGGACCACTATCATCCTCACCCCTTTTGCCAGGGGCTCTCCTCTCATCATCTCGCTGGCAAGCTGCAGGTCCTCAAAACGGCCGTTGGTGCAGGAGCCCAGGAAGACCTGATCGATCCGGACCTCGGGAACCTGGCTGATGGGAAGGACGTTATCCACATTGTGAGGCATGGCGATCTGGGGCTCAAGATCGGATACATCCCACTCCCGGCGGGAGAAGGATGCATCCTCATCCCCCTCGATGATTCCCGCCTCGATCGCCCCCCGATCCTGGACCCTCTCCTGCAGATAATTCCTGGTCGTCTGGTCGGCGGGGAAGATGCCCACCTTGGCCCCCATCTCTATAGCCATATTGGAGACCGTCATCCTCTCCGGAATGCTCATCCTCTCCGCCGCCTCGCCCCGGAACTCGCAGGCCAGATAGTTGGCCCCATCAGCACCGATATCCCCGATGATGCGCAGAATGGCGTCTTTGGAGGTGACGCGGGTGGGCAGCCGTCCCTGAATCATTATCTGCAGAGTCCTGGGAACCATGAACCAGAGCTTGCCGGTGGCAAATACCGATGCCATGTCCGTCGATCCCACGCCGGTGGCAAAGGCGCCCAAGGCCCCGTAGGTGCAGGTATGAGAGTCAGTGCCCACGATAACATCGCCGGGAAGCACATGACCCTTCTCAGGCATCACCTGATGGCATACGCCGCAGAAGATGTCATAGTTGAGAATTCCCTGCTCAGCAGCGAACTTGCGCAACTGGATATGGTTTTCTGCTGCCTTCAGGCTGTCTGCCGGCACCTGATGATCGAAGAGGAGGACGATCTTGGCTGGGTCCCAGACCCGGGCATCCCGGCCTGCAATCTCATAGAATCCCTTCACTGCCAGGGGGCCGGTGATATCATGAATCATGGCGCAGTCGATGTCCGCCATGATGAACTCGCCCGCTTTAACCTCTCTTTTTGCCGCTCTGGATAATATCCTCTCAGACAGGGTTTGGCCGCTCATGTAGACCCTGTTGCCCTTCATGATAATAAATCTTGACCTTTGCCTTCATCCTTGCCCTCATCTTTGCCCTCACCCGCCACCTTCAGGCTCATCATCCTCGCCCTTCTGAGATCGGAGACGAAGTCCTCCATCAAATTCTTGTTCCTCAGGACGGCTGCAGGATGGTAGGTCACCAGAAAGCGATCGCTCAGAGTCTGGTTGCGAAGAGCGGAGACTCCCACCACTCCCAAGACTGCCCTCGCTGCGATATTGCCCATCAGACAGATGATCCGGGGGTTTATGGCCTCCATCTGATCCTTTAGATAGGGCAGGCAAAGCTCGATCTCCTCTCTCCTCGGATTTCTGTTATTCGGAGGACGGCACTTGACGACGCTGGTAATGAAGAGATCGGACCTCGAGAGGCCGGCCTTCTCCAGAGCCTCATCCAGCACCCTTCCCGCCCGTCCGGTGAAAGGCAGCCCCTTGAGGTCCTCCTCCCGACCCGGGGCCTCCCCTATCAGCATGATCTCGGCCTTGGAGGGTCCGCTTCCGGGCACAGCATGGTTTCGGGTGAAAGAGAGGGGGCAGAGCTTGCAGGAGTTGATCTTCTCTTGAAGCATAACCAGGTCTGGGGGGCACATAATGCAGGCCATTGACCCTCTCCCTTGATAATCCTTCTCCACTGATCCCTTTTCCCGGAAAAACCAACCGCAACGAAAGGTTCTTATTTATTCAAACCCTCTTGCCAATTGAGGAGGGTACTGATGCAGTTTGCAGAGTGGACATATCCCCTGAGGAAGTTTGATGACATATATTATACTATTGAAAAAATAGTTTACGACAAGGGAGAGCTGAAGGGCTTCACCACTGAAGATATCTACAACAACCTGCGAGATAAGCGCTTTTTCAATGATGTACAGGATCTGAATCGTTATCTTCTGGAGAACGGGCGGAAATATAAGATCAGGAAGATGGATGAGGTCTGGGAGCGCTACTATTAGCGCTTCATCTGATCTTCTCTTTGAAGTATATATTCCTCTCATCTATTCCCAGTTCATTGAATCTGCCCGTGGCCAGGATGCTATGGCTGTGCTTGAGCTGAGCCACTCTAACTCCGGGTGCCACCACTGACTCCGATGGGAGGATCACATTCTCGCCGATCACAGGGACTCCCTCTGCTCCGCCATCCAGACCCAGATCACTATGCTCCTCCAATGTGGAGTGGCGGCCCACTATTGCCCTGCTGATGCTGACTGAATGCTTGATATGAGCGAAGCTCATCACCATGCTCTCCTTGATCTCGACATCGCGTTCGATGAGACTGGTATGGCCGATATGAGAGTTCTCTATCACTACCCCCCGCTCGATGCGGCAGTTCCGCCCTATGGAGACATCTCCCTTCAGGGTGATATCTCCTGAGAGAAGCAATGGCTCTATCCGGGTGAGGGTGCTGGGATGAATCCACTGATTGGTCCGGTAGCGGTACTTGCGGTCGAAGTGCCTGACCCGGCCGGAGAGGCAATCCATGGCCGCCTGATGCAGCCTTTCCGGTGTGCCGATATCTATCCAGTATCCAGAGATAGGAAAGCCGTAGACGGGATAGCCGTTCTCAATCAGGTAGGGGATCAGATCTCCTCCTATGTCCCTTGCCCTGTCGCCCATCTCAGTCAGAACCTCTCGCACCTGGGGGCTGAAGAGATAAAATGCCGTATTGATCATCCGGCTGGGCTCGCTTCCCAGCCTTGGCTTCTCCACGAACCCCTGGATGCGCAGGTCATCATCCACCCGGGCCACGCCATAAGAGGAGATGCTCTCCCCCGGAGCAATCTCCTTTAAAGCCACAGTGAGAATTGGCTTATGCTTCTGGTGGACCTGGACTATCCTCGGCAGATCGATATCGATCAGGTTGTCTCCGGAGACCACCAGCAGGTCATCGTTTATATCGAAGTAGTTCATGCAATAGCGCAGGGAATCAGCGCTGCCCTTGTCATTGTAGAGCGGCTGATAGCTGAAGTCCTGGTGGTCGGCGATGCCCAAACGTTTGAAGAAGCCCTCGCCGGCCTTGAAATAGTTGCTCAGGTTCAGGGTATTGTTCGCTCCCTTGCTGCCCAGAATGAAGCGGCGGCAGCCCTGGATGGCCAGGACCCGGAAGAGATTGGCAATTATGGCCGTATCGCATAGCTCCACCAAAGGCTTGGGCTGATCCAGGGTCAGAGGATACAGGCGCGTTCCCGAGCCGCCAACGGTTGCTAGGACCTGGGGAAACATGCTCTATAATTGACTCAGGCAAGAATATTAAAGCTATCCCCGCAGGTCATCTCAATTATCTCTCCTCTCTCCCCTCCATTCCATCATTCCTGATTCAGTACCCCCTTATTATCTTCATAATGATGCGGGCGATCATGAAGGCGATCAGGAAGAGAATGGCATAGAAGGCAATCGTCATTACATCCATGGCTATAAGTCATTCATCCCCCGGTTTATAGCTTTGATTGCCAAACAAAAAGATTGATCAGGCATAAGTGCCCAAATCCAGGGCCATCAGGTGCGAATCATGAATCATACTGGGGCAATAGAGAGGGCGAAGGAGCACTTCGCCGCGCTGCTCAATGAGCAGCTCAAGCGCATTGATCAGATGAAAGCGGAGGAGGAATGGGCGGACTACAGCCGGATTATGCCGATAATAATCGGTGTGGCGGGAGGAGATGGCATCGGCCCCTTCATCACCAAAGAGGCTGTCCGGGTGCTCGAGCAGATTCTGGCAGAAGAGATCCGGTCGGGGAAGGTTGAGCTGAGGTGGATCTCCGGCCTTTCCATCGAGGAGAGGGCGCAGGCGATGAAGGCCCTTCCTGAGGAGAGCCTGGCGGCGCTCAAGCAGTGCCATGTGATACTGAAGGGCCCCCTCACCACCCCCAAAAAGGGGGACAAATGGCCAAACCTTGAGAGCGCCAATGTCTCCATGCGCCGGGAGCTGGACCTCTTCGCCAACGTCCGGCCGGTGAAGGTGCCAGAGAAGGGCATAGATTGGATATTCTACCGGGAGAACACTGAGGGGGAGTACGTCCTGGGGAGCCTGGGCTTAAATGTCACCGATGACCTGGCAGTGGACTTCAAGGTGATCACCAGCCAGGGAGCTGAGAGGATCGTCCGCCTGGCATTCGAGTATGCCCGGAAGAACGGAATCAATAGGGTCTCTGCAGTCACCAAGGCCAATGTGATCAAGACCACTGATGGCAAGTTCCTGGATATAGCCCGGCGAGTGGCAGGCGAGTATCCTGATGTTCAGTTCGATGACTGGTTTGTGGATATAATGGCAGCAAAGCTGGTGGATGAGAAGCGGAGGCGCGAGTTTCGGGTGATCGTCCTGCCCAACCTCTATGGGGACATCCTCACCGATGAGGCGGCTGAGTTCCAGGGCGGTGTGGGCACTGCCGGGAGTGCGAATATCGGCAAGAGATATGCCATGTTCGAGGCCATACATGGCTCTGCGCCGCGCATGGTCGATGAGGGCAGAGCGCAGTACGCCGATCCGGCGAGCATGATGCGGGCCTGTGTGATGATGCTGCGCCATATCGGCCTCTCCCAACAGGCCAACCGAATGGAGATGGCCCTTGATATCTGTGGCCAGTTCGAGAAGAGGATACGCATCACCGGCCGGCCCGATGGCGCTACGGGAGCCCAGTTCACAGATTATGTGCTTGAGACCATATCCAATCCAGATCTGCTGGACCGCTGGCAGAGCTATCAACCCTCTGGAGAGGCAAAGCTTTAGCTGGAGTAATCCCATACTAAAGATCCGTGGAAAATCTTGCAGAAGCATTTCTGAGCTTGAGCCGAGAGGATATCTCCCTTCTGGCTGCGATTGAAAGAGGGATGAGGACCCATGAGTGGGTCCCAACCTTTCTGATAACCAAGCTCTCCGGCCTCTCCGCCGGCAAATCAGAGTACCGCCTCCAGCGCCTTTATGAGAGGAAGCTGGTGGTGCGGGAGGCGCAGCACTATCTGGGATATCAGATAAACTTCGATTCTTATGACCTTCTGGCGCTCTCGGAGCTGGTCCGGCGCGATCAAGTGAGAGGCATAGGAGGGGAGATTGGGGTGGGAAAGGAGTCTATCGTCCTTCACGCCCAGGGCGATGTGCCCCTGGCCATCAAGTTCCATCGCCAGGGGCGGACCAGCTTCAGGCATGTACGCCGCCTGCGCGATCACCTTGTGGATAAGCCGCGGGTTCCCTGGCTTTATGCCGCTGCCCTGGCGGCAAGAAGAGAGTTTCAGGTGATGACAAAGCTCCATCCGGATGTCTCCATTCCCCGGCCGGTGGCCGTCAGCCGACATGCTCTGGTCATGGAGCAGGTCCCAGGGACACTGCTCAACAGGATGGCCCTCTCCGATCCCGAGGAGGGCCTGAGGCTGATTCTCCATGAGGTGGGACGGGCCCTGGCTTTGGATATCGTTCATAGCGACCTGAGCGAGTTCAATATCATGATCGCTGCTTCAGGACCGGTGATAATCGACTGGCCTCAGGCGGTGGATGCCACCCACCCCCATGCAACTGACCTCCTGCAGAGGGACCTGAGCAATGTATTGAGCTTCTTTTGGAGAAAATACCGCCTGGAAATGCCGCTGGAAGAGGCGCTCTCGATCGTCCGGGGGGCAGAGGGGATTTGAGCATCTTTGGGGTGGATATCGCCAGCGGCTCTCCGGGCAGCCGCAGAGCTCCCAGCTACTCATTGGTGATCCTGGAGGGGGACTCGCTTGTCCCTCACCATATGATCAGCAGGCATAAGCTGATCCGGATGATCAGGGAACGGCAGCCGGAGATAGTGGCCGTGGATAATGTGCATGAGCTGGCAGAGAGCCACAGGGACCTGATCAACCTTCTGCGCCGCCTCCCTCCCTCCACCCGTCTGGTGCAGGTGACAGGCGGGGAGAGGCCGGAGTCCCTGGTCCGCCTGGCCCGCTGGAATGGCATCACCTTCGATCGCACCAAACCCCTGGAGGAGGCCGAGGCCTCGGCCAGGCTGGCGGCCAGGGGGGTGGGGGCGGTCGTCTCCGCCTTTGAGGATAGGACGCTGATCAAGGTGAGCCGGAGGCGATCCCTGGGCAGGGGTGGCTGGAGCCAGAACCGCTACACCCGCAAGATCCATGGCGCAGTGATGTCTCTGGCCCGTGAGGTGGAAAGGCAGCTTCGCGAGGCGGGCCTGGAGTACTCCCTGCGGACGGTGGAGGGGCTGGGAGGCTTCACCCGGGCGGAGTTCCTGGTGGAGGCCCCGCGGGATAAGGTGCACATCAATCCCGGCTATTCAGTCGATGCTCAACTGAAGGTACAGAGCATAGAGAGGCCTGCTCTGCAGTACAAGCCCCTCCTGCACCGCAGGGGCTACATCATCGTAGGCCTTGACCCAGGAACCACCACCGGCATCGCCGCCCTGAACCTGCGGGGGGAACTGGTCGATCTGATCAGCTCCCGTGCCATCTCCTCCTCGGACGTGATCGAGTGGATAGCTGCCCGGGGAAGGCCGCTGATTGTCGCTACAGATGTCACCCCCACTCCGGGGGCAGTGGAGAAGGTGAAGAGGGCCTTCAATGCCATCCTGTTCAGTCCAGGAACGGATATGGCGGGCGAGGAGAAGATCGCCCTGGGCAAGGAGCTGGGCTACAGGAACGATCATGAGAGGGACGCCCTGGCCGCCGCCCTGGCCGCCTTCAAGAGATACAAGAACAAGTTCATGCAGGTGGAGAAGAAGGCTCCGGCGGAGGTCGACCCCGATGAGATCAAGGCCCTGGTGGTCCGGGGCTATTCCATCGAGAATGCCATCGCCGAGTTCACCCAGGCATCCCCGCCTGAGGGCAGGCCAGCGACGGCTGCCCCGGCGGCCACCCCGGTCGCAGGGGCTGCCGCCACAGATCCCGATGCAGCCGGCCTGCGGTTGCAGATCCAGCAGCTGACTGAGCAGGTGAGGACTCTGCGCTCCTATGTGGATGAGCTGCGGTCTCAGATGGCAAAGAAGGATGCAGACCTGCAGAAGGCGAACCAGAGACTGGACCGGGCCAAGGACAAGACCCTTCGGGAGATCAAGAGGGATCATGAGATCAGGATCCGGGAGAAAGAGATTGAACGGCTGCGCTCTATCCTGCGTGCGGAAAGGAAATACACCAAGAGGCTGAAGAGGACTGTGGCTGCCCGGAAGAGGGCGGAGAGGATTGAGGCGGTGGAGGGGCTGCGCCGCCTGAAGCCTGTGGCGGCCTTCTCCCGCGAGGCAGTGCTGGCTGCGGCGGAGCGCTATGCTCTCGCCGAGGGGGACCTCGTCCTCTTGGAGGATGCCAGCGGCGGGGGAAAGAGCACAGCAGAGATCTTCCGGGAGAAGGGAGTGGCGGCGATAGTGGCAGAGGGAGAGATGGCCCCGGCGATGCAGGAGCACTTCCTGGATCTGGATCTTCCCGTATTCACCTCCAGGGAGGTTGCAGTGCAGAGGATCGATGGCCTGCCCTTCATCCGGCCGGAGGAGCTGGAGGCGGCGCGGGAGAAGTGGGGGGTGCAGCAGAAGGCCCGGCAGGCGAGGCGGGAGGCGGAGAGGCTGGAGAGCCTCTTTCAGGATTATAAAGCGGAGAGGATGAAAGAGGAGAAGAGGAAGAAGAGGATGGAGCAGAGGGAGAAGATGGGCAAGAGGGAGGGGTATGATTGAATCAGACCCTCAACTCTGACTTCTGGAGGTTTCAGGAGGGCTTTCCTTGCAGGCAATGCTTTTCTGAGCACCCTGGCTCTCTATCGATTCTGGGCAGCCATTCTGATTCCGGGCGGCCAGTACTCTGGCCACAGCCGGGAGCTGAACCATTTATAAATTGGGGTTGAATGAGGCGGCCGATGATTTTGGTGCCTTGGCGCCGCCGAAGCATCTGCGAATTTGGACCATAGAGCCTCAATGGTATCAGTCTCGTGCCTCCGGACGGGCATGCCTACCAGAACTCCCTCTTCCGGCGCATGAAGAGGAAGACGAAGAACGGCACCCCCAGAAAGGCGGTCATTATTCCCACCGGCAGGATCACTGGAGCGAGAATGGTTCGGGCCAGGGTATCGGCCCCCAGGAGGATGAGCGCCCCCACCAGAGCGGAGGCGGGAATCAGGAACCTGTGATCGCCTCCTATCGCCATCCGGGTGATATGGGGGGCGACCAGGCCGATGAAGCCTATGGTGCCGGTGAAACAGATCACCGAGGCGGTTATGAGCGAGACCAGCATCATGCTGATCACCCGCGTCCTCTCCACATTCACCCCCAGGCTCTTGGCGGTCTCATCCCCCGTCCCCATGGCATTTATGTCCCAGGATTTGATGATAAGGTAGGGAAGGCAGAGGGCTATGATGGCGCTGACTATCCAGACCTTATCCCAGGAGGAGCGGCCTAAAGAGCCCATCGACCAGAAGACCACCTCCTGAACCTGCTCTGCATGGCCCACATATTGCAGAAATGAGGTCATGGCACTGAAAAGGTATGAGATGGCGATTCCCGCCAGGATCATGGTCTCGGGGGTGATTCCTTTGTATTTTGCCAGTCCATAGACCGCCCCCGCGGCGAGAAGGGTGAAGACGAAGGCATTGCCGATGATCAGCCACTCCCCGCCCACAAATCCCGCCCCCATGATTATGGCCGCCGCCGCTCCAAAGGAGGCTGCCGAGGAGATGCCCAGGGTGAAGGGGCTGGCCAGGGGGTTTTTGAGGATGCCCTGCATGACTGCACCGGCGATGGCCAGGCCGATGCCTCCCACGATCCCCAGAAGGATTCTGTGCAGCCTCAGCCCCCAGACGATGGTCTCTGAGAACCAGGTGGTATGGAAATGCTGGGGAAAGAACCTTGCCAGGATGGTGGAGTAGACATCAATCACGCTGATATCCGCTGATCCCCGGGTGGCGGCATAGCCCGCCAGCAATACAATGCCCAGAGCAAGAAGGAGCAGAAAGAGGAGCTTCCTTCCGATGAACCTCTGGTACTCCGCCCTGAGCTGCTGGGCAGGCGTCGCCTTCGGAGTGGCCGGCCGGCCGGCGCACAGCCCCTCCTTTGTCTGGGATGCGGGCATCGGCCTCAGGCCTCGGGACGGGGGATGGACCCTCTATTCATAACATCAACCCTCAATTCCATGAGCAAGCCACAGCCTTCCGGATGATATTGGCCGGGTCTGTTGCTCCTGATGATCGTTGCCAGAGGAAAATCCATCTCGGTCTCATTCTCTCTGCTGGTCAGCCCCACAGCGGGGCTGATCTCATTGTGGTTTGCACCCTCGGGGGCAGCCTTGCTCTCAACAGATCCGATCATCAGTATCATGCTGCTGGTTTATACCCATATTAATAAATCTTTTGGTAATTGTATTACGATATCACAAAGAGCGTTCCAATCGACCTTGGATATCTGCCAGGCCGCAGTGAGCAATATGGATAGATGCGAGCGAATTTTTTCCCGGGCTCCGGAGATCCCCAAACCCATCTTCAGCTCTGCATCGATCTTGGGCTTACGCCCCGATCACCTTGCTCATCTTCTCCTTCCAGGCAGCCACCTCGTCGGCATTGATGACATCGATCGATCCGCCCTGAAACTGGCCCTCAACATCGCCCATCCTCTCCTCCATCCATCCCTCGATCTCCAGATAGAGGTTCTTCAGGGCATCCAGGACCTCAGGGTCTGCCTTCCACAGGCCCCTCTGCTCGGCCTCCAGCAGCCGGCGTCCCATCTCTTCCATAGCCCAGGGGTTGTTCTCCTGGAAGAACTTGCGGTTCTCCTCATCCATGATAAAGGTCCGGGCGATGTCATCGAAGATCCAGTCGTCAACCTCCTGCGTCGTGGCCTCCCAGCCGTAGACCCTCCCCACACGCTTGGATATGTCACCTGCACCCTTGTAGCCGTGCTGCTTCATGCCCTCAATCCACTTGGGATTGAGAAGCTTGGTCCGAACGACGCGGCGGACCTCATCTGCCAGGTCCCGCACCTCAACATGCTCCGGCTCTCTGGTGTCTCCGTAGTAGGCCTTAACATCCTTGCCGGAGAGGTGTCTGGCGGCTGCAGTCATCCCTCCGTGCGTACCGAAGTAGCAGCAGCATCCGAATAAATCGTACTCATCGCTGACCACCTTATTGTAGGTCACATCCACCGACTTGAGGGTGTTGACGAAATGCTGATGCGACTCCCTCCCCGCCACGCCTTTTCCATAGGCATAACCATTCCAGTAGACGAAGATGTCGGAGAGATCCTTCCCGTCCTTCCATGCCGAGGCGTAGACGGCCAGATTGGTGCCGGACTGATAGGTTCCCGGCTTGCTGGCGAATATTCGAAGGGTTGCCTCTCGCCAGTCCTTTGCTGTGCCGTTCTCCAAATTGGCCAGGGCGTGCTTGCGAACGAGGTTCATCTCCGGGGGCTCATCGAGCGCCGCCACCGCCTGCACTGCTTCGTCGATTGTATCGATGCAGTTGGGGAAGTTGTCTCTGGTGATGCCCGAGACCCTGATGGTCAGGTCGATCCTTGGGCGGCCGAGCTCTTCCAGGGGTATTATCCTGAACCCCTTCAGCCTTCCATTAGAAAGCCAGACCGGCTCTGCGCCGAGCAGGAAGAGCATCTGGGCCATATCCTCTCCGTCTGCCCACATGATGTCGCTGCACATCCAGAAGAAGGCGACGTTCTCGGGATAGCGACCCACATCACTCCGGTGCTTGGAGATCACTGCTTCGCCGAGCTTGCAGCCCACCTTCCAGGCGGTCTTGGTGGGCACCCGGTAGGGGTCCAGGGAGTAGAAGTTGCGGCCTGTGGGCAGAACATCGTCCCGGCCACGGGTGATAAGCCCGCTCGGCCCCGCCTCAATATAGCTGCCCCCAATGCCGTTCAGCAGGGATTCGATCTCCTGCGAGGCCTCCATCCGGGCCTGGAGATCGAGCACCTTCTCTTTAATGGCCTGCAGCTTATCCTCATAGCCTGCAGCAGAAAGGCCCAGAACCTCGCCCGGCTCGGCCCCGCCGTCCTGAAGATATACGCCGATGAGCTGCTTGCATACTCCATCGATCATCTCCAAGAGCTGCCCATGCGATTTGCCATATCTCTCGTTCATGGCCCCCGCCTCAGCCAGCAGCTCTTCCAATGAGAGCCCCATCATGGAGGCGACTGTGCTGCGAAGGGGGACGCCATTCCCCTCGAATCTCATTATGGAGTTTATGAATTCGATGCGCTTTTCGGCCTGCGGCAGTTCGCCGAATATGTGCATTCCCGAATCTATCTGGGTGTTCCTGATGCGGCTTAGCTGATTGTGTGCCTCAGTCACAATCTTTTCCGCCGGCATACTATCGAGCCCCTTCATGCCCTTATCGAGATTGGCTGCCTTGAGGGCATCGATGAGCAGATGGCGCAGTTCGTGCGAGCGGGCATGGTCATGCTTGGCGGTCTCGTATTCGCCCAGCAGCCGGTCCACCTCCAGCAGCTCATCGTAAAGCCCGGATTCAGTCATGACAGTCTGCATGTGGTCAATCAATACGGCATAGCTGCGCCTCTTGGCAATGGTGCCCTCGGGCGGATTGTCTGCATTGTAAATGTAAAGATGGGGGATTGTGCCGATGCATATGTCGGGATAGCAGTCCTTGGATAGGCCCACCCCCTTGCCGGGCAGGAACTCCAGGTTGCCATGAGTGCCGACGTGGATCAGAACATCTGCGCCGAATATATCCTCCAGGTAACGGTAGGTGGCCATGTACTGATGGGTTGGAGGAACGTCGGGATCGTGCAGGATCTTGCAGACCTGGCCATCGCAGCGTGCTCCAGCACAGCCGCGCTTGGGCTGCACGCAGATCACCACATTGCCATACTGAACGCCGGTGATGACTATCTTGCCCTGGTAGAGCATGGCCGCAGGGATGCCATATTTGGGCTCTCCAGGCGGATTTCCCCAGGCATCGCAGACCCGGTCCTTCACCTGGGGGGTGAGGGCATTGAACCACTGCTCGTACTCCTCCTTGGTCTGATATGCCAGGACGCCGCCTTTGGCCACAATCTCCTCGATGGGCGTCCAGCGGAACTCGGAGATGGCCTTTCTGTTCATTATGGTCTCGATCAGCTCTTTGCCGCTCTTCGGGATGCTCTCAAGGTAGTAGCCGGCCTGATCCATTCTATCCATGATGCGTGCAACGCTCTCTATGGTATCCAGGTGCGCGCCGCCGCCCACTGATGCTTCCACTGAGGTGCAGGGATTGTTATGGAATATGAAAGCCACACGCCTCTCGGTTATGGGCTTTCTGGCCAGCTTGGTCCATCCCTTAACTCTTCTGGCAAGCTTCGTGCAGCGCTCAGGGATAGCCGTACGCATCTCATAATCGCCTTGCTTCGATCTGGCACCGATGACGATGGGCTCTATCATCCCTTCGAACTCCGGCATGGACACAGCCCAGCCTATATCATCGGAAAGTCCGATGCTGTTCTCCCATTCCTCCAGGGTCATGCGGGTGGATAGGATGGGCTCAAATACAGGCACATTCAGCTCCTTCAATAGAGCGATGCCGGTTTGGTTCTTCTCTGTCCCGCTCATATTGTTCTTGTCCTGGCCCAGGAAGAAGGCGGCCGTCTTTACCATGGCGTCTATGATCGGTTTGCCGTCGATGAAGAAGTAGTCCCCTACCACCTCGCCCATGCTCCTGGTGCCAAGATCATCATCTTTAACTGAATATGAGAACACAGGAATTACGTTCAGTCCTTCCCTTTCCAGAGATCTGATCAGCCCCTCCTCTGCGGCCATATCTCTGTTCGCCCAGTAAAACCTGGAGAAGAGAAGGCCTACAACAGGGCCGTCGTCAGGCTCATACCACTTGAGATAATCATGAATATCCTCGAAGTGATGCGGGGCATCTGGATGGTATGCCCCCTCCCATGGCATGGGACAGGGTGGAAGAGCGTCCACATCATTGTGCAGCAGCTCCCGGCAGAGATACAGGAACATGTTCTTTATGTTGCTCTCTCCGCCATGCGTCAGGTAAGCATTTGCAGTTATCACAACATCTGCGGGAGCTGTAGAGAGCATCCAGTAGGCCTGATCATAGCCCAGGCAGACGATGGGCTTGATCCTTCCCAGCTCTCTTAGACTCGGCTCCATCTCGTCCCAGATCCCACTGCTGCCGCGGTGAATGAAGATCAGGTCACATTCCTGGCAGGCCCTCAATGCCTCGGAAATCCTGTCCGGCTGATCATCAAGCCGCTGAGTGGAAAAGAGCTGCATATCCAGGGCCAGATGTCTTCCGGCCCTGGTGAATACGGATATATATGCATTTCCTACAAGGCATGTGATTTTCATGAACGCATCCCTTCAAATGATTCAATGTTACTTTTATCTAATATGATCATATTTTATCCTCAATCAATACAGTAAACACATCTATAGTTATAAGAATTTCCGTTTGGTTAACAGTAAAAAAAGATGGGTTTGCGAGAGGCTGCAGCTCATCGGGCTGTTGCATACCGCCAAGCTGGGCCATCATATTTCATTCTGGATGCTTTCCAACTCTCGATCAGCTGCAGGCGAGGTCTATTTATTTAGTTGCCTTCCACCCTGGAGTATACGAATACCTTCCTATATTTTCCTGAGGATAATTGGTCTCGCAGAATTCGCTTTTAAACACCCTTAAAAGAATCTCTACCCCACCTTTCTCCGCAACCAGCCTGAAGAGCATATCCCGTCCTTTAGGGAGGAGTGGACATCTGCGGTTTGATTATAGAGGATCTCCAGAGTATAATCGAAAGCGAGAACTGCAGGCATAATCACCAGCATTGCCGTAGATGCCGATTACAGCAGATAAAAAAATGTGATGCCCTCATTTAATTCTCATCCAAGGGCGGATAGACGAATATTCTCTCCTCCGGGAACTCGATCCCCAAGAACTTCAAGTACTCGCGGTATACATCTTTGGGATGTAGATCTGCATCCGGGTGCAAAATTTTGGCTAGATATGTCTGCCCGACAACGCTGTCCATTCCGAACATCATATCCCAGTAGATCACATGAACGTCTTTGTCGGATATTGCTGGTATCTTTTCCCCACCAGCCCGGCCTATGATCTCATCTGCTATACCTTCTAGAGTAGTTGTGTCCTGTGATGCTGAGCTATCCCATCCGATCTTATCTGAGGATTGAATCCTTATAATTGCAGAGGGATTCTGAGTTATCACCCACTCCCAGGTGACCTTTGGATACATCTCTTCGAGATCCCCTGCGATATTGATTCCCCCGGATTGCCTGATCATTCCATCGATCCCGGAGCCCATCCCATAAGTGGCTAATTCCCCCAGCCCGCCTTTATTATTGCTCTCAAAGTAGACATTTGGAATGTCATCGCCCTTGATGGCATTGGTGATCTTCGTGCGGCTAGAATCCAGCCAGTCCAGATAATCTTGAGCCTCATCATTGCGGTTCAATATCTTTCCAAGGAGCTGGACGTCCTGCGTGAGGTTCTCCGGCTTGTAGAAATCAAGACCTACGACGGTTATATTTCCAAAGGGCTTCAATCCCATAGCTACATTCTCTGCTCCATAAGGTTTATCGGGATAGGTGTAAGCGAGGACGATGATGTCGGGGACTATTGTATCTCCCTGGCGGGCGATCTCGCCGATCTGTTCGAAATTGACCTCGTTCCATTTGCCCACACCCTGCTTATTCTTGAGACTGGGGAATATTTCGACCTTCGATTTCAGGTTATCGCTGACCCCTACAATCTTATCTCCATCTCCAAGCATCATCACTGCTTCGGCATGATCGGTGCTAAGGGCGATGATCCTTTGTACCGGCATGGGTATGGTTATGGTCCGTCCGGCTGAATCACTGATAGTCAACGGGTATTCTGTCTCCTCAGATAAGATAGGATGAGATAGAATAAGGATACATAGTGTAGCAGCTAAACAACTCAACGGGGCTCTTGAAAGCATGTTAATCCATCCATTCTGATATGATTTTTTTGCATCATTGTATTCTTTCCTTATATATCTTCTCTATAAAGTATTACTTTAGCATCTGGTATACGATCAACAGGCTTTATCTTTATGACTTGCTTTTTAATATGACATAAGCCTTATATACGTCAGTGGCACGAAAATAAAAAAAAGGCGATTGCATGCATCACTTGAAGAGAAGGACCATACCATTTACATCCATTGTAGGGCAGGACGATATGAGATTTGCCCTGATTCTGAATGCCATCAATCCCCGCATCGGCGGCGTCCTGATCCGGGGCGACAAGGGGACTGCCAAATCTACAGCAGTGAGGTCCTTGGCAGATCTACTGGAGACCATCCAGGTGGCATCCGACTGCCCCTTCAACTGTAATCCTGAGAACCCGGAGGATATGTGCGACCAGTGCTATCAGAAGAGCCGATCAAATCAGATCACAGCAGTGGAGAAAAAGACCCCTGTGGTTGATCTGCCCCTGGGAGCAACCGAGGATCGAGTAGTCGGATCTTTGAATGTGGAACGGGCCATAAAAGAGGGGATAAAGGCGCTGGAGCCCGGCATTCTCGCAGCCGTCAATCGTGGCATCCTCTACATCGACGAGGTCAATCTTCTGGACGATCACGTGGCTGATGTGCTGCTGGATGCTGCCGCCATGGGAGTCAACATTGTGGAACGGGAGGGTGTGTCTGTGGCTCATCCATCCAAATTCATCCTGGTGGGGACGATGAATCCCGAGGAGGGAGAGATCAGGCCCCAGCTTCTGGACCGGTTCGGCTTGCAGGTAAGCGTTGCTGGAATTGAGGATGTGGAGCAGAGAATGCAGATCGTCAAGATCGCAGAGGCTTTTGACCTTGACCCGGAGGGATTTGCCAGAGAATGGCAACAAGAGCAGATGGATATGAAGCAGAGGATCTCCAGGGCTCGCCAGCTGCTCAGTCAGGTGAGCTTGAATGATGACCTCCTCCGGTTGATCGCTTCCACCTGCATCGATCTTGGAGTCAAGACGCACCGAGCGGAGATAGTCGTTACCAGAACCGCCAAGACCATCGCCGCCTTCGATGGTCGAACTGAGGTCAGCCTGGAGGATGTCAGGAAGGCCATGGAACTGGCCCTGGCCCATAGGATGAGGAGCAGGCCATTTGATCCGCCCACGTTGAACAAGGAGCGGCTGGAGAAGTCCATCTCCGAAAAGCAGCAGGAACATCAACAGCATGAGCATCAGCAGCATGAGCATCAGCAGCAGGATCAAGAGCCCAAGCAGCAGAAGAAGAATGAGCAGCAGCCACAGGAGGCCTCGGAACAGAAGGGCACAGATCAAAAACAGGCCGCAAAGCCCCAAGAGAGGATATTCGAGATCGGGGCACCTATCGATGTGCGTGCCATAAATATGCCCCGCAAGAGGGACCGGATCGCCCGCCGCAAGAGCTGTGGCAGGAGGATGAATACGCTGTCCCTGCGCAACCGCGGCCGGTATCTGCGCCAGAGGATGCCTCAGGAGGGAAAGGATATTGCCATTGATGCCACCATTCGTGCCGCTGCCCCCTATCAAAAGGTCAGGCCCGGCCCCAATGCCATCATTGTGAGGGGCGAGGACATAAGGGAGAAGGAGAGAGTGGGCAAGACCTCCGCAGTAGTCCTCTTCGTGGTGGATGCCAGCGGATCCATGGGGGCCAACCAGAGGATGGAGAGCGCCAAGGGTGCAGTCCTCTCCCTGCTGATGGACTCCTATCAGAAGAGGGACAAGATCGGCATGATCGCCTTCAAAGGAAAAGAAGCCGAGATCATACTCCCCCCCTGCAGCAGCGTGGACCTGGCCCTTGGCCGCTTGCAAGAGCTCCCCACCGGGGGCAAGACACCCCTATCCTCCGGCCTCTCCCGGGCTTTGCAGCTCCTGCAAGGCGAGCTGAGAAAGGATGAGGAGAGCAAACTGATGATGGTTCTCATCTCCGATGGCAGGGCCAATGAGGGAATGGGTGGAAAGATCAAAGACGAGCTGATGGAGATCTCAGAGAGGATAAAGCACCTGGGGATTCATACCATCGTCATCGATACGGAGGTCGTGGAAAGCTCCTTTCTGGATATGCGCCTGGGCTACTGTCATCAGATCGCTGATAGGTGCCAGGGAAAGTACTATCCCCTATCCAGCTTAACCCCGGAGTCCCTGCTCAGGATTGTAGATGAAGAGCAGAGGCTTCTGTTCGATGATGCTGCCATAAATGAGTATGCTACAACGTAATGCGATGATCGAGATATCGGGCCTGAGCAAGGTGTACTCGGGGAAGAAGGTGGTAGATGACCTGGATCTTGAGGTCGCCCGGGGAGAGCTCTTCGGCTTCCTGGGGCCAAATGGCGCGGGCAAGACCACCACCATTCGCATCCTCACCACCCTCACCAAGCCCTCGTCCGGACGGGTTTTCATCAATGGCATCGATGTGGCAAAGGACCCGTCCAGGGTGAAGTCGGAGTTTGGCGTGGTTCAGCAGCATTTGAGCCTGAACCGGGATCTGACCATAGGCGAGAACCTGGAGCTTCATGCCCGGCTGCACCACCTTCCATCCAAAAAACGAGAAGAGAGGATAGCAGAACTGCTCGATTATGTGGGTCTGTCCGATCACTCTGATCAGCTCATCGATAGCATATCCGGAGGGATGAAGAGAAGGGCCATGATCGCCCGGGCTCTCATCCACAGGCCCAAGCTCCTCTTCCTGGATGAGCCGACGGTGGGATTGGATGCCCAAACCAGACGCCGGGTCTGGGATCTCATCCGCAGGATGAACTCTGAGGGGGCGACGGTCTTCCTGACCACCCATTACATCGAAGAGGCCGAGGCCTTATGCCAGCGGGTTGGAGTCCTTCATCACGGCCGGCTCATAGCCCTGGGAGCTCCTTTAGAGCTCAGAAGGAAGCTGGGAATGGTGGCCGTGGAGGTGCAGGGGGAGGCAAATGGCACAACTTACAGCTACTTTCCGGATCGGTCAAGCGCCTCCCAGTTCATTCAGGATCTGCCAGGCTCAGAGAGGGTGATCATGCGACAGTCCAACCTGGAGGATGTGTTCATTGAGCTGACAGGCGAAAGGGTGATGGGAGAGTAGCATGATCGATGCCTTCAGCATACTCTGGTCGGACCTGGCAGCGCTCAGGCGGCGCTGGCCTCGCTATCTTCTCACCACCCTGATGAGCCCTCTTCTCTATCTGGTGGCCTTTGGCTGGGGCCTGGGTCGGGGGATAGATATGAACGGAACCAATTATCTTGATTTCGTGATACCGGGAATCATCGCTCTGACCGCCATGACCACCAGCTTCAATGGGGCCGGCACCAGGCTCAATGTCGATCGCCTCTATTTCAAGAGCTTTGATGAATGCCTCATGGCCCCGGTGGGACTGCCCTCCATTCTCCTGGGGAAGGCCCTGATCGGGGTGGTGAGGGGTTTATTGAGCTCGGTAGCGTTCTTGTTGGTGGCCTTTCTCATCGCCAGGCATATCCATATCACTCTGCCGTTTCTGATCGGGCTGCTGCTGAGCTGCCTTACATTTGCCTTTCTGGGGGTGTTGGCAGCACTGCTGGCCCGCTCTCACGAGGATATGGCCACATTCAGCAGCCTGATTCTAATGCCTATGACCTTTCTGGGCGGCACCTTCTTCTCCGTCTCCCAGGCCCCATTAGGGCTGAAGATGGCCCTGTATGCCCTGCCCCTCACCCACTCCAGCCAGTTTCTGAGGGCGGCGGCATTGGATCAGCCCCTTCCCTGGTCATCTTTTCTGGTTCTCTTCCTCTTCTTCCTGCTGTTTTTAGGTGGAGGGATGATGGCCCTTCGGAGGATGAGCGTTTAGCAAGCCCGGCTGGAAGGGGTCATCTTATGGAGGGGGATGAGCTCGCCACCCCTTCTCCTTGAACCTTATGAGATGAGAGAGAAGATCGTTACAGGGGGTTGAGATCCCGCTCTCCCTGCCCAGGCGGGAGATGGCCCCGTTCAGGGCCTCGATCTCCGTCCTCCTTCCTGCGAGGATGTCCTGCAGCATGCTGGCGCGGTGATCACTGGTGGGCGGGAGCTGTTTTTCCAGCAGAAAGTGGTAGTACTCTTCTGCATCCTTATGGGGTAGGGTGACATCCAGGGCCCGGCAGACCTGAAATATCTCCTCTATTACCCCCCGGATGATCATCCTGGTCTCCTCGTTCTCCCCCAGCCGGCCGTAGGGAACCTCTAAGATGGCACCCAGGGGGTTGAGAGAGCAGTTGTAGAGCACCTTTCCCCACAGAGCTGACCAGATCTCCTCCCTTGTTACCACCCTGGCCGGGATGCCAGAGAGCCGGAGGTCCTCTTCCAGCGACTGCAAGAGCTGCCGGTTCACCGGGCAGAAGGGCTCTCCCAAGAGGACGTCGTCTGCATTCACAGTGACCTTTGCCAGGCCAGGCCTGGAAATCTCCGCCCCGAAGATCACCCGCGCCCCGACTGTACGCCCCTCGCCCACAAATCTGGCGATCGTCTCCCAGTTGCCCAGGCCGTTCTGGATGGAGACCATGATCCCATCCTCTGACAGGAGAGGGGCCGCCTCTCTGGCTGCATCCAGGGTGTCCTTGGATTTGACTGCGAGGAGGATGGTCGAGAACCTCCCCGCCTCGCTCTTGGGATCGGGGAGAGTCCTGATCTCCTCTTTGGGGACGAGATGCTCTCCCCAGATCCCTCTGATCCCCAACCCCTCCTGCTGCACGGCTCGAAAATGAGCTCCCCGGCCGGCAAGGGTTACATCTCTCCCGATCTTGTGCAGAAAGCCCCCCAGAACGCTGCCGATGGCTCCTGTGCCGAAGACGAGATAGGTAGGGCTCTGGATATCATTCATTGGGGATCGATCTGTGCGAACGATTTAAGAGGATTTCGAAGATGAAGCGGGCATTGAATGCAAGGTGCTCAAGCCGCCGCCTTGATGGTCTCATTTACATTCCATTCCATTCCATTCACCATTTGCGCCCGCCCGGCCCGATGAGGCTCTCCTGCTAGCCCCCCCGGCCAGCTCATGAGTATGCCTCCAGTGTTCTTTGGGCGCCCTCCTGCATCTTATGTTTGGCTTTTCCCCGGCCTTTTGCTGAAGCCTCCGGCATCTCATAAAAGCAGAACATCCTGTCGGCCAGATCGGCCATCTTTTGCAGGTGTGGATCGAGAGCCGGTGCATAGAGCAGAACTGTCGCCTCTCTGGAGGTCTGGCGCAGATGCTGGGCGATGCATTCCACCATCTCTCCTGCATCCTGGTAGAGCATCGGATCATGCTCGATGATCAGGAAGCTGTGGCGGTTCTCTTCCAGGATGGTCATGAGCTGGAAGGAGGTGAAGGCCCGGCGGACCTCCAGCTCGGTGATGTTGCGATCCAGCCGGCTGAGAATGCGGGAGTAGTTGCCAGGGATGTAGAGGGTCCTGTAGCGCTGCAGATCGATGTGGCTGTTCAGGGCACAGACCAGCATCTGTACCGGGGCGACCAGGACATTGAATGTCTCTTCCAGCAGGGAGACTGCCGGATGGAGTTCGATTTCCATGGATGAGTACAGGGTGCTTGCAGAGATTAAAGGCCAAGCTGTGCGCGGGGTGAATGTGACAGAACCCGGTATGATTTCGGGACTCAGAAGGGGTGGTTAATGGCTGAAGTCAAGAGGTTAAATGATAGCCACCATTCTTCCAGGAATTCAAGGCCAGGATAAAGAAGAGGATATGCTGCCTCTGCAACCGATCATTTCCAGGGCGGGCGGCTATATTTGCACAGCATGCCATATAAATGGATGGCCATACTTCCCCATATCGACCGAAATGTCTTTTAATTAAGTTAACTATTTTAAACCACTATGCGGGAAACTGTCAGGTCTGTGGGGCATGTTGTGGGCTCAAAGGTCTCTGCTGTGGAGTTAGAGCAGATAAAGCAATTAGTTGTCTCGGGTGTTTATCTTAACACCTCCGACTTTGTGAGAGATGCCATTCGAGATAAGCTGGCGGCTATCAAGACCATCAAATATCGTGATGTTGATTACAATACAGCCAAAAAAGAGGTCATGGGATACTTCCAAGAGAGGAAAGAAGCCTATCCCTCCGAGATTGAAGAGGACCTGGAGCTTGATTATAAATTGATTTGCCAGATTGTGGATGAGCTGAAGAGAGAAGGACGCCTGAAGGTGCTTTGATGAAAGGCTACGATGAAGGCGATTCGATTCACGGCTACCGGATAAGGGCTGAAGCGCGGAAGATCAGTGACCCAAGGGTTATAGCGAAGACCGGCAGGCACAAAGCGCAGCGCATAATTCTTACTGAGAACGCTGAAGCCATCATAGAGAGAAAGCTTGGATGGATACCAGAGCAATAATGCTTCCTGTTCTAAGATCAGCACAGGATTGATGGATCACGCTCGTCATCATTCCAAATCCCTCTTTTCGCAGTATGTTCAGCAAGAGCAAAAAAATGGAGCCCTGGCAGCTGCCCCTCATTATCCAGGGGAAGAAAAGTTCGCGGCGGATCTATTTATTCCATGGACCGAAAGTGGTTGCCTTATCTTCATCGAATTCAACTGGATCTCAAATGGGAACTGTGAAATCCAGAAAGCTCCGTCAATAGAGTATGACTTGCATTTCGCATTAACGGAGCACTTTCAAAGATAATTCAAAAAATATAGGAAGTCTTTTTTAATATGGCATTCATCTACACTTCGGGTAAGGGAGAGCATGA
>Ga0208198_1001152_pt1 | contig 24699 bp, 20 predicted proteins | sample AD_JPNTR2_MetaG_FD_184446 | JGI IMG/M metagenome (GOLD analysis project Ga0208198, IMG submission 184446) | Active sludge microbial communities of municipal wastewater-treating anaerobic digesters from Japan - AD_JPNTR2_MetaG (SPAdes) (version 2) | ecosystem: Engineered > Bioreactor > Anaerobic...
TGTGGTGAGCCGCCGCAAATTCACCTCACTCCGTCGCCTACGGCTCCTACATGAGGTGAATTTGCCATTATCTGCTTAACATCTTATTTTTTGAGGGTTAGTGTCCAAGATCATTGACAAGTGTACAGCGAAAATCCCTGAAAAAGCCGCTCTCCCCTTGACATCGGGAAAAAAATGGTTTATAATAATAAATGTATAATCTGTTGATGAACACATTTTTCAACACTATTTTCCGCTAACCCGGAAGATCGGAGAAAACTATGGACTACCTCGAAAACAGAGAGCTTTCGTGGCTTAAATTCAATAAACGAGTTCTCGAAGAGGCCTCTGACCCCGGCACCCCTCTGCTGGAAAGGATCTCCTTCTCGGCAATCTATCAGAGCAACCTGGACGAGTTCTTTATGGTCAGGGTCGGCAATATCACCGACGCCTGCAAGAGCGACAAAAATAAAAAGGACAGCCGCTCAGGTATGACCCCGGCTCAGCAGCTGGACGCCATTTTCACCGCTGTCAGAAGGCTCCAGCCTGCCGTTGAGAAGGCTTTTCGCAAAAATGCGGAGGAGCTGTCAGGCTGCGGTTTCCAGCACGTTACCTTCGATACCGCCTCCGCCGAGGAGCTGGCCTTCCTTGAGCTGTATTTCAAGCGTGAGATCAAGCCCTTTATTTCCGGACTTGTGATCAACGACGCCCTGCCGTTCCCCTTTCTCAAGAATAAGGAGATCTACGCCGCAGTTCAGCTTGGCGCAAAAAAGGGCGTTGCTATCGGGATCATCCCCATCAAGCAGGATCACAGCCAGCGCATCATCCCTCTTAGTCAGGACGGCAAGCGCTTTATCCTGGAGGAGGAAGTGGTCCTCCGCTTCGCTCACCTGATGTTCAAGGGCTATAAGGTCATCGACCGTGCCCTTATCAGAGTCACCAGAAGCGCCGGTATCATGGCCTTTGGACGAGGCCCTGAGTTCCGCACACGCATGGAGGAGCTTGTCCTCAAGCGCACTAAGCTGGCACCTGTTCGCCTTGAGGTGTCAGACGAGTTCAGCCGTGAAGCTCTGGATTACATCTGCAAAAAGCTGAAGATCCGCAATTCAAGGGTCTTTACCTCACATATACCACTGGACGTTTCCTACCTGTTCGAGCTTCAGGAGCTGGACAAGAGCCCGGAGCTCCACTATGAGCCACGCTCTCCCAGAAAGAGCGCATCGCTCAGCGATACAAGGCCTGTTTTCGCTCAGGTCAAGGCCAAGGACATACTTCTGAGCTATCCATTTGAGTCCATGACGGCCACCTTTATCAGGCTCCTTCAGGAGTCGGCTGTGGACCCAAAGGTCACTTCCATAAAGATCACCCTCTACCGACTTGCAAGAAACAGCAAGGTCATCGACGCACTTTGCACCGCTGCCGAAAACGGCAAGGAGGTGCTGGTCATGATTGAGCTGAGGGCTCGCTTCGATGAGGCAAACAACATCGAGTGGTCAAAGGTGCTCCAGGAGGCCGGCGTCAACGTTATCTACGGCCCTCGTGAGTTCAAGGCTCACTCAAAGCTGCTGCTGATCACCCGAAAGGCTCAGGGCGGCGGAGTTGAGTATGTTACTCAGATCGGCACCGGAAACTACAACGAGAAAACTTCCGCCATTTACACCGATCTTATGCTCCTGACAGCTGACAGGGCTATCGCTGAGGACGCAAAGGCTGTATTCAGCGGACTTCTCAGCGGAAATTTCGTGGAGGAGGCTCAAAAGCTCCTTGTTTCGCCCCTTGCCCTGCGCCCCCAGGTGCTGGCTATGATGGACGAGCAGATCGCCCTTGCCAGAAACGGCGAGGAGGGCTATATCGCCGCAAAGGTCAACTCCCTCTGCGACAAGGTGATCATGGATAAGCTGGTGGAGGCTTCTCAGGCCGGCGTCAAGATCGAGCTGGTAGTCAGGGGAATTTGCTGCCTTATCCCGGGAGTTCCCGGCTTCACCGAAAATATCACCGTCCGCAGCATCGTGGGACGTTTCTTGGAGCACAGCAGGATCTTCATCTTCGGCAAGGACGGCCGTGGCCAGAAGATCTATATCGGCTCCGCTGATTATATGAGCAGGAACACTATCCGCCGTGTGGAGGTGGCTGCTCCCATTGAGGACGAGCGCCTGAAAAAGCGCATACGGGGAATGTTCCGCATACTCATGGCAGATAATGTGAAGGCCAGAGAAATGCTCAGCGACGGCACATACGTCCATGTTCAGCGCAAGGACGGCGAAGAGCCCCTTAACGCTCAGGAGTATTTCTACGATGAGGCCTACAAGCGCCTTGAGGACAAGGCCAAGCGTCAGGAGCGCATGAAGGAAAATCGTGCCAAGGGCGCTGCAAAGAAGACTAGCACAAAGAAAAAGACCGCCGCTAAGAAGCCCGCTGCAAGAGGCAGAAAGAAGGCCTCAGGCAAATAAGCGGCTAACTATATAAAGAAAGAGCAGCTGTCCGGCGGTGCCGGCTCAGAAGCTGAGGTTTTAATGATGATAGGTTACTATAACTATACGGTCATTTTGACATATATGAGCCTTGTCTCGTCCGTGATCGGCATTTTCCTTGCCGCAGGACTTGCAGACGGCCAGCCCAGACCAACTCTGGCGATAATCTGCCTTATGGTCTCAGGCCTGTGCGATATGTTCGACGGAAAGGTGGCTCGCACCAAAAAGGACCGCACAGAAAATGAGAAGAAGTTCGGCATACAGATCGATTCGCTCTGCGACGCTATCTGCTTCGGAGTTTTGCCGGCAGTTATCGGATATTCCGTGGGAATGAACTGCTGGGCAGATGTTCCGATCCTGGTGCTCTTCCCGTTGTGTGCAGTCATCAGACTGGCCTATTTCAACGTGGCTGAGGAGGACCGCCAGAAGAAAACTGAGGAGGTCCGCAAGGTCTATGAGGGACTGCCCGTCACCAGCGTTGCATTGATCCTGCCGCTGCTGTACAGCTTCCACAAGGACATCGGCGAGTGCTTCCCCGCAGTTTACGGAGCGGTCATGCTGATCATCGCAATTGCCTTTATCACACGCTTCAAGGTCAAGAAGCCCGGCATGAAGACCATGCTCTCATTCATTGGCATAGGCGTGCTGGAGTTCATCTGGCTCCTTTACAAAACCAAGATAAAATGAAAAAGTGTGCCGCTTGGCACACTTTTTTTGTTGCAGAAAGGGGAGAGCGCCGGTCAGCTGCTCTTCCGGAAGTTATTGTCGGTGAGGATCCTTGCGAAGATCAGTCCCAGGGGAAGCGCCAGCACGATCAGGAAGGCCTTTATCAGCCACATTATGCCGTCAGTCACATCGCCGCCGGCCACGCCGTAAATTCCACGATACATGAACAGTCCAGGCACCATGATGACTATGGAAGGTACCGTGAGGGTGATTCTGGGGTAGCCGATCCAGCGCTTGATCAGCGAGGCCATAAGGCCTGCGGAAAGGGCTCCGATAAAGGCGGCAGCTCCCACAGTGATATGGGTGAAGTCCACCAGCTCAAGGCGGAGGGTGTTGGCCAGCATACCGATGATACCGGCGGTGAAGGCCATTTTCTTGGGGCTGTTGAACATCAGTGAGAAGCCGTAAACTCCCACAAAGCTGGTCACGAGCCTCAGCAGAGCCTTCACCAAGGGGGAGAATACGGGGGTAGCCAGGTCAGAGGGGGCAAACCGGAAGACCGTGGCTGTGGCCCAGCCCGTCATAGTGGCCACGATGATGATCAGCAAAGCGTAGGTCAGTCGCTCAAGTCCCGACCGAAGATCCAGCTTTGCCAGGTCGATGCCGCCGGTTATCAGCGGAAATCCCGGGATAACGAAGAGCATGGAGCAGATATAGCCGGCCTGGTGGACCGCCGAGATCCCCAAGAGCGCCTCCGCTGCCTTGATCAGCAGGACGTATGTGATGCAGGCGCTTGCCACGCTTACGGCCACGTTGCCGAAGAGGGTGATATGCCTTCCGATGAGCTTTCTGCGGACGAAATTTCCCACACCTGCACCGAAGAAGGCGCAGATCATCTCCGCCAGACCTCCGCCCAGCAGGAAGGTGAATGCGCAGCAGGCCGCTGCGGAGGCCAGTCCCAGATCCAGGTCGCTGTAGTTGCCCTCCATGGAGCCCAGCTTGTCGATGATCTGGTGGAACTGCTCGGTGGAGTATCGTCCGGCACGCTCAGCGAAGCCGTCAGCGAACTCCTCCATAGCCCGGATCTTGTGGGTATTCACGCCGGTGGTGTTCAGTGAGAGGGCGCCGGTATAGGTCTCGCCGCCGTCGATGCAGGTGTACTCGATGCTCAGCAGGCCGATGTCCGCACAGCAGGTTATCCCCAGGGCACGGGCGATCTTGTTCATCGACGCACGGACTCGCCAGGCGCCTGTTCCCACCGAAAGCATGGTCAGACCGACTCTGCCCACAAGGGTAGCCTTTTCCTTCAGGGGAGCTTTTGCCGCCGGGCAGACGTTCTCCTGATCTATGATGTCGTGCCATTGAATGGCCATATGCTGTTTTCTGAACTTGCTCATTAGGTATCCTCTTTCTGTAAATAATGTGTCCTCAATAACCGCCATCAGGCGGTTATTGCCCCGAACGAAGTTCGGGGAGCGCAAATTCTTTATAATACTGGGAATTTGCGCATCGCATTAATTGATGTCAAGCTCATTTTGCCCTAAAGGGCAAAACAAAGTGCAAGAAAAATTCTCAAAGTCATTCTTTTTTCTTGCACTTTGACAACTAAAAATCGGCTTTAAAAAGCTATTTAAAGCCGATTTTTAGTTGTTGAGCAGACATTAAATATCTTCGGTGAATATTATACCACTGACGGGGCGGATCGTCAATAAAATAACGTAGTTTATGCAATATCTGACAATTTTATTGAACTCTGATCCGCCAGATCATGCGATCTGTGTCAGGACAAAATGAAAGCTCCGTTTGACATTGATCAAGCGGAGCTTATCAGCGTTATTTGAGGACAATTCCCCAGTTTGAACTGATCTTGTGGTACAGACGGACCTTCTCATTCTTCTTCTGATTCTTTAAGAGGAGGAGAACTCCTGCTGCGATACCAATGGTAAGAACAGCACAGATAGTGATCGATGCTGCACCGATGCCCATTAAATAGAACATCAGAGCCCAAATGATAATAGCAGCGATAAGTATGATCGGCAGGCAGAACGATGTGAAGTTTCTTTTCTTTACCTTGATGTAGTGCTGGATATCATTGATCGTGAGCATTTCGTAGTTTCGTGCGATGAAGTTATCCGGCTGAGCCCATTTGCAGAATGCAGCGAGACTGTCAAACTTGGCGGTATAATCCTGATAATCGTGAAATTTCTCGTTAAAACGAGCAACACGGTAGACCACGGTCACGCTTCCGTCGGAGTTGTTCTCAGCATCCATAACGTGAATGATGGTACCAGCCTCAGCCTGGCTTTTCATATTTTTAGTGATAAGAAACTTTCGGTCTACCGCTTCATCTATATTTAGCAAATGTGTCATATATATACCTTCCTTGAATTTAAGAATATTATTAAACTTATGTGGGCATAGTTGATGTAAAAAACTATGCCTCAGTATATTTTAGCATAAGATCGCATATTTTGCAAGATAAAACGAGGAAAAACAAACAGAATTATGCAGATCTTTGTAAATACCGGCTACTTTTTGTCCGGAACAGCTAAAACATCTGCACTATAAAGACGGAGTGAAGATCACTTTGCAGCACTCTCATCATCTGATCCGCAGCTGCGGATAGGTTTTTCTGACCAGGTTTAGAACTTATTCTTATATTTTTCGTTAGCCTTAGCAACTTTCTTTCGTTCCTTAGCCTGCTTGAGCATCTCAGCCTTTGAAAGACTCTCGCCCGGATCAACTCCGGCGGCATCTTCCTCTCCTAAGAAGCTGGAGAGACGCTTCTTGAATGCGCCGCCCTCGCCGTTTGAGAGCATAACGCTGTGTGTCTGGTTGAGATTGCCGCTGGGCATCATTGTGCTATGCTGATAAACAGAGCTGTGGCCGCCTGTGCCATATGGGGTCGCCTGAGGGAAGCCGCCCTGCTGGAGATAGCCGCTGTGCTGGTAGGCTGAGCCGCCGGGAGCACCGCTGTAGGGGCTTGCCTGGGGGAAACCGCCCTGCTGAGGATAGCCGCCCTGCTGGGGATAGCCCTGCTGAGGGTAGCCCTGGGGATAACCCTGCTGAGGATAGCCCTGCTGAGGATAGCCCTGCTGAGGGTAGCCCTGCTGGGGATAACCCTGCTGAGGATAGCCCTGCTGCGGGAAGCCCTGCTGAGGATAGCCGCCCTGCTGAGGATAGCCCTGCTGTGGGAAGCCCTGCTGAGGATAGCCGCCCTGAGGATACCCCTGGGGGAAGGCACCCTGCTGGGGATTTTCGCCGCCCTGAGCAGCGAATGGGTTGTTAAATCCGCTTGCGCCCTGCTGCTGAGCGTCAGCGGGCTGGTCGTAGAATGACTTGACCTCTGAAGTGCTTCCGCCGGATGCTGCGAAGGGATTTGTTTCGTCAACATCAAATCCGTCTACGAATTCTGCGGGAGCATCAGCGGCAGGTGAAGCTGTTGAGGGAGCTGCTGCGGGTGCAGCCTCCTGGGGAGCTTCAACGTCATCGCCATAGCCGCTCATGAAGTCTTCTGCTGCATTGGGAAGAAGGCTTGCTGCGGGAGCAGTCTCCTCGGGAGAGAGCATTACCTGACAGCTGCCGTTTTCCGGGGAGTTATTGATGAGCAGTCTGAGTGCAGCCTCCTCCGGCTCAAAGAAGCTGTTGTCGTCGATAGAGATAATGATCATCTGACGAGCAGTTTCGCCGGCGGTAACTACAGACATAGCTGCGATCTTTTCTGCGGGGAGAGCCTCGGGAGTGCCCTCATTTATCGTGATGCTTGAAACTCCGGAAAAAACATTTCCCGAATCAGCAATGATAAGTGCCAGACACGCATCTGAGTCCTCCTCTAAATACGGATAGCGAGTCTTCAATGTATCAGCGAAGACCTTCGCTGTCTCATAAAGTGCGTTGTTTTCCATGATCACCTAGTTTCCTTTCTGAAAGATCCTTGACCTTTTTACTGATTTAATCGCCTAATATCATTCAGTTTCAACGTGCATTTTGAGTCTTTCTGCCTTTCGCTCAGCAGCACGCTTTTTATTAGCTTCTACTTCGGCTCTTATGACGTCAGATCTATCCCCAAGAAGATCCTTGTCATAAACGCATGACAGAGAGATGTCGTCCTCTGTGCCGAAATGAGCACGCTTTGTAAGGTTATTGATGATAACTTTCTTAAAGTTGTCGATATCACTTAGCTGATCTGTGATTATGGTATGATAATCTAGGAAGTCGAACTCGCTTCCAAAGGAGGTATAAAGACCGTCAGTTGAGGTATACATAGCGATGAGCTTCTGTCCGTCCCGATAGAAAGCGCTGAACATACTGGCAGCGTTTGAGTTGCACATAGAAGCGGTAACGTTAGCCGGAGCAGCCTCATTGTACTCCATAGGCATAACGGCCTTACCGTCATCGAAGAGTGCCACCAGGGTACCGTCGCCGATCTGAACGCCGAAGGTAAAGTTCTTTCCGGCAACGCCCACGATCAGGGTAGTACCGTAGTATGACTCAGGGGGGATAGCCTCGAATTCTTCATCGGTGAATTTGCTTTTCTCCTCTTTTGTGACAGGGTTGTTTTTGAGATGCTCCTCCACCAAGGTGTTCCAATCGGCGATGATCTGCTTCTGGATACTCTTGATGATCCTTTTATGGTCCTTTGGAAAGCTCTCTTCAAAGCCAGCCTTATCAGCATAAAATCTGTCTATAGTCGAGATAGTGGCCTCGACGGCAAACTTTGAGCCCATATTGCTGCGAAAGTGTTTTTTGCTGCCGTGTCCGTCGGCAACGACGCATACGGCGTAATCATCGCAGACCTTGTATGCAGAGCTGTCCTGGCAAACAAGACCTGTTTTTTCATGACTAGCACCCTTGACCGAGTGACTGAAACCATTGAACATTTGAATTTCGGACCCCTTCCAGTAATATTTATCGGGCAATCAGGTCAGTTTACCAGCCTGTATCGAAAGGAACATCGTCAGTCTCGGTTTTGCCTACAAGCTCCTGGATCTGCTGTCCGAGGAGCTTCTGCTTAGCGGCAAAAACGTCCTCCTCGCCGATCTCATGACCGGTATCGTCAGAGAGCGTCATACTCTTGCTTCCGATCTGAGAAGAGGTAACAGCGATGATCTTGATCATCTGAGCCAGCTGTCCGCCGGAATAAGCGTGAACAACTGTATCAGCTGAGCCTGTGAATTCAGCCAGAACGTTATCGTTGGCCTCGCTTCCGATACCAAGGGCAGCCTTCAGGCCGAACTTATACCAGCTGTTAGCCTGGAGCTCCTTCAGACCGGCCTTATAGTCGTCTGAGGGATAGCCGTCAGTCATAAGGAAGATAACGGGGGCGAATGAAAGTGAGGGAGAGTTGAGGAAGCCGTTGCGTGACATTCTTGCATTGAGCTCCTTCAGAGCAGCGCCCAGGCTTGTAACACCGCTTGCACGGAGCCTAGCCCACTCAAATTCCTCTATCGGGATAGGATTGGAATACATCCATCTAACGTCAGTTGAGAAGGTGAGAACAGCCACCTTTACCTCAGTATCAGCCTCGCCGACCTTGCGGATCTCGGGGATGAGCTCCTCCATAACAGTGTTGAGCTCGCCCATCTTCTTGCCCTTCATACTACCAGAGGTATCGATAAGGAAGAAGATAACAAGACTTTTTCTTGAAACGCCAGTAGCGCTCAGGGGATTGTCGTCAAAATCGAGCATATCGTCAGCTGCGGCCTCAGAAACATTTGCCACGGGGGCTGCGTTTTCGATCTGCGCAGAAGTCTCGGTGTTGATTGCCTCGTTAACTCCCTGCTCGGCAATATTTTCGTTATTCATAAAATACATCCTTTCAGTAAGCTGAAATTAGATTTGGGCTTTGATCTGGCCAAAGTCGATCTCGAGCCCCTGCCATACCGGGAAGCCTTTTCCCGGAGCAATATCGTAAAAAACGCCGTCGGGCATTTTTGCACGCCATTTTCTGTCTGAGCAATTCTTGATGCCTATAACGCCTGGCTTGAGCTTGTTCTCCACCAGCTCGCCGGCCACCTTCATGAATTCCTCAGATTCCGGATTTATCTCGCATTCATAGAACTTACAGCCCAGGAAAAGCGGCATACGATAGCTGCGGTTGCTAAATCCGAGGGTAACGAACTCCATACCGCACTTCGGGCACTTGAATGTCTTTTCATTAGGCTGAACGAACATTGAGGCGAAGTTAGTTCTTCCGCAGCCGCACATGATGATCTCAGAGCGGAGCCTGATGAAGAGCTTCTGCCATTCGTTCTCGATGATACGCTTAGTAGGATCGCTTATGCCGGTAGTGAATGAGCGGATGAAAGCGTCCTTTATGTAATCCGGATATATCCTCCAGAACTTGATAACGTTGTCATGGATACCCCTGACAGGGCGGTTAGATGCGTTGTTGGGATCGTAAACGAACACAGCGTTCTGACCGTAGTGCTTAAGCTCAGAGGACTCAGTAAGGCAAACATCTCTTACCACCTTTTCGCCCTCCATGGGATCTCCACGGAAGAGCAGCTTGAACAGTACAACAGCAAGCGAATACTTATCTGTCTGCACATTAGGCTGAGTGATGCCTCTTACCACCTCGGGAGCCATATAGCCGGGCTTTCCGCCGATGCCGAAGTTGCTTCCGTCGGGGGCGATATTATCACAGTCGCAGACCAGCACAGCGCCGGTATTGACGTTGATGAAGAAGCCTCCGTCGTTAAGGTCCTGATAGCTCTTTCCGGCTCTGTGGAGGAGGCGGAATGAGTTCACGATATTGATAACAGCCGTGATCATAGCGGTAAGGCTGTTGAATTTGACGTCCTTCTTTACAGCACGGCCGGTCAGTGGGTCCACCTCCAGCTTATAGGTATTGAGGATGTCAACGAATGAATCGAAGCCCTCGGGCTTGAGATCCATGATATAGCCGAAGGTACCGTCCTCGGCCTCTTTAGTAAGGTATTTTGGCCAGAGGAACTTGTTATCCGGGGGGCCGTCAGCGATATTGCTGCGGAGGTTTTTCAGGAACTCCTTAGGCTTTTTCATTTTGTCTATATCGTACCATTTCAGCGCCCACTTCTGGCCGTTGAAACGCACAAGGTAAACCGTACCCTGTCCGCCGCTTCCGATAACACTTAAAACCTGGGCTTTTCCGCCGAATTCAAGCTCGACTTCCTGTCCAATTTCAAGTTCTGTCATTTCAATTCATCCTTTCCGTATGTTGTATATTCTCTGTCATAATATCAATCCTCTTCTATTCCCGCAGTAGTTACAAGTCTGAAATTGATGCGGTTTGACAGGCAGAATTTATGTACATAAGAATTTTCAAAGCAGTGGATAGTAAGATTTGGGCAGTATGAAAAGGCGTTCGTATCAATAAACTTAACGCTGTCGGGCAGATATAGCTTCCTGAGCTTTTCACAGCCTGAGAAGGCCTCTGCGCCGATACTGCTGACTGTATCCGGGATCTCGATAGTTTCGAGGCTTGAGCAGAATGAGAAGGTGCTGTCCTCAATCTCAAGGATACCGGTAGGGATCTTGACCATTGCCAGCTTAGCGCACTGGCAGAAGGTGCCCTGCTTGATGACCTTCAGTGAATCCGGGAGCTCAAGGCCTCTCAGACGCTTGCAGGCGGAGAAGGCGTATTCGCCGATAGCCAGCAAGGTAGAGGGGAGCTGGACTGTCCTAAGTGAGCCATAGCCGTCGAAGCAGAAGCTCTCGATCTTGGTGTAGCCCTCAGCGATCTCGATATTGCTTCTAAGGCGGTATCTAACTGCGTCGATAGGTCTGAATATCTTTGAGTCGATGCTCAGGCGAGGAGCCTTCTTTTCGGGCTCAGGCTCGGGCTCGTTCTCATCGGGCACCACTCTCATGGGAGAGTCATAGGGCCAGCCTATCAGATATGTAAAGCAGGCAAGAACGAATTCCACCGCATTTTCAGCAATGAACAGGTCGCTGATCATAAAGCTCTTGGCCTTCATGATAGCAATCTCTCTGTTATCGTCTGCAAGGAGCATCTTGAACACGCCCGCATCGTACATATTCTGGAGCAGTCTGCGTTCCTTATTATGGTCGGGAATGTGGTCATAGAGCAGTCCGCTGAACTGTTTTCTATTCATAACAGCTCTTGGGCCGTTGTCTACGACAATAGCTCTTAGCTCATGCTGAAATTCGATCGTGTTCTCAAAGCCCTCGATCGTCTGCGGAACAGGGGCACCGCATTCGGGGCAGGCGACATATTTGAGTTTCAGTTCACTGCCGCATTTTTCGCACTGCATAGTTTCCCTCCTGATATTAGCGCTCAGCGAAGAGGGGCAGAATGATGATCTGCTGTAAGCTAAGCGGTATTATGTATAAACATGGATAGACACAATATTTATGTAATAAGTATAACACTTATTGAGCACAATGTCAAGGAACAGAACGCCGAACATAAGTCAGACTTTTGTACATAATACACAAAAGCTGATGTTCGGCGCTACTTGTAATGTGCAAGGCGATTAAAAAATTGATAATTGATAAAATGTTATAGCGTATGCCGACAAATCATTTTTCGTCTTCTTTTTTCTCTTCCTTCTTTTCAAGGACCTCGCTGAGCTCTTCCACCAGTGAGCTGATCCTTGCAACAGACTCGTTTACTGCGGCCGAGCTCTCATTTGTGGTATTCACATTGTCGTCCAGCGAGCCGAAAGCCTCGATGGTCATGTTGAGGATACCGATGAGCTGCTCAACGCTTTCTGCGTCCATTGTGGGATTGTCCGAGCAGAAGCCCACAACGTTCTGGAGAAGATCCTTGACTACTCCGGCACGCTCCTTTGTAGCGGAGGTAGACTCGTCGATAGAGGTCATATTGTCCGTGATAGTGGAAATATCCTCCTTCAGCTTGCTTGAGAGGTCAAGACATCGTGAAGCGATGTCCTCCAGCTTCTCGTGAGCCAGAGCAAGGGTGGAGTGCTTTGAAAGAAGAACGGATTTTGCGTGGATCACGCAGTTATCCGGTGTATTCAGGCCACGGGAGATAGCGATAGCCATTTCACGGCAGCTGTTGAAGCCGCAGGCGTGGCAGTTATAGGTCTTGTCCTCGGGGGTATGCTTGCCCATTTTCTTGAAAATAGGCTCAAGCTGCTGTGCTGAGGGCACAGGTGTGGGAACTGAGGGCTTGTAGTTGCGCACGAAGTCTGACAGGCGGAGCTCTTCATCGAAGCGCTTGAAGAGCTTATCGTCATTTCTTCCGATAAAGCCGGACTTCTTGCGGTTTTTGATGTCGTTCTCCATTCTGCGCATAACGTCCATTACCTCAAAGACGTTCTGATTGGTGCTGACAGCAGGACCCATATTACATCCGAACTCACATGAGAGCACATCGAAGACCTGTGGGTGCTTGGACTCAGGCATCCTGGCGTACATATTCAGTTCGCTGTAGACCTGGTGAACTCCCTTAGATGTGGTGATATTAAGATCCGGGTCGTGGACCCAGAGGCTGTCTCTAAAGCCGCCGGGACGGGAGAAAATGCTTCCGATCTGGCCCTGAGTGTCGTCGAATTTATACTCAAAGCCCTCATCGGTATCAGCAGGGATGCTGATACCGTTTCTGTCGAAGTAATCCATCAGCTTGTCGATGGTGATATTGTAATCTATCAGCTCAGTATCCACGAACTCCAGCTTCTTTGCCACGCAGGTGGAAAGGAAGGCGATGTGGTTGTTGCGCCGCAGGTACTTCTTTATGTAGATAGCGGAACAGGCTGCGGGGCTGTGGATAGGCGAGAGGTTTTGCAGCATCTGAGGCTGATAGGTCTCGATATACTTTACGATAGCGGAACATGGCTGAGTCACCACATTTCCGATAGTGCCCTGTTCAATGGATCTCAGGTGAGCCCAAGTGCAAATATCGGCGCCGAAGGAAGCGTCGTAAACTGAACATCCCTGGCCTTTGAACCACTCCAGCACGCCCTTCCACTTTGTAGGCAGAGCGGCCTTCACAGCAGGAGAGGCGATGAGGATCAGCTTCTCCTTGATGAGGTGGGACATACCCTCCTCGGTGTCGTCGATAAAATCTCTTGCACCGTGGATACAGGTGCGCACACATTCGCCGCAGGCGATACATTTGTCAGGGTTTACTGCAATGATAAATTTACCGTTATCCAGTTGTCTGACGATATTAGCTTCAGGCGCAGGGCAGCTCCTAATGCATGAATTACAGCCTGTACATTTTTCGGGCTTAACGATGATCAATTCATTCATAGTAGATACTCCTTGTATAATTGAGTGATTAGTGATATGATATTACTTGTCTTTTAGAGATCTAGCCTGCTTTAGCAGATCAGCGAGTCCTGACTTGTTGCTTTTGTTGTCAGCTTCTTTATCGGAGGACTCTCCGGGGGCTTCCTCAGCCTTTTTCGGAGCCTCAGAGCTTTCCTTTGAGGAAGTGAGGGACTCGGCCATTTTTCTCAGTCTGTCCAGCTCGTCCTTGCGCTTTTTGGAATCCTGGCTCGTAAGGTCAGCAGTTCTCTTGGGGCGCTCCGGGTAATCCGAGGCGAACTTTTCGGCCTCCTTGAATTCGGGGATACCGCCTTCGTTGAGGGCCTTCTGGGTCTGATCCAGGAGCTCCTCACACTCATAGAGGTTGCCCACGCCGTTCTCCTCGAACTTCATGATAGCGTCCCTGAAGCCGCTTAGCTGCTGGCCAAGGGACACCATTTTTTCAAAGATCGAAGCACGCATATTGTTGTAGGCCGTTTCCATTTCGCCGGCGGCATTTTTTGCGTCAGCGATGATCTCGGCAGCTCTGCGCTGGGCGTCGTGGATGATGACAGCACCCTCGTCGTTGGCACAGGCGATAGCTCTTTCGGCAGCCTCAGAGGAGGCGCTTTCCAGCTGATCGGCCTTTTCCTTAGCGGCAGTCTCGATCATATCGGCGGATCTTTTTGCCTCGATGAACACGGCGCTTAGGGCGGCTGTGTCGTCCTCTGAGCCGGCAGCAGCCAGCTTGGTATTAGCATCGGTGAGCTGAGCTGAGGTCTCCTCAAGTGAGGCCTTCAGCTTTTTGATCTCCGCCTCGTATCGCTTATTTTTTTCCTCGGCAGCATTCAGCTTGACACTGAGCTCCTCGTTCATTACCTGGGCCTGGGTGAGCTTTTCTCTTTCCTCAGCCAGGATCGTTTCAGCAGCAGCCTTGATGTCCTCGCCCTTGTCGCTGCTTTCCAGAAGCTGATCAGTTTCACGGAGCCGGCTTTCCAGTCCGTAGATCCTCTCATAGAGGTGATCCAGCCTGCCTATAACGTCAGCAGCGTCAAAGCCGCCGTATGTGACAGTTCTGATAAAACGGGAAACTTCCATTTTCTCAGTCCTCCTAATATTCTAATGTAGTGATCACCACCGGGATTCGCAGGAATTGATCAGTTCCTGAACCTCAGGCTTCTCGTAAAGGCCGAGGTTGAAGAGCCTGTCAGCCTGCTTGCGGGTGATCCAGCCCTGTTCTGCATGGACGTAGCGGCGATGATCCCGCTGAACACCGTCCCATGAATCGATGACCTCGATCCAGCCTTTTCTGAGGAGCGTGAGCTCCGGCAATTTAGCTGTGCTGTAGAAAGTCCGTGCTATAGACTCAGCACACTTGCTATGTTTGGTATAGCCGCAGGAGTAAGTATCGCCGTCAGGAGAGATCCAACCCAGCTTGAAGGAGGGATCGTTATGCTTGAACATCCTGTCAAGAGGCAGAGGGAACGCCTCATCAGACTCGATCACTTCAACGAAGCGGCGATCGTTTGGGTCGAAGCTGAAATATCCACCTTTATCGTCAAAAACGACTGGAAGCTGCTCCTCACGAATAAGCCCCTCAAATCCTGTGCCCTGGATCTGTTGGAGCGAATCCGCATAGCGATAGCAATACTGTCCGGTATCTGATCTATACACGGCGTATTTTTTCATTCTAATTCTATTCCTCCCCGGAAAATTCTTCCTGATTTCCCTTTATTTCGTATAATATCCTAATCTAATTGTAAACCTAATATAGTAGTTTGTCAAGAGCAAATTCCGCAATTTTTGGTAGTTCTGCCCATGATCCGAAAATTTTGTCAAAATGCCCAAATCCCAAGAAAAAATCAGGGCGCGATCTTAAAAAAACGGGGGAATTCCTAGTAATATATCGCCCAAATATTGCTATGAAACTCCGGAATTTCTGCATGAAAAATGACCGCCTTATGAACCCATAAGGCGGTCAACAGAGCTTTTGTTACATATTTACAACGGTATTCACCATATTACCGCCGTTCATCTTAGCATTTCTCATTGTAGTATCGAGCTTAACAAGCAGCGAGTTTACGTTGAGGCAATCGCCGGGCAGGTAGTGGTAAGCTGCGCCGGAAACTGTGAGCTGAACAGTGATGTTGAGCACGGTGAAGGGGCTGCTCATTACGGAATGGATCCTCTGGACGAAGGCCATTGACTGGCTCTCTGTGTACTCCTTATTAAATAAGAAGCAGAACTCATTTCCGGTGATGTTGTAGATCTCAGCTACCTCGCCGAACTCCTCCTTGAGCTTCTCAGCGATAGCAGCAAGGTACTCATCGCCGAACTCATAGCCGTAGGTATCGTTGATGATACGGAAGTTGTCCATATCGAAAACAGCGATGTTGAAGCGGTCGGACTCAAGGCGTCCGCTGATGTCGTTGTCAAGTGCATAACGGTTCTTCATACCGGTAAGCAGGTTTGTAAGAGCAAGGTCTGAGGCCTTCTGTCTGGTAGATCTGAGCTTTGCGCCGACCTCCTGAAGGTTTTTCTCACGCTCCTCAAGCTCCTGCTGAACCTTCTTAGCTCTCTTAGCGAAGAGGAAGATGATCAGCTCGCCGACTACAAGGAGCGCAGCCATGATGAGCTCGGTAACGTAGAAGATCTGCCTTGTACGAGCCTGCTGACGAGCAGTATTAGCGGCGTTGATACCGATGGTTGCGATAAGCATCTCAGTAGCGGTAGTTTCCAGAGGGTAGATGTCCTGAGTGTACAGATCCTTCAGGCTGATGCCTTCGGAGAAGCCTTCCTCTGTGTTGTACTGTTCTCTAAAGGCGTTCAGACGGTTTCTGTAAGCCTCAAGGAATACTCTAGCGTGGCGGCAGCGCTTTAAGGTCGCATCGCTGAGTCCCTCATATGTCTCGAAGGTATCCAGCTTTGAGTCGATAGAATCGAAGGACTTTACGATACTGTCAGCGATAGCGGATTTGCTCTGCTCAGTACCGATGTCAGCGATGATAGTAAGAACTCGCTGGTTGATGCTCTGGAGCTCACCGTTTACTGAGTTGATAGTGTTCATGGTAGTAGAGGTCTTGTTGCCGATCCTTTCGTTGTCCATGTACATATAGTACACAAGGACCATATTTATCAATGTTACCAGTGCAAGCAGTACGGCTGCAAGATTATATGCGGTAGAACGGCCTGCTGATTTTGTTTTAGCCATTTTTCAAACCCTCCTTATGTTCTTTCCGGATACAGCAGCAGCTGAACGTCATCATCGTTGATGTTCTTAGCTGAGATCCAGGTAACACCGGTATCCAGTGAGCCGGTAACATTGCTTCCGGAAGCAGCCTGGATAGCGTATCTTGTGCCGATATAACCGATGTTGTAAGGGTTCTGGATGATAGTTCCGTCAAGGATGCCGGACTTGATGTACTTGAGCTCCTGCTCATCTGAGTTGAAGCCTACAACTACTATCTGGTCAGCAAGACCAAGCTCTTCGATAGCCTGGCAAGCGCCCAGTGTTGTATTTGTGTTGGTCGTGTACATGATTCTGATGTCGCTGTTCTCAGTGAGAAGGCGCTTAGCCTCGTCGTAAGCAGCTTCCTGAGTACCGCAGCGCTCGCCCTCGATGAAGAACTTAGCTACCATATCAGCCTTCTCCTCCTCGGAGGGGCCGCTCGACTGCTCTTCAGAGGATCCCTGGCCGCCTACAACAGCCTGAACAGCTTCCTCGATGATAGCGTTGATCTCTTCCTGAGTAGCTCCGCTTCCGTCGGCAGCAGACTGTGCAGCGCCGGTAACAGCTGAGCGGATAGCGTCCTCGGGAGCGCCGCCCTCAGAAGCTCTCTTTGCAGCGGACTGAGCAGCAGCAACGATGTTGGGGTAAGGAGTATCGCCTGTCTGAGCGGTCTCAGAATTATCAGCGGGGGCTTCTGTAGAGCCGCCGTCACGCTCAGCGATAGCCTTAGCGGTAGCAGCCTGAGCAGCAGCCTGGATCTCTTCCTCAGTAGCGCCGATAGGACCGCCTGCTGAACGGGCAGCACCCAGTGAAGCGTTCAGTACAGCTTCCTCGGGAGCGCCGGATGATGCAGCCTGTGAAGCAGCAGCCTGAGCAGCCTCAGTTACTGCGCTGTTTGCAGCGCCCTGGGCAGCGGCCTGAGCCTGTTCTGCCTGCTGCTGAGCAGCCTGAGCCTGAGCGGCAGCCTTCTGTGCCTGAGCGGCAGCTGCGGCGGCCTTAGCTGCCTGCTGCTGACCTATGAACTGACCCAGAAGGGGAGAGAATGTAGCTCTAAAGCCTGTAAGACGGAGGTCGGCAGTAGAAGCTGTATGTCCGATCATGGCGATCTTTCCGATGTTTTCCTCTGTTTCGGAAAGGCCGTCGAAGAAGATGGAAGCAGCGTTTCTTGCGGCAACAGCACCGCCGTCGAAGTCGCTTGATCCAACGTAGGAAACTACGTCCTCGAAGTTACAGCGAGAGTTGATGTTTACTACCTTGATGCCCTGGTCGTTTGCCTTTTTCAGGGCGTCGTTGAGTTCATTCATGTCATTGGGAGCTATAACGATCGCCTTAGCGCCTTTGTCTATAGCGTCGTTGATATACTCTACCTGGCTGGCGAAGTCGGTATCGCTTGATGCGCAGTAGTAGAGGAGCTCATAGCCCATTTCGTCACAGCAGTCTGTTGCGCCGGTCTTTACCTCGTCCCAGAATGAAACGTTCTCATTTTTACAGATGACAGCAACTTTTCCGCCGACATTTGCCGGTTTGCCGCAGGCTGTAGCAGATGCAAGTGTTGTCAGCGATACAGCACAGACAGCAAGTCTGTTAAAAATACCCTTTCTTTTTGTTTTGTTCATATACATGAACCTCCTTTAAACGATTCTTCATGCTTTCTTCCGATAAGAAACGCATAGAAATGTGCGGTTTTTCGGAGCTGCACTGAGGGAAGTACCCGATTTCCGAAAAAGCCACTTTGCTCATTCGCATAATTTCCCAGCATGAGCTTTACACATAATTTATTTTATCACATCTTGAGGAAAAAAACAACAGCAATGTATGAATAATTCTTTTACATTTTTGCTGATATTTTGAGGGCAAAACTGTCAAATTCAATAAATTTATACCGTGAGTATCGTTTTTCCGGAAGTTTCTCCGCCAGTATACTATCGGTACATCGCCAGATACAGGGCATTTCCGGATAGGCGAGGCGGGAACTCGCCCGGATCTTTCATCGCCGCTGCGGCTGTGTTAATGTCTCATGACCTTGGGCGGCGCCTTTTTCTCAGCCTGCTTATCCGGCCCTAACACCTTATCCACCAGTCCAGCGATCTCCTCAAGGCTGTACTTCTCTGACAGCTTGGTGCTTCCAGCGCCGATAGCCTGGTTTCTGAGCATCCTGACGGCAGGCTTGACCAGCTCATACTGTTCACGGACATCTGTGCTGAGCTTTATCGGAGCTGTGTAGTTTTCCCTGCTTTCCAGCTTGAACTTTTTGACTATCGTGAAAGGATCGCCGTGCATTTCGCCGGTCACTCTTCTTGCTACAGTAAGATCGCTCGCCAGGTTCTTGTCGTCATTGCCGCTGTATTTTCTCTTTTTGAGATCATCCATCTTCCCATTGAGAGCTCTAAATCTTGCCACTTCCAGGGCGACAGCTTCGATGTTCTCGATGGATCTCTTCCCGAAATCCTGGATCATACGCTGTTTTTCAGCATTTAGGATAGTGACGGGCGAGTCCTGACCAAGACTGGCGTTTCGCATCCTCTTGAAATCATCTGCGATCTCCCTGGGATCGACAGGCTCAGCTGAAGCCATTGCTATTTTTATTACAGCTTTGAGATCCTCGCTTTCATATATGGCTTTTTCTGCACTTTTATCGTTAAGAGAGGCTATCCCAGCTTCGGCCACATTAGTATATTTCGGATCAGCGATGTATTCCGACATCATTTTCGTCTCAACAGCCTCTCCGGCGATATACCTGGCGATATTTTTGATGTCATCGTACCCCAGGTCACAGTCTCTCTTGCCACGAACGGATCCTCTGAGCAGCCAGTTGCTGGCGAACAGGTTTTCCTGAGTTATCTTGCCCTTTTCCTGAAGGTCCATAACTCCCTGGAGCTTGACCTCGATATGGCTGTGAAAATGGTTTATATCATAGGCACAGTCCCGGTTTGCCTGCTCATTCCTATTATTATCCCTCTTCATTTGCTTGTATTTCGCCAGCTCGGCATCGATCCCTCTAACACGGGTTTCAGTCTTCTGGACGGCGTCTTTTTGGCTTTGAGCTGCTTATCGAATTCATCTTTTATCAGCTTCATGTCCTTTTCAAACTGATCGTTGCCGCCGTATCTTTCATTGAATTTTTTAGTGTCCTCCTGGAATTTCTTTTCGTCCTTGATGTACTGCTCTTTCTTCCGGGCGTACTCCTTATAAGCATCGGTCTCTGCCCTGCCCCGGGAAAAAGCCTTTACGACCCAGCGCCACATCGTATTTCCGGTGCCCAGCTTCGGACGCACAGGGGGCTTCGGCTTTTTAGCGAATGTATCCTCGTCCAAGCCGTTCGTGCGGGCATAGCTTGCCCTTATCTCCTCGAAGCCGGTCTTCTCGAAACGATCGGCATCCCTCTGAGCACGGGCGATGTATTCTTTTGGATGAGCCTTTATGGCAGCTGCTCTTTTTTGATCATTTTTGATCTTGGCGCTTATTCAACTGATCTCTCGATGCAGGCCTTAGAGTTCTTCTTGAGTTCATCAAGACCGTCGGCAGCAATGATCCCCTCAACAGCGGTGAAGTTGCTCTGCCTGAGCATAAGCTCCAGATCGTTCGTTGCATTGATGATATTGGCTCTCAGAGTCATCGTTTCTTGGTTGAGGATCGCACTATTGGGCGTACTTACTATCCTATTATCATAAAATCCAGTGCCTGTCATATCATACTCCGGGAACATCGCACCGTACTTTTCTGAGATCTTATACGCATCTCCCATTGCTTTATGGGTGTTGTCATCTATATCCGAATAGCCTGCGCTTGCCACTTCCTTGCAGAAAAGGTGATCCAGGACAAGCCTTTTGCGCTCAGGGCTGTTTGGAGGCGGGAGCTCATTGAACAGCTCACGTTGTGCTTCCAAGGCCTTCTTGCTGTACTCCTGCTGGACAGCATTGACTTTTTCCTTGGTATCCAAAGCCTCATTGTACAGCGTATCCAGACCAAATTCCGGATGATCTTTCTTGATATTTTGCAGCAGGCGATGCAGATCGGATCCTGCATTTTGGGCAGTGGTCCGCATATTTCTGCTGCCGATCAGGGTGAGATTTTTTCAGCGACCCTTTTCAGAGCTTCCTTAGCCGGCTCAAGATCACCATTCTCGTATGATTCGAGAATAGAAGCAGCCTCTTTTCTTGCCGCAACAAGAATACTGCCGAAATCTTTTGATCTGTCATCTCCGGGCAGGATATCCGTAAGGATATGATCTTGATTGAACTCTACCAGATCTTCGGTGTTCTTGGATGAGGTAGTGAGCTTCGTGTTAAGGCGTAAAATGCAATGGAAACCGCTGATTATTTTGTTAAAGAATGCTTAATTTTTTCAACAGCGGCTGGATCCGCACGAAATTTCTTCCGGAATGCTGGTTGCTGAGATGATCGGCGGTGTTGTTTTTATTAGGGGAAACTGCATACCGTTACCGAGTTTTATTGACACAGCAGTGATGCTATGCTATAATGTATACTAATATAGATCGGAATTTGATTTAGAGGAAAAGTTATGAATGTTTTAATTATTGGTGGAACAAGATTTTTTGGTATTCCTATGGTAAATCGTATCCTTGACAATGGACATAATGTCACAATTGCTACGAGAGGAAGCCACGGGAATCCTTTCAGTGGAAGAGTTTGTCATGTTATTATGGATAAAACCAATGAAAGCAGTGTGAAAAAAGCGATCGGTGATCAGGAGTATGATGTGATCATTGATAAGGTGGCTTATTCATCAAATGATGTCAGGTCGCTGTTGAAAAATGTCCATTGTAAAAGATATATTCAGATGTCCTCTTGTGCAGTTTATAATGTGGAACATTTATTGATCAGCGAAAATGAATTTGATACAAAAAAACATGGTTTATTATGGATGGACAGACCGGCAAATTATGCAGAAGGAAAACGACAGGCTGAACGTGCTGCATTGGAATTTATGGATATCAGTCAGTGTACCTTTGTAAGATTTCCTGTTGTTATGGGAGCAAACGATTATACAGGCAGACTTAAATTTTATGTGGAGCATATCTGTAATGAAATTCCTATGTATATTGATATGTTAAATATAGGAACATCATATATCAATGAATCAGAAGCAGGAGAATTTATGGCATATTTAGTTGATGATCCGGTATTTGGAGCAGTCAACGGCTGTTCCAAAGGAATTATTTCACAAAAAGAAATTATAGAATATATAGAGAAAAGAACTGGTAAAAAAGCTATTTTTTCAAACAGCGGAGATCCAGCCCCTTATAATGGAATAGGTGCTGATACTTCATTTGACTGTACTAAAGCCGAAAACATAGGTTATAAATTCTCAGCTATTTCTTCTTGGATATTTGAATTGTTAAATTCTGATCTATCTCAGTAAGCGATCCAGAAAACAATGCCCCTGAGCGTTAATTGAAACGTTCAGGGGCAAAACTGTATGTGGATCTTGGTGTCAGGTGGCTTCTGTCAGAATATCCCGGTAAGTATTAAGATCCCACCAATAATAAGAATTGAGCCAAGTCCTGCAAGCCTCAGAGCTGCGAGAAGTCTGCTTGTATGAGTATAACCGGTTTCTGAACCGATCAAAATGCTTGCATATTTTGAGCAGAATAAAGAGATTATTGTACACATACACTTTCTAACAAGTTCAAAAAATCTTCATAAAAGGATATTTTAAGCGATTGTACCGCCGTATCTTTATTGTTATAATAATGTTGGACTTTGAGTTCCCCGGCAGTTTAGGCGCTGCCAGGAATATCATTATGGGAAAAGAGGAGTTATTATGAGTTTCAGAAACAAACTGGCGGCAGCAATGTCTGCCGCAGCTCTGGCCTTAGGTGCAGCCGGAGCCTTCCCGGAGACCGCTCTCGAAGCTGATGCCGCTGTATCCTATCCGGTGCAGCTCTTCCGCCTGGGAATGGCCGACACTGACAACAATGTGACCGCTGACGGAACTGCCCTTGCACCTTCGGAAATGACCGGCACTGCTGCTGAAAAGTGGTCGGTGAACTATGTCAGCGCAGGCGTATTCGAGATCGTAAACGCTGCTTCCGGCCAGATCCTTACCGCAAACGGCAGCGGTGTCTCCCTGGCAAACGACACTGACGGGGCAAATCAGCGCTGGAAGATAGAAGGCGTTCAGAAGGACTTTGACGGCTACTATCTTTATTACAAGATAACCAGCAACGCCGACAGCTCCAAAGCTCTGACCTACACCGAGGGCGTTGGTTTCTCCCTTTCAAGCTACTCCGGCGGTGTATATCAGAAGTATAAGCTCAACCTTGACGGTCTTGAGGGCTTTGCTGCGGACTGTATGACTTCATCCGGCGAAAAAGCCGGTACTATCGGAGGACTCCTGGGCGAGGTGGTCTACGTTTCCACAGCCGATGACCTGGAAAAACAGCTTAATACCGTGGGCGCCCAGACCATCGTGGTGACCGGCGACATTGATATGCAGAAGAAGGGCAACACCCGTATCCGTGACAATAAGACCATTGTGGGCTGCTACGGCTCCCATACTGTATACGACTGCCAGCTCCGCACCAATGACGCTTACGGCGCAGAAAATGACAGTCCCAGCGATAATATCGTTTTCCGCAATCTGAAAATGGTGGCCAAGAATACTCCTAACCGTATCCTTATCAATATCTGGTCGTCCCGTCAGATATGGATAGACCACATTTATTTCGAGTCCCAGCTCAGCTACGACCGCACCGGAAATGGTCAGGACGAGGTAGGCGAGTTCATCTGGATAAACACTCCCTATGACAACTATATGGACGCTAAGGACAGGCTCCGCAGCCCGGACTATGTGACCATTTCCTACTGCCACCTGAAAAACCGCTACTGGACCGTTGCATACGGTACTCAGAATGATGAGATAACCCGTGACCGCACCACCCTCCTCTACAACTGGTGGGACCAGAACGTTAGAAGATGTCCGCAGCTGGGCAACGGTTCTGCTCATATCTACAATAACTACTACTCAGCTTACGGCTCCGGCAGCAACGGCTCCGGAACTACCGGCATCATCGGCGGCGACGGCTCTGAGATGCTCTCCCAGAACTGTATGTTCAACGGCTACACAGTTGCCCAGGCTCTGACTATGGGCGGAGATGCCAATAAAAATCCGGCAAGAGATGACGGCTCTTATCTTTCAACAGCTCTGAACGGTACCCCCTCTGCTATCAATTTCCAGTCCAAGAATACATCTAAATGGCAGCCCGGTACAAGCAATTACGGCTATGAGCTCCTGGACGCTTACAATACTAAAAATACCGATACAAAGGCATTCTGTACAAAGTATGCCGGCGACCAGACCTCCGCTTCCAATATGAAGTACATCACAGACAGCGATCTCATCGGCTGGGCCACAACTAAATACGCGTGCCCCTTCCTGAGACACGTTGAGTTTTCCGCTGCTGTTCCTGCAACGCTTCCCAGCGGCACTTTCTACAAGATAAAGAACGTGAATTCGGGACTGTATATGCAGGTAGAAGGCGCCAAGGCTGAAAACGGCACCAATATCCAGCAGTGGGGCACCAATGAGACCTCCACCCATGACGTGTGGAAAGTCCTTGACGCCGGCAACGGTTATTATTACCTTGTCTCACAGGTAGGCGACGGCGGCACCTTCGTTCTTGACGTTGCCGGAAGAAAAACCGCCAACGGCACTAATATCGACATCTATCAGTTCAACGGCGGAACAAATCAGCAGTTCATGTTCACTAAGAATGCTGACGGCTCCTATAAGCTCCGCACCGGCGTTACCGGCGGAAGATCTGCGGTGGAGATCGCTGATGCCGGGATCGGCTCAGGCGATAACGTCCAGCAGTGGGAAGTAAACGGCCACAGCTGCCAGGACTGGATACTTGAGAAGGTCGATGCTGTCGGCTGCAAAATGGATACAAGCGTCGTTTACGAATTCAAGAACAAGAACAGCGGAATGGTCATGGACATCGAGGCCGGAAAAATGGAGGAAGGCGTCAACGTCCAGCAGTGGTCTACAGGTGTACACTTGTCAATGATCTTGGACACTAACCCTCAAAAAATAAGATGTTAAGCAGATAATGGCAAATTCACCTCATGTAGGAGCCGTAGGCGACGGAGTGAGGTGAATTTGCGGCGGCTCACCACA
>Ga0208198_1001154_pt1 | contig 24680 bp, 21 predicted proteins | sample AD_JPNTR2_MetaG_FD_184446 | JGI IMG/M metagenome (GOLD analysis project Ga0208198, IMG submission 184446) | Active sludge microbial communities of municipal wastewater-treating anaerobic digesters from Japan - AD_JPNTR2_MetaG (SPAdes) (version 2) | ecosystem: Engineered > Bioreactor > Anaerobic...
TCGTGTAAAGTGTAGTTGTTCCATAGTCTTTTCTATTTTTAGTTTTTTTTCTCTAATTTAAGAACTAACTCACTTTACACACTTTTTGGGACAGTATCTTTTTGATTTTTGATTGTAGCACATTTTCTTGCAGATAGATGTAAAATTATGATGCTATAAAAAAAAGTAGCCGAGATTCTCGGCTACTTCACACTTTTTAGTTGTTTTTATTTTAATTGTTTAAGTTCACAATAGTGCTTGCGGTTGCGTTCTCCACTTTTAGAGTTAATCGGACATAACTGTCGCACGCGTTTGAAATATTTCCATCTGCATCATATCCGTAATCAATGGTAATTGCTCTATTGGTGCGTTCAACCGTGATTCCCATTACTCCTTGTTTTGGAAAATCACAGTTCCTTTCTTTGATGATTTTCTTATTCTCTTCAATGGTGGTTTGAAGAGTTTTGGTTTCACCTGTTAGTTTTGTAGTGCCAAATACTGAGAATACGTCATCATTTAACCATGGAGTTTCAGCACCTTCTTCCCAAGTGTAGGTTTGATTTACGTCAAAAGATTTCTCTTGCCCGCCAAGGGTTAGAGTTAGCGTTCCTTGAACATGTAAGGCAGGTATGGAATTTGTTCCAACAGAGGTCAAGTTTAAGTTTCCATTAACCGTTGTTTGGTTATAAACAAATTGATTGATTGTTGCTTCTCCTGATAAGTTTTGGGTGTTCCATCGAGGTCTGGCATTCCAATCGATAATTATTTCGCCACCATTGTTGGGGTAGGTTAGGGTTACAGTGAAAGTCGTAGAATCGTAGGTTATTTGTGGTTCACTTTTACTAAAGTTTTTGGTCAAATCTTCAGAAATACCATAGGTAGAAATAGCATTCATTGTCCCTCCGCTGGCATCGTGAGCTTTAGCATTTTCTATAGCATCGGCTTGCAATTCTTGTGCATCGCGAGGATCAAGAATTGTGGGCGTAACAGTTTCGTCGCATGAAGCAAATGTGATAGCAATTGCAACGATGAATAGGTTTTTAAGGAGTGTTTTCATAGAGCATAAGTTTTATGGTTATACGCAAAAAATCAAATTTGGTTTTGAGTTACGCCATACCGGTTGATGGATTGAAATTCATTGGGATATTTGGGGCGGAACCTTCCGGAATTTTTATTGTACCATGTATGGATTCATATTTGGCAATGTTGTCTTGAATAGCCAATAATAAACGCTTTGCGTGTTCCGGAGATAAAATAATTCTCGATTTAACCGGTGCTTTTGGCATTCCGGGCATTACCCTAATAAAGTCGATTACAAATTCTGCCGGTGAGTGACTTATGATTGCTAGGTTTGAATAGATTCCTTCGGCAATTTCTTCACTAAGTTGAATGTTGAGTTGTCCTGGTTTTTCTTTTTCCATATTATCTAATTTTTCTTGAACAAAGTTAAGAAAAAAAAAGCCGATTTTTATTACAAAATCGGCTTTAACAAATAATTAACTCTGAAATGAATTTTTTAGTTCTTGACAGTTCTTTTTTTTGATGATGAGCTAATCATCTCGAGTTCGTCCTTGCTTCCAACAATATAATTGTTGTAGTCTCTTACACCGGTTCCTGCTGGAATTAGATGCCCAACAATAACGTTTTCTTTTAGGCCGTTTAGAGTGTCTTCCTTACCATAGATGGCAGCTTCACTCAGAACCTTGGTGGTTTCTTGGAACGAGGCGGCCGAGATAAATGAACGTGTCTGAAGAGCGGCTTTGGTAATTCCTTGAAGAATTTGTCGGGCCGTTGCAGTTTTGGCTGGCTCTACCGTTACAGTTTTTTGGTCTTTTCGTTTTAGTAACGAATTTTCGCTGCGCAATTGATGCAATGATACAATCTGACCTTTTTTAAGGGTAGAGGAATCGCCCGGATCGACAACTCGGAATTTTCCATAAATCCGATCGTTTTCTTCGATGAGTTCATTTTTGTCAACTTGTTGGCCTTCAAGGAATGTGGTATCGCCCGGATCAATGATTTCTACCTTTCTCATCATTTGACGAACAATGATTTCGAAATGTTTGTCATTGATTTTAACTCCTTGCATTCGATAAACTTCCTGAATTTCGTTGACAATATAGTCCTGAACAGCAGTAGGTCCTTTGATATCAAGAATTGCCGATGGAGATATCGCACCATCAGAAAGAGGTGTTCCTGCTCTCACATAGTCGTTTTCCTGAACAAGGATCTGACGACTTAGGGGGATAAGGTATTTTTTAACGTCTCCGGACCGCGATTTTACAATGATTTCTCTATTGCCGCGTTTAATTTTTCCATATTCAATATCTCCATCAATTTCCGAAACTATAGCCGGATTTGACGGATTTCTGGCTTCAAAAAGTTCGGTAACACGAGGAAGACCACCGGTGATATCTCCCGACTTCCCAATGATGCGAGGAATTTTCACCAGAATATCACCCTGTTTAACTTGGCTGTTTTCCCCTACAGTGATGTGGGCACGAACAGGAAGGTTGTATGATCTAATTTCTTCTCCCAGTTCATTAACAATCTTAATTTCAGGTTTTTTGGTTTTATCTCGCGATTCTATAATCACTTTCTCTTTAAATCCGGTTTGATCGTCCGATTCTTCGCGATAGGTAACTCCTTCAATTATGTTGTGGAAAATGACTTTCCCGTTGGTTTCTGCAATAATGATAGCGTTATACGGGTCCCATTCGCAAATTCGGGTTCCTTTTTGCACTTCGTCGCCTTGTTTTACATAGAGTTTAGCACCATAGGGAATGGCACTCGTTGAAAGGGGTAGGTGGGTTTTGGGGTCAATAATCTTCATCTCTGCCAACCGACTTACTACCACCTGATAACTAAGTCCTGAATCATCGGTGTAATCAACCGCTTTTAGTTCATCAAATTCAACAATACCGGTATAGTTTGCCGTAATACCTGATTGGGATGCAATGTTTGATGCGATACCACCGGCATGGAAGGTTCGTAGCGTGAGCTGAGTTCCTGGTTCTCCGATAGATTGTGCAGCGATTACTCCCACGGCTTCTCCAACTTGCACCATTTTATTATTGGCTAGGTTTCGACCGTAACATTTCGCACAAACTCCATTCTTTGATTCACAGGTTAACACCGATTGTATTTCAACTTTCTCAATAGGCGAAAGCTCGATGATTTGGGCAATATCTTCATTAATCATCTCTCCGGCTTTAACGATAAGTTCTCCGGTCAATGGGTTATACACATCGTCAACTGCACATCGACCTAAGATTCTTTCGTAAAGGGTTTCAACCACTTCGTCTCCTTTACGTATTTCTGTAGCGGGAAGACCGCGCAATGTTCCGCAATCTTCTTCGGTGATGATAACGTCTTGTGAAACATCAACCAAACGACGAGTTAGATATCCTGCGTCGGCAGTTTTTAAAGCTGTGTCAGCCAAACCTTTTCTTGCCCCGTGAGTTGATATAAAGTATTCCAAAACGGAAAGCCCTTCTTTGAAGTTTGCCAAAATCGGGTTTTCAATAATATCGTTTCCGGTGGAACCGCTTTTTTGTGGTTTTGCCATCAACCCCCGCATTCCGCATAACTGATGAATCTGGTCTTTTGAACCCCGTGCTCCGGAATCGAGCATCATATAAATGGAGTTAAATCCCTGATTGTCTGATGCTAACTTTTTCATCAAAATCTCCGTTAACCGCGAGTTGACATGGGTCCATGTATCGACAACCTGGTTGTATCGTTCATTATTGGTGATAAAACCATTATTATAGTTAAAGGTGATTTCATCAACTTTTTCATATCCTTCTTTAACCAATCTTTCTTTTTCTTCCGGTACGATAACATCGGCTAAATTGAACGACAAACCTCCTTTAAAAGCCATTCGATAACCCAAATCTTTTACATCGTCAAGGAATTGCGCAGTCTTTTTAATACCGCACTTTTTATAGATGTTTCCAATGATATCGCGAAGTGATTTTTTCGTTAAAAGTTCGTTGATGTAGCCCATTTCTTTGGGTACCACCTTATTGAATAAGACTCTACCAACGGTGGTTTCAACAATTTCTTTTCGATATTGACCATCCGGTTGTAGTATTTCAAGACGAACTTTTATGACAGCGTTCAGGCTAACAGCTTTTTCATTATAAGCAATTTGAACCTCTTCGGGAGAATAGAAAGTCATTCCCGACCCTTTGGCATCTTTGCGGGCTTTTGTCATATAATAAAGTCCCAGTACCATGTCTTGGGATGGGACAGTGATCGGTGCTCCGTTTGCCGGGTTAAGAATGTTGTGACTTCCTAGCATAAGAAGTTGTGCCTCTAGGATAGCAGCATTCCCTAGTGGAAGGTGAACCGCCATTTGGTCACCGTCAAAGTCGGCGTTGAATGCAGTACACGATAGGGGATGCAATTGAATGGCATTTCCTTCGATAAGTTTAGGTTGAAATGCCTGAATACCTAATCGGTGCAGAGTCGGGGCACGGTTAAGTAGAACAGGATGTGATTTCAATACATTTTCAAGAATATCCCAAACTACCGGATCGCGTCGATCGACAATTTTTTTTGCCGATTTAACGGTTTTTACAATGCCACGCTCAATTAATTTTCTTATTATAAATGGCTTATATAGCTCAGCGGCCATGTCTTTGGGTAGTCCGCATTCATGCATTTTCAACTCGGGACCAACCACGATAACTGAACGAGCAGAGAAGTCAACGCGTTTTCCAAGCAAATTCTGACGGAATCGCCCTTGCTTCCCTTTTAAACTATCGCTGAGCGATTTTAATGGTCGGTTCGATTCTGTTTTTACTGCGTTTGCTTTGCGCGAATTATCAAACAGAGAATCCACTGCCTCTTGGAGCATTCGCTTTTCGTTGCGAAGAATAACCTCAGGTGCTTTGATTTCAATCAATCGTTTTAATCTGTTGTTACGGATTATTACTCTCCGATACAACTCATTGACATCGTTTGTTGCGAAACGCCCTCCATCGAGTGGTACTAATGGTCTTAACTCGGGTGGAATTACCGGAATTACTCTTAATACCATCCATTCAGGCTTGTTAACATCTTTTGACAAACGAAAGGCTTCAACAACCTGCAATCGCTTTAAAGCTTCATTTTTACGTTGAATAGATGTTTCGCTATTTGCCTGGTCTCTTAAGTTATAGGAGAGGGCATCTAAGTCAACTCGTTGAAGTAGGTCATAAAGAGCTTCACCGCCCATTTTTGCGATGAATTTGTTGGGATCTGTGTCTTCAAGGTATTGATTTTCTCTTGGCAGGGATTCTACAATCGTGAGATATTCCTCTTCTGATAATAGATCTAAATAATCGATACCGTCGGATTGTTTAATTCCGGGTTGAATAACTACGTACTTTTCGTAATATATGATCGATTCCAGTTTTTTAGCCGGCATGCCAAGTAAATAGCCAATTTTGTTGGGTAACGATTTGAAATACCAAATATGAGCGATGGGAACTACCAGATTGATGTGTCCCATTCGTTCACGGCGAACTTTTTTCTCCGTTACTTCAACACCACATCGGTCGCAAACGATGCCTTTATATCGGATGCGTTTGTATTTTCCGCAATGGCATTCATAATCTTTTACCGGTCCAAAGATGCGCTCACAGAACAAACCATCGCGTTCGGGCTTATAGGTACGATAATTTACGGTTTCCGGTTTCAGGACTTCTCCGCTTGATTGTTCTAAAATCTGTTCTGGAGAAGCAAGACTGATAGTAATCTTTGAAAAATCCGGTGTTATTTTTGGGTCTTTGCGATAAGCCATAATTGATTTGTTTTTGATTGTTATTCTAACTCAATGCTTAAGCCTAATCCACGCAATTCGTGAAGCAATACGTTAAACGATTCGGGTACGCCCGGGCGTGGGAGTGGATCTCCTTTTACTATTGCTTCATAAGTCTTGGTACGACCTTGCACATCGTCGGATTTTACTGTCAAGATCTCTTGGAGAATATTTGAAGCACCAAAGGCTTCGAGTGCCCAAACTTCCATTTCCCCAAAACGCTGACCTCCGAATTGTGCTTTACCGCCAAGGGGTTGTTGCGTAATGAGCGAATAGGGTCCAATGGATCGGGCATGCATCTTGTCGTCAACCATGTGTCCGAGTTTCATCATATAGATAATTCCTACGGTAGCCGGTTGGTCAAAACGTTCACCGGTTTCCCCATCGTATAGATAGGTTTGTCCAAATTTAGGAAGACCTGCTTTATTGGTGTATTCGGTAATTTCATCCAACGAGGCACCGTCAAAAATAGGAGAGGCAAAATATAGACCGAGTTTTTTCCCAGCCCAACCAAGTACGGTTTCATAAATTTGTCCAAGGTTCATACGCGAAGGTACTCCCAAAGGATTGAGAACTATGTCAACGGGAGTTCCATCCGCTAGGAAGGGCATATCTTCCGGACGTACGACTTTGGCAACTATACCTTTGTTCCCGTGACGTCCTGCCATTTTATCTCCAACTTTGATTTTCCGTTTTTTAGCAATGTAAACTTTTGCTAATTGGATAATTCCGTTGGGAAGTTCATCTCCAACACTGATGGCATAGCGTTTACGTTTAAATTCTGCTTGGATTTCGCGATATTTTAATGAGTAGTTGTGAAGAAGTTTATCTACCAAGTTGTTCTTGTGTTCGTCCGATGTCCAGTTTTGTGGATTTACGGAGAGATAGTCGGATATTTCAGAAAGATTTTTATGGCTGAATTTTGAACCTTTGGCTATAACTTCTTCGTTAAGAATATTATACACTCCAGCGGAGGTTTTTCCGTTAAGGATTGAGGTAAGTTTATCTACCAATACTTCTTTTAGAGATTGAAGCTTTTGATTCTCTTCGTTGTCTAATTTCTCGAGTAATGATTTTTCGGCCGATTTAACTTTCCTATCCTTAGCAGTTCTTGAGAAAAGCTTTTTATCGATAACAACTCCAAAAAGCGAAGGTCCCGCTTTTAACGAGGCATCTTTTACATCCCCGGCTTTATCACCAAAAATTGCACGGAGGAGTTTTTCTTCGGGAGTTGGATCTGAAGCTCCTTTGGGAGTAATTTTTCCAACTAAGATATCACCCGGTTTAATGTGGGCTCCAATACGAATCATTCCATTTTCATCAAGGTCTTTTGTGGCCTCTTCGCTGACGTTAGGAATATCGCTGGTCAACTCTTCCGGTCCAAGTTTGGTTTCACGCACCTCAAGAATGTGCTCATCGATGTGAATACTCGTAAAGAAATCTTCGCGAACTACCCGTTCCGATATTACGATAGCGTCCTCAAAATTATATCCTTTCCATGGCATATATGCCACCATAAGGTTGCGTCCAAGGGCTAATTCTCCTTTTTCGGTGGCATAACCTTCGGTTATAATCTGTCCTTTAGTTACTTTTTCTCCAACCTTAACGATGGGTTTTAGATTAATGCAGGTATCTTGATTGGTTTTGAGAAACTTCGGTAGAATGTATCGTTTTGTTTCAGAATCGAAATTTACCAATTTTTCTTCTTCTGAAATTTCATATCGAATGATGATTTCTTCGGCATCTACATATTCGACAACTCCATCACCTTCGGCTGTGATTAAAACTCTTGAGTCTTGCGCTACTTTCCCTTCAATACCGGTTCCCACAATCGGGCGTTCCGGACGTAATAGAGGAACAGCCTGCCTCATCATGTTTGAGCCCATCAATGCACGGTTTGCGTCGTCATGCTCCAGGAATGGAATGAGCGATGCCGCTATCGAGGCAATTTGGTTGGGGGCAACATCCATAAGTTGTGTTTCTTTGGGAGAAACTACGGGATAGTCTGCCTCCTGCCGGCATTTTACTCGATCACGAATAAATGTGCCATCGTCGTTTAATGGTGCATTGGCTTGTGCTATTATTTTACTTTCTTCTTCCTCTGCGGTTAAATAGACAATTCCTTCCGGACTTAAATCAACCTTACCATCGTTTACCTTTCTATAGGGCGTTTCAATAAAACCCATATGGTTTATTTTGGCATAGACGCACATGGAGGAAATTAGCCCAATGTTGGGTCCTTCCGGAGTTTCAATCGGACATAAACGTCCGTAGTGGGTGTAATGAACGTCACGAACCTCAAATCCGGCTCGCTCTCTTGACAATCCACCGGGACCTAATGCAGACATACGACGTTTGTGAGTCATCTCTGCCAATGGATTCGTCTGATCCATGAATTGAGATAGTGCGTTGGTGCCAAAGAATGAGTTTATAACCGAACTTAATGTTTTGGCATTGACCAACTCTACCGGTTTGAACACTTCGTTATCCCTAACATTCATGCGTTCTTTAATGGTTCGTGCCATTCTGGCCAAACCTACAGAGAATTGATTATAGAGCTGTTCTCCAACTGTTCGTACTCGTCGGTTGCTTAGATGGTCAATGTCATCAACGTCGGCTTTTGAGTTTGATAACTCAATTAGATAACGAATAATAGCAATGATATCTTCTTTTGTCAATACATGGATGTTCGGGTCAATCGAAAGCCCAAGCTTTTTATTGATTCTGAATCGTCCAACATCACCAAGGTCATAGCGCTTATCGCTGAAGAAGAGTTTTTCTATAACATCTCTTGCCGTAGCTTCATCTGGTGGTTCACTCGCTCTTAGGGTTCTGTAAATAAAAAAGATGGCCTCTTTTTCTGAATTACACTGGTCTTTTTGTAAAGTATTGTAAATGATGACGTAGTCGCTTTTCTCAATATTTTCCTTTTGAATGAGAATGGTTTTAACGCCTGCGTCAATGATTTCATCAATATGATCGTTTTCAAGTATGGTTTCTCGCTCTATTAATACCTGATTTCGTTCGATTGACACAACTTCTCCGGTATCTTCATCAACAAAATCTTCGATCCATGTTTTTAAAACACGGGCGGCAACCTTTCTGCCCAAATATTTTTTCAGATTAGCTTTAGATACTTTTACTTCTTCAGCTAAATTGAATATTTCGAGAATGTCTTTATCGGTTTCGTAGCCGATTGCTCGTAAAAGTGAAGTTACGGGTAATTTCTTTTTACGATCAATATAGGCGTGCATTATGTTATTAGGGTCGGTTGAGAATTCAATCCAAGCTCCTTTAAATGGGATAACACGAGCTGAGTATAGTTTTGTTCCGTTTGTATGGATGTTTTGTCCAAAAAACACACCGGGTGATCGGTGTAACTGACTTACAATTACTCTTTCAGCTCCGTTGATTATGAATGTTCCCTTGGGAGTCATATACGGAACGTTCCCGAGATAAACTTCCTGAACCACAGTGTCGAAATCTTCGTGTTCAGGATCAGTACAATAAAGCCGAAGTTTTGCCTTAAGTGGTACGCTATACGTTAGACCTCGTTGGATACATTCTTCAATAGAGTATCGGGGAGGATCAATGGTATAGTCCAAAAATTCAAGGACAAAACTGTTTTTTGTATCGGTAATGGGAAAGTTTTCTTGAAAAACTTTGTACAGCCCCTCTTTTTTCCTCTCTTCCGGGGTGCTGTTTATTTTGAAAAATTCTTCAAAAGATTTTGTTTGAATTTCCAGGAAATCCGGATATTCCAGATGTGATTTTGTTGAAGCAAAGTTTATCCTGTTAAGATTGTTCGGAGTCATAGTTGTGTTGTATGTGATTGAACATTTTGAAAAACAACAAAAAGGCTTAGAGCCCTTGTGGCTCTAAACCTTAACCCGTCTATTCGGATATATTACTTGATTTCAACTTCTGCTCCAGCTTCTTCGAGTTGTGTTTTTAGTGCTTGGGCTTCATCTTTGCTAACACCTTCTTTGATAGCTTTTGGGGCTGCATCAACGATGTCTTTTGCTTCTTTCAAACCTAAACCGGTAAGTTCTTTAACGAGTTTCACAACTTGAAGTTTTGCTTGGCCGGCTGATTTTAAGATAACATCGAATTTGGTTTTTTCAGCTGCTGCTGCTTCACCACCTCCTGCAGGGGCTGCTACGGCAACTGCTGCTGCAGCTGCAGGTTCAATACCATATTCGTCTTTCAGAATTTGAGCTAACTCGTTAACTTCTTTTACTGTTAAGTTTACTAACTCTTCCGCAAGTTTTTTTACGTCTGCCATTGTTGTTATTGTTTAATGAATTATTGACTAAAATTAATTTCTCTCTTGTAATGTTTTAACCACACCTGCAATAGTATGCCCACCCGATTGTAATTGACCGAGAACTGTTTGCATTGGCGATTTCAGCAATGCTACGATATCGGCAATCAATTCCTCTTTGGACTTGATAGATGCAAGTGTATCTAATTGATGCTCACCAACGTAGATTGATTCAGATACGTAAGCTCCTTTTAATGCCGGCTTAGTTAACGACGGATTGCTCTTACGAAAATCTTTGATTAACTTACCGGGCATATTCGCAACATTGCAAAACATAATTGCACTGGAGCCTTTTAGTGAACTGAAAAGCTCATCGAACTGACCTCCTGTTTCTTTAAGTGCTTTTTTCATCAAGGTGTTTTTTACAACATATAACTTGATGTCTTTTTTAAAGCACTCTTTTCTTAACTCATAGGTTGCAGCAGCATTTAACCCTGAAATGTCAGTTATATAAAAGTGACTATACTGCGCAAGTTGTTCTTTGAGCGTTTCTATGATTTCAAGTTTTTCTTCTCTTGTCATGTTCCTTTGTTTTTGAGTTATTCTTCAAATGATCTTGGATCAATTGGAATCCCAGGACTCATAGTACTGCTCAAGTAAACACTTTTTACATAGGTTCCTTTTGCTGCTGAGGGCTTCAATTTGATCAGAGTGTCAAAAAGTTCTTTTGCGTTATCTCTGATTTTTTCCGCATCAAAGGATACTTTTCCTATTGAAGCGTGAACAATTCCAAACTTGTCAACTTTGAAGTCGATTTTACCAAGTTTCACTTCTTTTACAGCGTTGCCTATTTCGGTTGTTACCGTACCACTTTTAGGGTTTGGCATCAATCCTCTTGGACCTAGTATTCGTCCCAGCGCTCCGATTTTACCCATTATCTGAGGCATGGTAATGATAACATCCACATCGGTCCATCCGCCTTTGATCTTTTCAATATACTCGTCAAGTCCGACGAAATCGGCTCCGGCGGCTTTGGCTTCTTCCTCTTTATCAGGAGTACAGAGAACCAATACCTTTTTTTGTTTACCTGTTCCATGGGGTAGTGTTACCACGCCGCGTACCATTTGGTTTGCTTTCCGTGGGTCAATTCCCAATCGAACATCAAGATCCACTGATGCATCAAACTTAGTGAATGTTACTTCTTTCACGAGTTGTGCAGCCTCTCTGATCTTATAAACTTTCCCGGGCTCGATCTTTGCGTATGCTTGCTTTTGATTTTTCGTTAATTTAGCCATCACATTGATCTTTTATCGGTTAAAAAGGAGAATCCCCGGTTACGGTTATTCCCATGCTACGTGCTGTCCCTGCAACCATTCGCATTGCTGATTCCAAAGTAAATGCGTTCATATCAACCATTTTACTTTCAGCTATCTTACGAATATCGGCCCAAGTAACAGAGGCCACTTTTTTACGGTTTGGCTCTGATGAACCGGTTTGAATTTTTGTTAGTTCTTTCAGTTGTACTGCCACAGGGGGTTCCTTTACAACAAAATCAAACGATTTGTCGGCGTAGAGGGTAATTACAACCGGAAGAAGTTTTCCTGCTTTGTCTTGTGTGCGTGCATTAAATTGCTTGCAGAACTCCATGATGTTTACCCCCTTAGAACCCAATGCAGGTCCTACTGGTGGGGATGGATTAGCGGCTCCGCCTTTAATTTGCAATTTAATTATTCCAGCAACTTCTTTTGCCATAATTTTGCTCGGTTTTTATTGTTCTTTTTCAACTTGTGTGTAACCTAATTCCACGGGTGTACGGCGTCCGAAAATTTTTACGATTACTTTCAATTTTTTCTTTTCCTCATGTACCTCCTCAATTGTACCGGTGAATCCATTGAAAGGACCAGCTGTGATTTTGACGGTCTCGCCTACAATAAAGGGAATACTGATTTCTTCGCCTTTTTCTGACGATTCGTCGATTGTCCCAAGAATTCTCCTAACCTCATTTTCTCGTAATGGGATAGGATCACCGCTTGAACTCCCAAGAAAACCAATCACATTAGTCAAGTTCCGTATTGTGTGAGGGATTTCCCCCGACAAAACCGCCTCGATAAGGACATATCCCGGAAAACTGATCCGCTCTTTGCTCTCTTTTTTCCCGTTTCGTAAAACATATACCTTTTCGGTGGGGATAAGAACTTGTGAAATGATATCCTGCCAATTATTATTGCGGATCTCACTTTCAATAAGCTCCTTTACTTTCTTTTCCTTACCGCTTACGGTTCGAACTACGTACCATTTTTTCTCCATGGTGCAAGGCCATTTTCAAGTCGCTAGTAAAAAATGCTGTAGATTCCGCGCATCAAACCACTGAAGGCGGTATCCATTAAAAAAATGAGGAGTGCTATAATGATGGAAGCAACCATTACCACAATTGTACTATTTTGGAGTTCACTCCATTTTGGCCATGTTACTTTATTGAGCATTTCGTCGTAGACTAGGCCTAGATATTCTCTAATTTTTTTCATAGAACGAACAATCTTGTTTTTTCAATAATGATGCCGAGCGGTCTCTCGGCACGTTTTTTTTGCAGGGGCGGAGAGACTCGAACTCCCGACACCCGGTTTTGGAGACCGGTGCTCTACCAACTGAACTACGCCCCTGTATAAAGCCACCCGATGGGTGGCTTTGGAATTATTCGATAATGTCAGTTACTTGTCCTGCACCAACGGTACGCCCACCTTCACGGATTGCAAAACGCAAACCTTTGTCGATGGCTACCGGGTAAATCAATTCTACAGTGATGGTTAGGTTATCACCTGGCATAACCATTTCTACACCGTCAGGCAAGGTGATAGTTCCGGTAATATCAAGTGTGCGGATGAAGAATTGTGGACGATAGTTATTGTGGAATGGAGTGTGACGACCACCTTCTTCTTTTTTAAGAATATATACCTCAGCTTTGAATTTGGTGTGAGGAGTAATGGTTTTTGGGTGAGCAATGATCTGACCACGCTTAACTTCTTTTTTATCAATACCACGAAGTAACAAACCTACGTTGTCACCAGCCTCGCCGCGATCAAGAATTTTACGGAACATTTCAACTCCGGTTACAACTGATTTTTTACTTTCACCCAAACCGATAATTTCAACTTCGTCGCCGGTTTTTACAACTCCGGTTTCAATACGACCTGTTGCAACGGTTCCACGTCCGGTGATTGAGAATACGTCTTCAACCGGCATTAGGAATGGCTTGTCAACGTCACGGATAGGTAGTGGAATGTATTCGTCAACGTGTTTCATCAATTCTTCTACTTTTGCTACCCATTTTGGTTCGCCATTGAGTGCTCCTAGTGCTGAACCGCGAACTACAGGTACGTTGTCGCCGTCGAATCCGTAGAAGCTTAGAAGTTCACGTACTTCCATTTCAACGAGTTCTAACATCTCTTCATCTTCTACCATGTCAACTTTGTTCAAGAATACGACGATTCTGGGAACGTTTACCTGACGTGCAAGAAGAATGTGTTCACGTGTTTGTGGCATAGGACCGTCAGTTGCAGCAACTACAAGGATAGCTCCGTCCATCTGAGCAGCACCGGTAACCATGTTTTTCACATAGTCAGCGTGTCCCGGACAGTCAACGTGTGCATAGTGACGATTTTCTGTTTGATACTCTACGTGCGATGCATTAATAGTGATACCACGCTCTTTTTCTTCTGGAGCGTTGTCAATAGAGTCGAATGAGCGAACTTCGCTAAGACCCTTTTGTGCCAAAACTTGAGTGATAGCAGCAGTTAAAGTCGTTTTTCCGTGGTCAACGTGACCAATGGTTCCTACGTTAACGTGTGGCTTGGTCCTTTGATACTGTTCTTTAGCCATAATTTCAGAATGTTAATTATTTATTTATTTCAGGTTCATAATAACTTTTGGAGCCAATGATGGGAATTGAACCCATGACCTCTTCCTTACCAAGGAAGCGCTCTACCCCTGAGCTACATCGGCTTTTTGAGCGGGAGACGGGACTCAAACCCGCGACCCTTAGCTTGGAAGGCTAATGCTCTATCGACTGAGCTACTCCCGCTTATTAGTGGGGAGAGAAGGATTCGAACCTCCGAAGGCGTATGCCAACAGATTTACAGTCTGCCCCAGTTGACCGCTTTGGTATCTCCCCAAATCTGGAGCCGATGGAGGGATTCGAACCCACGGCCTGCTGATTACAAATCAGCTGCTCTGACCAACTGAGCTACATCGGCGTATATCTAAGAACCTTTCCTTTTGTTTTCGGTTTGCAAATGTACGTATGTTTTTTTTTATGACAAAATAATCGAGTTATTTTTTAGAAAAAAAAGAAACCCATCGGGCTAAAAAATTGAAAATCAATAATGTTGCGCGATGGGTTTTTTAGTATTTGTTATTTATTTCGAGCGAATTTTTTCTTTATATTTCGTAATTTGAATTTTTAGTGCATCTACACAGTCATCAGTGGCTTCTTCAAATGTTTTTGATTGCCGGCTTGCAAATAAATCGTTTCCTGGAATTTTGACATGAATTTCTACTACCTTATTTTCTTTTTTCTGATCGTTTTCAAGCCTTAAATAGACTTCGAACCCAACAATGTTGTCGAATAAGTTGTTTAATTTTTTTAGTTTGCTTTCGATAAACGTGATTAGTTTTTGGTCTGCATCGAAGTGAATCGATTGGATCTTGACGTTCATGGTTTTTCCTCCTTAATGATTAAGTTTAACCTCTTGGATGTGCTTGTTTATATGATTTTTTTAACTTCTCAAAATTATTATGCGTGTAAACTTGCGTGGCTGCGAGACTTGAATGTCCAAGTAGTTCTTTTATGGTGTTGAGATCTGCTCCTGCATTCAGCATTTGTGTTGCAAAGGTATGGCGCATAGTATGTGGGCTTCTTCTGGTTTGATGCGTGATTCTTGTCAAATAGTCTCTTACTATTAGATAAACAAGTTTTGGGTATAAAGGTTTACCTTTTTCTGTTAAAAATAAGTGTTGGTTTTCATTTTTCAAAATTTCACACCGTATTTTTTTGTATTGTTCTAATTGTTTTATAAACCAGCTCGGAATGGGGATAATTCGTTGTTTGTTGCGTTTCCCCAATACTTTTATCGATTGATTTGCCCAATCAATATCGTCAATTTTAAGTCCTATCAGTTCGGCACGACGCATCCCGGTCATGTAAAACATGGCTAAAATCATGTAATCTCGGACTTCTTTATAGTTTGTCCAATCGATGGTTTGGGTTTCGAAAAGTTGCTGAGTTTGTTTTTCGTCGAGAAATGATGGTAGTGGAGTGTTTTTCTTAGGTAGTATTACATTCTTGGCGGGGTTATGGCTCGTGTTCCCACATTTTAAATGGTATTTGTAGAATGATTTTAGAGCAGATAATCTACGGTGTATGGTGGCAATGCTTTCGTTTTTTTCTAAAAGATAAAAAATCCACTCACGAATCTCTTTTAACGAAACTGCAAGTGGATCTTGAATTGTATGATAACTTTCTATATACTCAATAAACGATTTCAGATCACTTTTGTATTCACGAATGGTATGATCAGAATATCGTTTTTCAAACGCAATGTGTTTGATATATTGCTCGACGGCATCCATAACGGATGCAATATACGATTTTTTTCGAAAAGTAGTCGATTAGCCTAATTCGGCTTGTTGTTTGAGTTTTTGAATATAGGCAGCACGAATCAGAACTTGACGTCTTTTTTCACATTTTTTTGTATATTGTTGACGCTCTCTGATTTCTTTCATAATGCCGGTTTTCTCAAACTTTCTTTTGAAGCGCTTCAGTGCGCGGTCGATGTTTTCGCCTTCTTTTACAGGTATGATAATCATAGTTTATTTTTTTATTGGTTTTATTTTTCGAGCCGCAAAGGTAAAAAATCTTTCGTTATCTTAAAAACGTTTTTTTGATTTTTTATTCATTAAGTTCAAAAAATGTGGATAATTTTTCTGTTTTTATTGGACAGAGCGTTGAAGATTAAAAAAATAGGGTTTCTTGTTGTATTGAAGTAAAAGCCGTTTTCCGGAAGCGGTTGAAGCCTCAATTTCTGTACTAAAATTGATTTCGGAATATTGTATTCGAATAATTCCGGTGAGAAAAGTTTGTGTTGGATTTTCCCCTTTTTTATCTCCTAGATAGTATAGGTTCAATTCAATTTTTGATGTGTCTGAAACTTGATAAAACCCATTGAAATTTTGGGTTTTTGTTTTTAGTATCGTTTCGATTACATATCCATTGCCCTGAATGTTGTAGTAGTTTTGGGTTGGAATAATCTGTATGGAATCGGAAAGGAAAAAGAGTTTGTGATAATGCTTTTGGTCTATTAACCCATAGTATTCAACAATTGAATTTGCAAGGTTGTGTTCTTGATTGTTGAATGAAAATATTCCTGGATAGATGGTGCCGGAATTGGTTTCCTCCTTGCAGCTAGCTAGTAGAAGAGAGGAGGTGATCAGGATAAGAAAAATTTTTTTCATATTATTTGATTCATTGGTTAAATCTGGAATTTAGATAATCGACGATATTTTTGTAGATCCGATCTTCAATGGGTTGATTGGTGGGATGAGGAATGAACTTTTCGCCGGTTATTGTTTCATAGAGTTCGATGTAACGGCAACTAACACTGTGGACAAATTCATCGGTCATTGCGGGGACTGATTGGCCTCTTTGGCCTTGAAAATTGTTGGCCATCAGCCATTCACGAACAAATTCTTTGGATAGTTGTTTTTGGGGTTCGTTTTTTGTAAAACGTTCGAGGTATTGGTCTGCATAAAAGTAGCGACTGCTATCGGGTGTGTGGATTTCGTCGATAAGAATTATTTGACCGTTGAGCAGTCCGAATTCGTATTTGGTATCCACAAGAATTAATCCTTGTTGTGCGGCGATTTCGGTTCCTCGTGCAAAAAGCTGAAGTGAATATTCTTCGATTTTTTGATAAATTTCTTTTGGTACTAAACCGGAGTTTAAGATTTCCTCGCGACTGATATCTTGGTCATGACCTTCTTTGGCTTTAGTTGTTGGGGTGATTATTGGGTTTGGTAGTTTCTGATGTTCGCGAAGGTCATTAGGTAAACTCACTCCGCAAATTTGTCGTTTGCCGCTTTTGTATTCGCGCCAAGCATGACCGGAGAGGTATCCTCTGACAACCATTTCTACGGGGATGGGTTCGGCTTTGTATCCGATGGTAACCATAGGATCAGGAGAGGCTATTTTCCAGTTAGGGATAATATCGGAGGTAAGATCTAGGAATTTTGATGCAATTTGGTTTAAAATCTGACCTTTATGGGGAATGCCACGGGGCAATATTATGTCGAAGGCTGAAATTCGGTCGGTAGCAATCATGATAAGAATATCGGGGGCGATGGTGTAAACATCGCGTACCTTTCCGTGATAAAGGTTTTGTTGGTTTTTGAATTTAAAGTTAGTGTAGGTTAGAGTATTCATGTTGTGGATTGATTGTTTTTGTTTTTAGGTTTACTAGGTTGGTGTTGTTGGTAGGCTTTTACAATTTTTGCAACTAACGGGTGGCGGACAATGTCGCTGTCGTCGAGGGTGACAATGCTGATGCCTTCAATGTCTTTGAGTATTTCAAGAGCGTAAATCAAGCTGCTTTGTTCGTTGGGAGGAAGGTCTATTTGTGTGATATCGCCGTTGACCATAAATTTGGAATGGCGTCCCATACGGGTTAAGAACATTTTTAATTGATTAACGGTTGTGTTCTGGGCTTCGTCGAGAATTACGAATGCATAATCGAGGGTTCGTCCGCGCATAAAGGCTAATGGGGCAATTTGTACTATGCCTTCTTCGATATAGGTTTCGAGTTTTCGGGGAGGCAGCATTTCATTGAGGGCATCGTAGAGCGGTTGGAGATAAGGATCGATTTTTTCTTTTAAGTCGCCGGGTAGGAATCCGAGGCGCTCGCCGGCTTCAACGGCCGGTCGGCTTAAGACAATGCGTTTCACTTCTTTATTGCGAAGTGCTCTTACCGCTAATGCAATGCTGGTGTAAGTTTTTCCGCTACCGGCAGGACCGATCGTAAAAACCAGATCGTTAGCCAAGTGTTCTTTGACAATCTTTTGTTGGTTAACGGTTAAGGCTTTTACGATTTTTCCATTGTTTCCGTAAACAAGGATATCGGGATCGATTTGTGAACCGCTGAGCGAAACGTCGGATTCGGATAGATTAGCGATGTCTTCAGGTTTCAGACGTCCGTAACGTCGATAATGTTCGATAAATTTATAGTAGCGTTCAGTGAAATAATCTACATCGTTGGGTTCTCCTATAACTTTGATAATATCGCCTCGCGCAACAAGCTTTACCTGAGGAAAGGTGCGGCGTATCATCTCAAAATTGACATTGTTCACGCCATAAAGGTCAACGGGCTCGATATCGCATACTTCAATAATTCGTTCAATCATATTTGGAGAAAAGTTGTTCTAATTTTGCTACCTTTGCTTGGCTTTTGGCAAAAATACAAATTTTAATCGTTATTTGAACTATTCGTCTTTTTTATGGTACCCGGAGCGATTACATTGACCACAGATTGGAATTGGAGTTCGGTTTTCATGGGAAATATACGTGAGTATTGGCTTCAAAACAAGATTATGTATTTGCTGCAAGAGCTTACTCATCAAATACCGCCTTTCAACACTGTATATGCTGCTTATACAGTTAAGGCATCATACAATGGGTTCCCGCAGAATTCGGTTCATATTATCGGTGTTAGTCCCTGGATTGGATCTAAGAATCCAAGAGTGCTCCTTGTCCGTTATGAAAATCACTGGTTTATCGGTTATGAATGTGCTCCGTTTTACAGTATTTTCGATCAACCTTCGATAGAAATTTGGGAATTACCATTTTTTAATGTTGCATTTCCCGAATTGGAACTGATGATTAAACCTGCCATTCAATTACTTTCCACCGGCAATCCCGAAACGGTTGGAAAATTCATCACCAATCCGGTTTTATCATCGGTTTTGCCGGAAAAGGCTGACAATCTAATGTATTTGTCTATTCTCTACATTGATGTTTATGGAAACATAGTAACCAATTGTACTAAACAACAGTTTTATGAATTTGTCGGTGATCGGAAATTCGAAATTATGGTTGGTCGCCCAAAATATATCATTCGAAAAATTTCGGATGGCTACGATCGTAAGCCCGGAGATTTGTTTGCTCTGTTTAACGCGATGGATTATCTTGAAATTGGAATTATTAACTATCGTCTTGACATATCGTTCGGAATAAATCCTCAAACCAAAATTAACATAAAAATTGTATGATAACACGAATCATCAAATTCAAGCTTAAGCCTGAAAGTAAAGAAGATTTCGATACTTTGGTTCGACAGTTCAAAGATGAATTACTCTCTTTTCCCGGGGTCCATCATTTAGATATTTTGAGTGAAAAGTCGAATCCGTTAAGCATTTTTATTATCATGATTTTCATTACGGAAGAGCGCCTTGAGAGTTTTCGATTATCCGATTTAAACCGAGTAATCAAGCATCGTTTAAAGCTGCTTATTGAAGGCGATTTTGTTGTTTGGATGTTTGAAAGTATCGATGAAAACAAAGATGGAAACTGAACGACATAAAACCTTGGAAAATTTCAATCGTTTGCTTGACATCATGGACGATTTACGTGAGAAGTGTCCTTGGGACCGAGAACAAACGGTTGAAAGCTTGAGAAAGTTAACCATTGAAGAAGTATTTGAATTGTCCGATTCTGTTTTGTCGGGGAAATTCTCTGAGCTGAAAAAAGAGTTGGGTGATTTATTGCTTCATATAGTATTTTATGCCAAAATAGGCTCTGAAAATCAATGGTTTACCATAAATGATGTGTTGGAATCTTTAATCGAGAAGTTGATTTATAGACATCCGCACATTTATGGAACAGTAGAGGCCGCCGACGCCAAAACGGTGGAAGAGAATTGGGAGAAAATAAAATTAAATGAAAAAGATCGCCCCAAGAGAGTTCTTTCGGGAGTGCCATCATCGTTGCCACCTGTAATCAAGGCTTATCGAATTCAACAAAAAGCTCGGGGCGTTGGCTTCGATTGGCAACAACCTGAACAAGTGTGGGATAAAGTGCAAGAAGAGCTTTCGGAAGTGATGAACGAAATCAAGAACAATCCTTCGAATAAAACAGCCATTCGTAATGAGTTCGGCGATTTGTTTTTTGCTATTATCAACGCTGCCCGCTTGTACGATATCGATCCCGAAGAAGCTCTGGAAACAACCAATCGCAGATTTATTGACCGATTTAACTACCTCGAGGAGCAAACCATACTGAAAGGCAAAAGCCTACATCAGATGTCATTAGACGAAATGGAAGAAATCTGGCAACAGGCAAAAAGAAATCTCTCAACCAATGATGATAACAAACCATAGAACTATTCGAATCAGAAAAGCAAACGGAGAAGAAGAAGATTTTGATCCGCAGAAATTGTTCCGTTCGCTCAAAAATTCAGGAACATCTGATGAGATTGCCATAAAAGTAACCGAAGAAATCACCCGATGGGTGTATAACGGTGCAACAACAGAAAAGATATTTCGGCGTGCTTTTCAAAGGATGCAGAAACTCGAGACCATTTCGGCAGCCCGATATCGTCTCAAAGATGCGTTTTTTGAGATGGGACCAACAGGACATCCCTTTGAAATTTTTTGCGGATTAATTTTTAAGAAGCTGGGGTTTCAGGTTCAGGTGGCTGTTGTGGTTGACGGATGTTGCATACAGCACGAGATGGATGTGATTGCCACCAAAGACCGCGAACAATGGTTGTGTGAATGCAAATACACTCAAGACAAAGGGAAAAATATCGGTATTCAGGTGCCTTTGTATGTTAAATCGAGAGTAGAAGACATTGTTTTCCATAGAAAGAAAAAAGAAGAATATCAATCATTTCAATTTCGAACTTGTGTCATCACCAATAACCGGTTTTCGTTTGATTCGATCGATTATGCCAAATGTGTCGGGTTGCAATTAATTGCTTGGGATTACCCTAAAGGAATGAGTTTAAAAGAATTGGTTGAACAATTTCGGTTGTTTCCAATAACAACAATTACATCGCTAAGCTCCGATCAAAAACAAAAGTTGCTTAACTCCGGTGTTGTGGCGTGCTCGCAGATTTTAGAAAACCGGGAAATTTTGGAAACCATAGGATTGAGTAAGCGACAAATAAAAAAAATAATAGCCGAGGCAACAACGTTGTGTGAATGAATTGGTGGCGAAAACGTTTGAAACAATAATTCGCTAATAATAAACACTATAGAGTGTTAAAAAAAAGCCATTTTCAGTGGGAGATATAAAATAAAAATCGTTACATTTGCTGGCTTATTGATTACAGCAGCAGAAATTAGAATATTCATATATAAACCTTTAAAAAACAATCACTTATGTCAAAAGTAAAGTATGTTTACAGATTTGGAGATGGTAAAGCAGAAGGCCGTGCTGACATGAAAAACTTGTTAGGCGGGAAAGGAGCTAACCTTGCCGAGATGAACCTTATCGGCGTGCCCGTTCCGGCTGGATTTACCATCACAACCGAGGTTTGTACCATTTACAACCAACAAGGGCGCGATGTGGCTATCAATCTGATTCGAGAAGAAGTAGAAGCCGCTATGAAAGAGACCGAAAAAATTATGAACGCAAAATTCGGCTCAGAATCAGGCGATTTTCCCTTGTTGCTGTCAGTACGCTCCGGAGCACGTGTTTCAATGCCCGGAATGATGAACACAGTATTGAACCTGGGATTAAACGATAAAACCGTTAAACTGTTAGCAGAAAAATCTAACAACGAACGATTCGCTTACGACTCATATCGTCGCTTTATCCAAATGTACGGTGGCGTGGTTCTGGGTGTTGAGGCTAAAAAAGGCGAACACGATCCCTTTGAGGTTGTTATTGACGAAATGAAACATGAACGTGGAATTAAGCAAGATACTGAATTCACTGCCGATGATCTCAAAGAAATGGTGGTACGCTTTAAAGCAATAGTTAAAAAGCATACCGGAAAAGATTTCCCGACCGATCCATGGGAACAACTTTGGGGTGGAGTTTGCGCCGTTTTTGACTCATGGAACACCGAACGTGCCGTACTTTACCGTCAATTAAACCAAATTCCTGAAGAATGGGGAACAGCTGTCAATGTTCAAGCGATGGTTTATGGAAATACCGGAAACAATTCGGGAACCGGTGTTGCCTTCACCCGTGATGCCGCAACCGGCGAAGACATTTTCAACGGAGAATATCTCTTAAATGCTCAAGGAGAAGACGTGGTTGCCGGAATTCGCACCCCGCAGCAAATCACCCTTGAAGGATCGCGTCGTTGGGCAAAAAGCCAAGGAATCAGCGAAGAAGAACGTCGCACAAAATATCCTTCCCTGGAAGAAGCTATGCCCGAAGTTTATAAACATTTGAACGAAGTTCAGCAAAAACTGGAAGATCATTATCGCGATATGCAAGATATCGAATTCACCATTCAGGATGGAAAACTCTGGATGCTACAAACCCGTAACGGTAAGCGTACCGGAGCTGCAATGGTGAAAATTGCCTGCGACATGATCGACCAAAAATATATTACCGAAGAAGAAGCCTTGCTTCGAATGGAACCGGGAAAACTCGATGAGCTTCTACATCCGGTTTTCGATAAAGAAGCCATTGCATCGGCAAAAGTGTTGACCAAAGGTCTTCCCGCATCTCCTGGAGCAGCTACCGGTCGTGTGGTTTTCTTTGCTGACGAAGCCGAACACTGGGCTGATCGTGGCGAAAAAGTTATCTTGGTTCGTTTGGAAACATCGCCCGAAGACCTACGCGGTATGAACGCTGCAGAAGGTATTTTAACTGCCCGAGGAGGAATGACTTCTCATGCTGCCGTTGTGGCACGCGGTATGGGGAAATGCTGCGTTTCAGGAGCCGGTGAAATTTCTGTTAACTATGCTAAACGCGAATTTACCATTGGAAATAAAACCATAAAAGAAGGCGACTGGATTTCACTCAATGGTTCAACCGGTGAAGTGTACGAAGGAAAAGTAGCCACGATTACACCTGCCTTAGCAGGAGATTTTGCTCGCGTAATGAACATTGCTGAAAAGCACACTCGCATGTACGTTAGAGCCAACGCCGACACTCCCCACGATGCTAAAATAGCTCGTGATTTCGGAGCCAAAGGAATTGGTCTGTGCCGTACAGAACACATGTTCTTCGAAGGCGATAGAATTAAAGCAATGCGCGAAATGATTCTTGCTGATACGCTCGAAGCTCGCAAAAAAGCGCTAGCAAAACTACTGCCTATGCAACGTGGCGATTTTGAAGGAATTTTGGAAGCTATGGATGGCTACGGCGTGACTATTCGTTTGCTCGATCCACCTTTGCATGAATTTACTCCAAACGAACTTCCGGCACAGGAAGAAATGGCAAAAGAAATGGGTATTTCCGTGGAAAAAGTGATTGCCAAGGTGGAATCGCTTCACGAGTTCAACCCGATGTTGGGTCACCGCGGATGCCGTTTAGGTATTACCTATCCGGAAATCACCGAAATGCAAGCTCGCGCTATCCTTGAAGCTGCTTGTAATCTCAAGCTGAAAGGTAAAAATCCAAAACCCGAAATTATGATCCCGCTTGTTGGAACTCTAAAAGAGTTTAAACATCAGGAACAAATAATCCGTAGGGTTGCCGAAGAGGTTTTTGCCGAAAAGAAAGTAAAGGTTGATTATTTGGTTGGAACCATGATTGAGATTCCACGTGCAGCTTTAACTGCCGACCTGATTGCTAAAGAAGCCGAGTTCTTCTCGTTTGGTACCAACGACTTAACCCAAATGACCTTTGGTTATTCTCGCGACGATGCCGGTAAGTTCCTTCCGATTTACATCGAAAATGGAATTTTAAAGACCGACCCGTTCCAAATTCTCGATCAAGAAGGTGTTGGACAATTGGTTGAAATGGGAACCAAAAAAGGACGCGCTACTCGCCCCGACTTGAAAGTGGGAATCTGCGGCGAACATGGAGGTGAACCCAGTTCCGTGGAATTCTGCAATAAAGTGGGTATGGACTATGTATCGTGCAGCCCGTTCCGGGTACCCATCGCTCGTCTTGCCGCTGCAAAATCGGCTGTGAAAATCAAATTAGGTAAATAATTCATGTATCGTTTTCATAGAAAACTTCCCGGCTATTCCGGGAAGTTTTTTTTGCTTAGTGAAATAAAAAAACTTTTGAGAAACCAAAGCTCAAGCGGTTCAAATTAAGGTTATTAAAACTCCATAAGCAAAAACTATTACAAAAAAATCAATTCGAGAGTAAAGCTGATTTTATTCACGAAAATGATTTTCGGCCTATTTAACTTTCCCAAGGTTTATTGAGGAGTTTTCCCAATTGCAAAAACAGAAGCATCACAGGCATGGCTTTGGTTTCCTATTAACCAACGCGTTGCTTTAAGTTGCCCGGAATTTCTTCCAAACAATTTCTATGCTTTAAACCCAAAATTGTCATTAGCCAGAATTTCTAATGGCGGTCATTAGAAAAATATGAGCTGAAGTTGTTGATATTATTGGGAAATTTATCTTATAAGATGTTTATAAACACGCCATATTTGTGTAAGAAAA